>Ga0209137_1000440_pt1 | contig 45096 bp, 43 predicted proteins | sample SaaInl5LU_22_DNA_FD_184642 | JGI IMG/M metagenome (GOLD analysis project Ga0209137, IMG submission 184642) | Marine microbial communities from expanding oxygen minimum zones in the Saanich Inlet - ESP_105LU_22_DNA (SPAdes) (version 2) | ecosystem: Environmental > Aquatic > Marine > Intertidal... | reverse complement strand
GCGACCTTTTCTTACAAGCTGTTGAATCGTTGGCATACGTACCTTTTGATTTCTAGTTTATTCCAATAATCAGTTACCCCATTTTTTGGGGACTGCAAATGTAGTGGAAATATTTCCACATCCAAGCGCTGCGAGAGTAAAATAATTGGCTAAGAATGAAATAATTAAGGTTTATGTTGAAAAGCTAGGATAAATACTCGTCGATGGTATAGACAATCTATTGTATAAGCGAACGGAAAAGGTAACTTTGTTGTTCTGTCTATCTAATAGCAACATTCTTGGCACATTTTCTAGATCAACTCAACGAAGCACAGCGCAAGGCTGCAGTGCAAACGGAAGGACCCGTTATGGTCATTGCGGGCGCTGGCTCAGGCAAGACGCGGGTTCTCACGTTCCGTATAGCATACTTATTAGAGAAGGGCATAGATGCCTTCAATATATTGTCGCTGACATTTACCAACAAGGCCGCCCGCGAGATGAAAGAGCGTATTGGCAAAATGGTCGGTGATAGCGAGGCGAAAAACCTGTGGATGGGAACTTTTCACAGTGTGTTCGCAAGGATTTTAAGAAGCGAGGCAGAAAAATTGGGCTACCCTACCAATTTTACCATCTATGACGCAGATGATGCGAAGAAGGTGGTTACAAATATCATCAAGGAGAAAAATCTTGATAAGGAGATATACAAAGCGAAGAGCGTTACTTCAAGAATCAGCTCTTTAAAGAATAATTTGATCACGCCCAAAGCATATTTCCAAAACGGAGAGTTGCAGGCGCAGGACAGTTCAGCTAAGATGCCCATGTTTGGCGAAATCTATCAAGCGTACACTGAGCGATGCTTTAGAGCAGGGTGTATGGATTTTGATGATCTGCTGTTGAAGACGAACGAGCTGATGTACAAATTCCCAGATGTGCTTGCCAAGTACCAAGATCGATTCAAATATATACTTGTGGATGAGTACCAGGATACGAACCATAGTCAGTATTTGATTGTAAAGGCGCTTGCTGCAAAATTCGAGAACATTTGTATTGTGGGGGATGATGCCCAGAGTATCTATGCGTTCCGTGGGGCTAACATTAGGAACATTTTAAATTTCCAGAAGGACTACCCGGATACGAAGCTGTTTAAATTGGAACAGAATTACCGATCCACCAATAATATCGTTCAGGCGGCCAATAGTATCATCGCCAAGAACAAGGATCAGATACAAAAGAACGTTTGGACCCAAAATACGAGCGGGGAGAAAATCGTAGTTCACAAAAGTGTGTCGGATACCGATGAGGGGAACTATGTGGCCACTAATGTTTGGCAAACTTCTATGAACGAAGGTGCGAAACACGATGAGTTCTGTATTCTGTATCGTACGAACGCGCAAAGCCGCAGTTTTGAAGACGCGTTGCGTAAAAAGAATATTCCTTATAAGATTTATGGAGGCTTGAGCTTTTACCAGCGTAAGGAGATTAAGGACGTGCTTTCGTATTTGCGTTTAGTGATTAATCCGAAAGACGAAGAGGCGTTTAGAAGGGTGATCAATTATCCCGCGCGTGGCATCGGGGCTACTACCCTAGCAAAACTTACCCTCGCCGCAGAGCAACACGGTTTGTCTTTTTGGGAAACTTGTGAAAAGTTACAGACGTTGCCGACCGGACTGAATAAGCCGACCATTAAGAAAATACACGATTTCACCATACTCATCAATTCGTTTGCCGTTTTGGCGAAACAGCATGAGGCCTTTGACGTCGTTGCGCATGTTGCAAAAAGTGTGGGACTGATTAAGGTTCTCGGAGAAGACAAGACACCTGAAGGGGTGACTCGTTACGAGAACGTACAGGAGCTCTTGAACGGGATAAAGGACTTTACAGAACAGCAAAAGGAATTGGCCGATGGAGATCCTTCTTTAGCAAACTTCCTATCTGATGTAGCGCTACTCACCGACCGAGACAATGAAGTAGACGATGGAACGCCGAAGGTGAGTATGATGACTATTCACCTCGCAAAAGGACTCGAATATCCATATGTCTATGTAGTGGGTATGGAGGAAAATCTATTCCCGTCAATGATGAGCAGCGGGTCACGTAGTGAACTAGAGGAAGAGCGCCGCTTATTTTATGTCGCACTAACTCGAGCTGAAAAGCGAGCGCATCTTTCGTATGCGCACACTAGATATCGCTGGGGGAAATTGATCGATTGTGAGCCTTCGAGATTTATCGATGAGATCGATGACCAATTCCTAGACATCCAGGTCCCTGATTTCTCGCCGACCTCCTTCTCATCTCCAGCACTCGACAATGCATTCGGTGGTGGTTTTGGTGGTGGATCAAATTCAAAAGGACAAACGGTCTATAAGGGAAGCAACAAAAATTGGGGGTCAAAAAATAGTGGTCAAGGAAAGAAAGTAAAGAACACAGGGCCTGGCGCAGAAGCTCCGAGGAAGAAGCCTACCTTGCGCGGAAAGGAATTGACTCCTGTGAATCGCGCAGGAGCAAGTTTTGAAGCCAGCGGAGATAACCTAACGCCTGATCAAATGTCCGAAGGAATGCGTGTGGTACACGGAAGATTCGGCCTCGGAACCATCAAAGCTTTAGAAGGCGCAGGTGCGGATGCCAAAGCAATCATCACCTTCGATAATGCCGGGGAAAAACGATTGTTGCTAAAATTTGCAAAAGTGCGGGCGGTCTAATCAAAGAATTTAGTTTATTGAACTCATGGAATACAATACTGAGCGGTCACTGCTCAAAATACCCGAGTACGGAAGAAACGTACAGCGCATGGTGGATTATTGCCTCACTATTGAGGATAGAGAACACCGCAGCAAGGTAGCGCAGAGCATTATCGATGTGATCGGTAATCTTAACCCTGCCATCCGAGATGCCCCGGATTATGCACACAAGCTTTGGGATCACTTATTCATCATGTCCGAGTTTAAACTCGACGTGGATTGCCCATACCCTATTCCAACCGAAGAAAGTTTCGATGGATTACCCGACGAAGTGCCTTACCCTAAGAAGAGTCGCAAGTTTCGCCACTATGGTTCGATTGTGAAAACCATGATTGCTCGAGCGAGAACAATGGAACCCGGCGAAGAAAGAGACGCATTAGTGTATGGGATTGCCTATGCTATGAAACGCAACTATCTCAAGTACAATAAGGACACTGTGAGCGATGAGACAATCCTCAAAGACTTAGGTGAGATGAGTGAAGGAGAATTGGCTCTGACGGAGTTTGAATTACCGCACGCAAAAGCGTTTAACATTACTGCTGCTGAGCGCAACTTGGGAACCAAAAAGAAGCCCCAACACAATAACAATCAGAAGAAAAAGAAAAGGAGATACTAATACATGGGAACGTTTAAAATTACCGGAGGAAAGAAGCTAGGGGGAACCATCACACCACAAGGCGCGAAGAATGAAACTTTGCAAATACTTTGTGCTGTGCTTTTAACCCCTGAAGAGGTTAGAATTACCAACATCCCTGACATCGTGGATGTAAATAAACTCATCGACCTTCTCGGTGACTTAGGCGTTTACGTAAAGAAGAACGGCCATGGCGATTACACCTTCAAAGCCGAAAATGTCAATCTTGATTATTTAACGAGTGAGACTTTCAAGCAAAAAGGAGCAAGTCTTCGTGGCTCAATCATGATCGTAGGGCCGCTTTTAGCTCGCTTTGGTAAGGCATACATTCCTAAACCTGGTGGTGATAAAATCGGACGTCGTCGTTTAGATACACACTTTTTGGGTTTCCAGAAATTGGGCGCGAAATTTAACTATGACTCCAAAGACACCTTCTACAGCGTAGATGCTTCAGAGCTCAAGGGTACGTACATGCTCCTGGACGAAGCTTCTGTAACTGGAACTGCTAATGTCGTAATGGCTGCAGTGATGGCTAAGGGAAAAACAACCATATACAATGCGGCATGTGAGCCTTATTTACAACAGCTCTGTAAAATGCTCGTGCGCATGGGTGCCAAGATTGATGGTATTGGCTCGAACATGCTACATATTGAAGGTGTAGGTGAGCTAGGCGGAACCACTCACCGTATCCTCCCTGACATGATTGAGATCGGGTCATGGATTGGACTTGCAGCAATGACAGGTTCAGACATCACCATCAAAGACGTGAGCTATCCAGATTTAGGAATTATCCCTACTGTGTTCCGCAGATTGGGAATTCACACTGAACTTAAAGGAGATGACTTACACATCCCTGCTCACGACCACTACGAGATTGAAAGCTTTATCGATGGATCTATCATGACCATTGCAGATGCTCCTTGGCCAGGGTTTACTCCTGATCTTTTGAGTATTATTTTGGTAACAGCTACCCAAGCCCGTGGCTCGGTACTTATTCATCAGAAAATGTTTGAGAGCCGCTTGTTCTTTACAGATAAGTTGATCGACATGGGTGCGCAAATCATTCTTTGTGATCCGCACCGTGCTACGGTTATCGGACTGGATAAGCAATCTCCATTGCGTGCAACAACAATGACTTCCCCTGATATTCGCGCAGGGGTGAGTTTGTTGATCGCTGCACTGAGCGCTGAGGGAACCTCCACCATTCACAATATCAACCAGATTGATCGTGGGTACGAAAATATCGACGGCAGGTTGAAAGCGATTGGTGCAGAAATTGTTAGATTGTAATTTGAAAAACGAATAAACTCCTTTCTTATGAAACTACTACAACGCACATTTGCCTTGATAGCCGTAGCTGCAATTGGTTTTACTATAACCGCATCGCAAACCACGTACTCGACCGCTCGTCCCGATCTCGATGCAGCCACCCAAATGGCTTCACTTACCATCGGAGACAAAGCTCCTGAGATTGCTATGCGCGATCCGCAAGGAAACGTTCGAAAGCTTTCTGACCTAAAAGGAAAAGTCGTTCTGATCGACTTTTGGGCTTCGTGGTGTCGTCCTTGCCGCATGGAAAACCCAAACGTTGTTCGCACGTACAAGCAATTCAAAGACGCTGCATTCAAAAACGGAGATGGCTTTGAAGTATTCTCTGTAAGCTTAGATCAAGCCAAAGGCGCTTGGGAAAAAGGTATCGCTCAAGATGGTTTAGTTTGGGAAAATCACGTTAGCGACTTGCAATACTGGAGAAATGCTGCTGCGCAGACTTATGGTGTAAACAGCATCCCAGCAACCTTCCTTATCGACGGTGAAGGGGTAATCATCAAAAAGAATTTACGCGGTAAAGCGCTTGAAAATACATTGGCATCTTTGAAGAGATAATCTTCTGTGAAGCACTTCTTTTTAAAAAAGGGCGACAGCATAGCTGTCGCCCTTTTTTATGGTCTTATTTTTGCCCTCCGCTGACAAGGTGTCAGCGCAACTCGTCTTGGCGAGCATTTTGCAAAAGAGGTAGTGTAACAACGGAAAAAAGAGCATCCATCATGTCAGAAGAACAGATGAATATGAACGAAGAGACCCGCGAGCAAGCGGCAGATACCACGCAAGAAGAAAACGTAGAAACAAGCTCTGAGGCCAATGAAAACAAGGAATCAGAAATGGATCCTATCGAAAAATTGGAGGCCGAAGTAAAAGATCTTAAGGATCAAAACTTACGACTCTATGCCGAGTTTGAGAACTTCCGTCGTCGTACTGCAAAGGAGCGTCTACAACTCATGGAGAGTGCAAATAAAGACACTTTAACAGCTTTGCTGCCAGTCATGGACGATTTTGACAGAGCGTTGAAAAATACAGAAGAAACGCAAGAGAATACAGCTGTATTGGAAGGACTGCGTTTGATTCAACACAAAATGACCGAGACCCTTAAAGGCAAAGGTCTAACTGCTATGGAAAGCAGTATAGGAAAAGCTTTCGATGTTGAAGAAATGGAGGCTATTACTCAAATCCCAGCACCTACACCTGAACTCGCAGGTAAAGTGATCGATGAAGTAGAGAAGGGATACAAGATTGGAGAAAAAGTAATTCGCTACGCGAAAGTCGTAGTGGGTAAAGAAGGATAAGATGGCAAAACGCGATTATTATGACGTGCTTGGTGTAAGCAAAGGTGCTAGCCAAGACGAAATCAAAAAAGCGTACCGCAAAGTCGCTATGAAGTTCCACCCAGATCGCAATCCAGGTGATCAAGAGGCGGAAGATAAATTCAAAGAAGCGGCTGAAGCTTATGACGTGCTCGGAAGCGATGAAAAGCGCCGTAAATACGACCAATTCGGGCATCAAGCGTTTGGAGCTGGAGCCGGAGGTGGCGGCGGCTTTGGAGGCAACATGAACGATATCTTTGACATGTTTGGAGATATTTTCGGCGGTCAAGGTGGCGGCGGAGGCTTTGGTGGCTTCGGAGGTTTTGGCGGTGGCGGCGGTGGTCGTCGTCAGGCGAAAGGAAGTAACCTTCGCATCAAAGTGAAATTGACCCTAGAGGAGATTGCCGATGGAGTTGAAAAGAAAATCAAAATCCGTAGGGCGAAAGTCGCAGAGGGCGTGACGTTCAAAACTTGTTCTACTTGTAATGGAGCTGGTCAAGTGCAACAAGTGACCAATACCATACTCGGACAGATGCGCACCGCAGCGACTTGTTCTTCATGTAATGGTGCAGGAAAAACCGTTGACAAGAAACCTGCTGGAGTTGGCAACGATGGTCTAGAACGCAAAGAGGAAGTAGTTAGCGTTAAAATCCCTGCCGGTGTTCAAGATGGAATGCAACTTCGTGTTGGAGGCAAAGGGAATGACGCCTTAGGCGGTGTTCCTGGAGATCTGATCGTGTTGATAGAAGAAATTGAGCACGAACACCTTACTCGGGACGGCGAGAATTTGCACTACGAATTGAACTTGAGTTTCCCAGATGCGGCTCTAGGTACAGCAGTAGAAATCCCAACCGTGAACGGTGTCGTTAAGGTAACTATCGACGGAGGAACACAACCTGGTAAAATCTTACGTTTGAAAAACAAAGGGTTACCAAGCGTGCAAGGATACGGAAGAGGTGACCAACTCATCCATGTGAACATATGGGTGCCTAAGAGTCTAAGTTCCGATGAGAAAAAAGCTGTTGAGGCGTTGAAAGACAGTAAAAACTTTACGCCTAATCCGAGTAAATCCGACAAAGGATTCTTCGATAGAGTAAAAGAAATGTTCTCATAACGTACATTTTTATATCTTCAAACTCCCGCCGTAACAAGCGGGAGTTTTTTTATACGTTCTAATGAACAACGCTGAAACTAAACGCCAATAGCCCTAACTATGATTACAGCAAAAAAGGTAAGTAAGCACTATAACAAGAAAGTTGCCCTCGATCAGATAGACCTCAATATTCCCAAGGGAAGCATCTATGGTTTACTTGGTCCAAATGGCGCCGGTAAAACTTCCTTTATTCGCATTATGAACCAAATCACCGCTCCCGACACTGGAGAGGTATTCTTTGGGGAAGCCCCTCTCCAACCGAGTGACATCGCTAGGATTGGCTATCTACCTGAAGAACGTGGGTTGTATAAAAAAATGAAGGTCGGCGAACAGGTACTTTACTTGGCCAAACTAAAGGGCCTCACTGCTGCCCAAGCCAAAGAGCGCGCACGCATGTGGTTTGAACGCTTGGACATGGTTTCCTTTTGGGACAAAAAAGTCGAGGACCTGAGTAAAGGGATGGCGCAGAAAGTACAGTTCGTGACCACTGTATTGCACGAGCCTGAGCTTTTGATTTTCGATGAACCTTTTACGGGGTTTGACCCCATCAACACCAATCTGATCAAAAATGAAATCAAGCGTTTGAATCAGGAAGGCGCTACCGTTATTTTCTCAACGCACCGAATGGAAAGTGTGGAAGAGATTTGTGACCACATTGGACTGATCAATCACGGAGAGGTCATGGTCGAAGGTGCACTTCTAGACATTCGTAAACGCTACAAGAACGGAACGTATTCTATCGTAACCAGTGCGCCTATAGATTACACAGGAGAGGCGCTCGTGAGTTCAGAAGTACTGCATACTGGACACTCTTATGTCTTGAAGCTGGATGAGTACCCTACAGATCTCGTAGTGGATCTCGCGAAAAAAGGAATCCTCGTTGGATTCGAAGAGATTCTTCCTAGTGTAAGCGACATATTCATTGATATCGTTGAGAACGGACCTAAAGCTTAATTCCCCATGAATAACCCCATACTACTTATCATTCAGCGCGAATTTCTAACGCGCGTCCGTAAAAAAACCTTTTTACTCGTTACCCTTATCGCACCGGTGCTATTTGCTGCACTGATGATCGTGCCAGGAGTACTCGCAAGCTTACCTGAAGACAATAAGACCATCGTAGTTTTAGATGAGCCTTCGTTATTGATTCCTGAGGAAGGAACCGAGCAATATGGTTTGGATTATTTAAATCCGACGGAGTTCGATTTAGAATTGGCAAAAGATTTCCTACGCAGTTCTGATAAAGATGCCTTGCTCTACATTCCTTCTGGTGAAGGCTGGGATCCTGACTTTATTCGTAAAAATATACTGCTCTATGGCAAGGAAGATATTAGCATCGACCTTCAGCGCTTCGTAGAAAACGTAATAGAAGACCGCATCAATAAGCAGAAGTTATTGCGTCAAGGAGTGGATCCAGACGTGGTGGAACAAGCAAAAACCTTCGTCTCTATCAAAAGCTTCACCCTTGGAGACGAGGAAGGCAGTGAAGAAACTAGCGCAACACCGCTGAAGATGGGACTCGGCTACATCGCAGGGATGCTGATCTATTTCTTTATCTTCTTCTATTCCGTTCAGGTCATGCGCGGGGTCATTGAGGAAAAGACAAGTCGCATTGTAGAGGTGATTATTTCTAGTGTTCGTCCCTACCAACTCATGCTCGGTAAAATTCTAGGTATCGGTTTGGTGGGTGTAGTCCAATTTTTAATCTGGATCATTCTCTGTACAACCATTTACGGGGTGGTAAGCACCTTTGTTTTTCCGGATTTATTAGCGCAAAGTGCAGGTGCAGGTGCACCTGGAATGGCAGCGCCAGATATGGGTAATGTGGAAGGATTACAGATCTTTGATATGATTCGTAGTATTAATTTCCCGCTAGTATTAGGTGGATTTGCATTCTACTTCTTCGGAGGATACTTCCTCTACAGTGCGTTGTTTGCAGCACTAGGCTCTGCGATTGATCAAGAAGCAGATAGTCAGCAATTCATGTTGCCCGTTACTGCTCCCATGATAATTGCCATCGTTACTGCGATGAATGTGATCCAAGAACCAAACGGGCCCCTAGCCTTTTGGATGAGCATGTTCCCACTTACCTCCCCGATCAGTATGATGATTCGACTTCCGTTTGGTATTCCAATCTGGCAAGTGCTTTTAAGCGGTGCTATACTTATTGCAACGTTCTTTGCAGTAGTCGGACTAGCAGGTAAAATCTACCGCGTGGGAATTCTAATGTATGGAAAGAAAGTTACTTGGAAAGAATTATATAAATGGCTGAAATACTAACAAGCATCACAGAGTGGCTCAGTAATCTACTGAGTTACCGTTTATGGACGAATGACTTTTTACGCGTATCCGTAAAGGGCGTATTACAGGTGATTTTCCTCTTCGCGGCAGCGCGCTTTGGATTTTGGACCTTAACTCGGGTATTTATGCGCAGCAAGATGGGTACGTCATATGACGAAGGACGTCGGTATACCATTTTGCAAATCTCGAAGTATTTGATCTATACCGTAGTTATCGTAGTAGCGATGGAAACGGTGGGGATCAAGGTTACCGCACTTTTAGCAGCATCAACTGCGCTGTTTGTCGGTTTGGGTTTGGGTCTACAAGATGCGTTCAAGGATTTGAGTTCTGGAGTGATTATTTTGATCGAACGGACCCTTAGCGTGGGGGATATCATCCAAATGCAGGATCAGATCGGTAAAGTTGAGGCTGTAGGTTTGAGAACAACGACGGTTCGGACTAGAGATGATATTTTATTGATTGTGCCCAATTCGAAATTGACCAACGAAACAGTAATCAATCTCACCCACAGCGAGGAAACTACGCGTTTTGCAGTAGGTGTCAGTGTTGCTTTTGGAAGCGACACACAAAAAGTGGCTCAAATATTGAATGACATTGCACTTAATCATCCTGAGTCCGACCCAACCCATGAACCTCTCGTGGTGTTGAAGGATTTTGGTGATAGCGCATTGATTTTTGAATTGAATTTTTACACCCGCAACTTGTTCTTCGTGGAAAAAATCAAAAGTGAACTTCGCTTTGAGATTGACCGCCAATTCCGAGAGCAGCACATCATCATTCCATTCCCGCAGAGAACTGTATGGAAAGGACCGGAACGTATTACCCAGTTTGGCGATGGGATCGTCGGAGCAGGTGAAGTTCATCCACAGAGTGATGAGAGCGACAACGGCGCAGTGTAACCCCTAAACTTAACCACACACATGAGTAGAATCCTACTGATTGAAGATGAGGACGCGATTCGTCGTGTACTGAAGAAGATCCTTTTAGAAGAAGATAAAAACCATGAAATCGTTGAAGCAGCCGACGGTAAGACGGCGATAGATACCTATGGAGATGGAAATTGGGACCTGGTGTTTTGTGATATTAAAATGCCACACTTCGACGGTGTAGAGGTACTCGAGCACATGATGAAGGTCAACGCTGATGTGCCCGTTATCATGATTAGTGGACACGGCGATATCAATACCGCTGTGGATTGTTTGAAAAAAGGAGCCTTTGATTATTTGCCGAAGCCGCCTGATTTGAACCGATTGCTCTCCACGGTGCGTCATGCACTCGAGCGCAAAACCTTAGTCCAAGAGGTGAAAACCCTGAAGAAGAAGGTCAGCAAGAAATACACCATGATCGGCGAAAGTGCGGGCATGGATGAGTTACGAGATCTCATTTCTAAGGTTGCCCCTTCTGAAGCGCGTGTACTAATAACAGGCCCGAATGGCTCCGGAAAAGAATTGGTGGCGCATCAGATTCATGAGAAAAGTGAACGTGCATCAGCACCGATGGTAGAGGTGAATTGTGCTGCGATTCCCGCAGAGCTTATCGAAAGTGAGCTTTTCGGTCACAAGAAAGGTGCTTTTACGGGTGCCCAAAAAGACCGTAAAGGGAAGTTTGAATTGGCGAATGGAGGAACCTTGTTCTTGGATGAGATTGGAGACATGAGCCTCAGTGCACAGGCAAAAGTGCTGCGTGCCTTGCAAGAACATAAAGTCACTCCAGTAGGTGGAGATAAGAGCGTCAATGTCAATGTTCGCGTGCTCGCGGCTACGAATAAAGATTTGCGTAAAGAGATCGCGGACGGAAAGTTCCGTGAGGATTTATACCACAGGCTTAGCGTGATTGTGATCGAGGTTCCTGGACTTAATGAGCGTAAGGAGGACATCCCTTTACTTGGGGATCATTTCTTGAAAAATGTTTCCACGGAATATGGAGCGGCGAAGAAGGAATTGGCCAAAGATGCTATCGAAGCATTGCAAGCATATGATTGGACTGGGAATATTCGTGAATTCCGTAATGTGATGGAGCGATTGCACATTTTAGGTGATAACCCGATTAGTAAATCTTGCGTGGAGAAATTCGCAAGGAAATAAGCGTACTTTTGCGGAAACAAATCTCAGACTATGAGTTTCCCTAAATTTTTGGTAGGTGACAATACCGACCAGCCCGAAGCTGTATTTATCATCCACACTGAATTCCCTGCTTTCGTACTGAATCTTGAGAATGACGACGTGCAATGGCTCGACGATATTAGCGATGAAAGCGAAGGCGATTTAACGAAAGCACTCGAAGGCTTGATCGCCGAAGCAGAAGGTTTTTACCAGCGCGAAGTAGAGCGTTACAACGTCTAAGCGATGGGTTACCGGTGGAGTACCTACAGCGAGCAGTACAAGATTAGTCTTAACCTCGCTTATCCCGTGATGATTGGCCAGCTCGGTCAAATCCTGGTGAGTGTTGCCGATTCTATTATGGTCGGTAAATTCTTGGGTACCATACCGCTCGCTGCAATTTCCTTAGCAGTGAGTGTTCTCATCATCCCAATGGTTTTTGCGATAGGTGTAGCCTATGGGCTTACGCCTCTGATTGCAGGAGCGGATGGGGAGAACGATGAAAAATTGGCTACAAAATATTTTAAAAATGGGCTTGTGCTCAACAGTATTTTGGGGCTATTAATCTATGGCGCTATTGCTCTTTTTGCGAAAGGCGCACACCTCCTCGGACAGGATCCTCGTGTAGTTGAAGCCTCCCTACCCTACATCCATGTAGTGGGTTTCTCCATCATTCCAATGATGTCCTTTTTTGCATTTAAACAATTTGCGGAGGGTCTGAGCGATACGAAAGCAGCGATGCGCGTATCTCTAGCAGCAAACCTTTTGAATATTCTCTTGAACTACCCACTCATTACTGGTTGGGGACCCTTCCCAGAATTAGGTCTAGTAGGAGCTGCCGTCAGTACACTTAGTACACGATTCTTGATGCTCGGTGGTATGGCACTGTATATCCGTAAGAAAGCTAAATTTCAACGTTACTGGCAGCACTGGCGTTCGGTAACCGTGGACTGGACCACCATACGGGAAATTCTAAGTATCGGGGTACCTAGCGGTTTACAATTGGTTTTTGAGGCAGGAGCTTTCGCGATGAGCGGAGTGATCGTGGGAATGATCGGTCCCGTACAACAAGCAGCACATCAGATTGCCCTCAACATTGCTTCAATCAGCTACATGATGGTCGGAGGTATTGGGGCCGCTGCGACCATTCGTATTGGAAATCAACTGGGACGTAGAGACTTTAAGATGCTTCGATTAGCAGCTCAAAGTACCTTCCATTTGACCTTCTTTCTCATGGTACTGACGATGGGACTACTCATCATCTTTAGCAGCATATTGCCACAATTTTATAGTTCAGATCCTGAAGTTTTAGGCTACACCACCATCTTAATAATTGCTGCCGGAATTTTCCAAATCCCAGATGGACTACAAGCCACCGCACTAGGCGCATTACGCGGTATCAAAGACGTCACAATTCCAACCATCATCGCATTTTTCAGCTACTGGGTCATCGCCGTTCCTTTAGGCTATTACCTCGGTGTATACCGTGAAGTGGGACCATTAGGTGTATGGATAGGCCTCACCGTAGGGCTACTGCTCGCAGGGATTGCCTTGTACTATCGCTTCCAAAATAGAACGCACCGCCTCGAAGACTAAACTTCGCCTACAGAGGCAGTGCGTATTCATTGTACTTCAGTCGTTCTCGCGGAGTGCTTACTTTGCGATGCCAGCTCTACGTAGCAAAGCTTCCACTTTCGGCGCTCGACCTCTAAAGGTTTCGAATAAAGCGTCCGGAGCAACAGTACCACCACTGCTTAATATCACCGCAAAATCCTCGGCCACTTTGGATGAAAAAATTCCCTCTTCTTCAAAGCGTTCAAAAGCATCAGCGTCCAATACTTCAGCCCATTTGTAACTGTAATACCCTGCACTGTATCCACCTTGGAAGATGTGACTGAATGCAGTGGATGATAGTGTTCCTTCAACTTTATCAAAGAGTTGGGTTTCCGCAGTTGCTTGCGATTCGAAATGCTCCACGGTTCCTTCAAATGGGGCTGTTGCATTGTGCCATGCCATGTCGAGGAAACCAAAGTTTAACTGACGAAGAGTGGCGTACCCTTCCATAAATTGCTGGCTCTGTACGATTCGTTCGATGTACTCTGATGGCAACACCTCTCCAGTTTCGTAATGACGTGCGAATAGTTTCAATGCCTCTGGCTGGTAGCACCAATTCTCCAAAATCTGAGACGGAAGCTCTACGAAGTCCCAATACACGCTAGTACCCGTAAGTGAAGGATATGTCCCTTGTGCCATCATTCCGTGCAAGGCATGACCGAACTCATGGAACAATGTAGTCACCTCGTTGAACGTAAGTAACGCAGGTTGTGAGGCCGTCGGTTTTGTGAAGTTGCACACGATACTGATGTGGGGACGAACTGTAGTTCCCTCCATTTGGTACATGCTTCGGTAGCTCGTCATCCAAGCACCCGCTCTCTTTCCAGATCTAGGGAAGAAATCCGTATAGAAAACGCTCAAGAATGCCCCGTTTTTATCGAACACTTCATAGGCGTTTACGTCCTTGTGATACACCGAAATGTTTAGGTTTTTCTCAAATCGCAATCCGAACAAACGCCCAGCCACTTCAAAGGCGCCTTCAAGTACATGCTCCAGTTTGAAATAGGGCTTGAGAATCGCATCATCTAGAGAAAGAGTCGCTTTTTTCAATCGCTCAGACCAAAAACTGAAATCCCAAGGCTGCAAGGGCGTATTGGCACCATGCTTCAGCGCAAAAGCCTCAACATCCTCAATGTCTTTTAGTGCAGCAGGCTTTGCCAATTTTTTCAAATCCTCCAAAAAAGAAAGGACCGTCTGTGGCGTGCCCGCCATGCGCTTACTCAACGTCAACGCTGCGTGCGACTCAAAGCCGAGAAGTTTTGCCTTGGCCAAGCGCTGATTCACGAGGGTTTTGATAACCTCTTCATTGTTGTATTCATTGTCCTTCGCTGCGCGCGATGCATAACTGCGGTAGTAATGCTCACGTAACTCTCTGCGCTCTGCATATTTGAGTACGCTGATGTAGGTTGGCATATCCAATCCCATCCAATAGCCCTCCAAGCCTTTTTCTTGGGCTGCAACTGCAGCGGCGGTAATAACACCTTCAGGCAATCCCTCTAACAGGTCACTATCTGTAGTTGTATATTCGAAGGATTGGGTTTCTTTCAAGACATTTTCACCGAACTGAAGACCCGCGCGAGAAAGTGTCTCGCTGATCGACTGCAGTGCATCACGGTCATCTCCTTTCAACAGCGCACCATTGCGAACGAAACCCTCATAGGTCTCTTTCAATAAACGGAGTTGCTCCGAGTTCAATTGCTCGGAATCGCGTGACTCCCACACCGCTTTGATACGAAGAAAAAGTCCCTCGTTGAGCAGTGTTTCATTACTGAATTTCGTCAACATCGGACTAAGGTCTCTCGCAATAGTCTGGATCTCTTCGCTGGTTTCAGCACTATTGAGATTAAAAAAGCAACTGGTTACTACACCCAACTCTACTCCCGCAAATTCAAGAGCCTCCATTGTGTTGTTAAAATTGGGTGCCTCGGGATTCGAAACGATCGCTTCTTGACGCTGTTTAGCGACTTCCATCCAATACGTTGCTGCAGGCATAAAATGCGCTGGCTTGATCTGCTCAAATGCAAGCGTTTGATGGGGTGTCTTAGGAAATTCTATGAGTGGATTCATCGCTTTGAAGATGCTTTATTGTTCTTATTCAAATATACACTATGCTGCGGTTCACGTATCTTTGTAGACATGGGAAAATCAAAGGTTAATTGGTCCATTCAAGGAATGACCTGTAGCGGTTGCGCACACAGTGCACATACGATTGCTGAAGGACATGCTGGCATCTATAACGTGAGTGTGCGTTATGCGAATGGCACTATGGCCGCGGAGGTTGATCAAGAAGTATTAGACCTAGAAGCGCTGATCGCGAATATGAAAAGCGCCGGGTATGAATTAGAGGTCGACTATGTTTCTCCCGCAGAGAAAATTGCACGTGAAAAGCGTGAATTGCGCCGCTCGAAAACCGAGCTGATTTTTGCTGGACTGTTTGCCGTGCCCTTACTCGTGATCGGTATGGCACACCTTCACCAGTGGTGGAGTCCATTAGTTACCGGGCTGCTCGCTTTGATTGTATCCTTTTATTTTGGCCGCAAGATTCACAGTAAAGCCTGGAAATTGGCCAAGAAGTGGAGCACGAACATGGACACGCTTGTCAGCCTAGGATCGGTAAGTGCCTTCACCCTTAGTGCGATACAACTGCTTAGTGGGAACCCGCATAACAACTATTTCGAAAGTGCCGGACTCATCGTCTTCTTCATCTTGATTGGGAAATATGTTGAGGATCGAGGAAAGCTACAAAATGGAAAAGCGCTAGGCGAATTACTAGCGCTCCAACCCCAAACTGCCTACAAACAAGTCGGGGAATCTTTGAGTACAATCCCTGTTTCTTCCTTAGAAGAAGGAGACCATATCGTGGTTAAACCTGGGGAGCGAGTACCCGTGGACGGCACCGTAGTTGAGGGAGTATCAACCATCGACGAAAGTACATTTACTGGAGAGCCGATGCCCCTGAACAAATCTGAAAACGATCCAGTATGGGCAGGGACGTTAAATGGTTCAGGAGCGTTAACGGTTCTAGTCACCAAAGCCGGAGGTGCTACTGCACTCGGAAAACTTACCGAAACTATTGCGGAGAGTCGCGCAACCGTTGCACCTATAGAGGCCTTTACCCAGACCGTTTCTAAATATTTCGTGCCGACGATTATTTTGCTAAGTATTGTTGTAGGAGTATGGTGGATCACTTTGGGAGAACCGAAGGCATTTCTGTTTGCCATTAATGTCCTAGTGATCGCTTGTCCCTGTGCACTAGGTTTAGCCACCCCACTTGCAGTGATTGCCGCTACAGGTGTTGGAGCCAAGCAAGGACTCTTGGTTAAAAAAGCTGCCGCCTTACAATACGCAAACACTATTGAATTCGCATTGCTCGATAAAACAGGCACATTAACGCGTGGAAAACCTGTGGTTACCGGGCTTGATTGGCATAAAGAGCGCAACATTGAAGTCTTGATGGGACTGAATGCCAAAGGAAGTCACCCTCTAAATACAGCATTAGCCCTACACACCGGTGTAGGTAAAGAAGCGAAAGTAAGAAGGTTCAAGGCAATCCCTGGCAAGGGGATCCAAGGAAAGGTGGATGGTGAAACCTACTTTTTAGGTTCGATCGAATGGTATAAAGAAATTACAAGAGGTAGTTGGCCAGAGCCACAGCAAACCACATCCTTATTGTTTACGGAAAGCGGAGTCTTAGCGAACATCACCTTTGAAGATGTACTCCGCCCCGAATCCAAAACCCTAATTGAAGGTCTGAAACGACGTGGGGTACAACCAATTATTCTATCCGGAGATGCCGAAGCTGCAGTTGCCAAAGTAGCTTTTGAGCTCGGGATCCGTGAATACCACAGTCATTTAATGCCCATGGAAAAAGAGGCGCTTGTGAAACAATACAGCGAAAAAGGCGTGACCCTTTTTATAGGTGATGGGATTAATGACACCGTTGCGCTTCAACGTGCCGCAGTAGGCGTAAGTTTAGCCGAGGGTACATCAGCTGCACAAGAAAACTCTGATGTTGTGCTGACTCGTGGTGGACTGGATCAACTCGAGGATTACTTCAAACTAGGTCGAGTGACCATGTTTACTATTAAGGGTAATCTTTGGTGGGCCTTTGGATATAACATATTGGCCATTCCTTTGGCTGCAGGTATACTCTACCCTACATTTGGAATTAGCCTTACTCCTATGATGGCAAGTATAGCCATGAGTATCAGTTCTCTAGGGGTAGTATTTAATTCTGTTCGACTTAAAAATAGATTTTGATATGACTATAGATAGTAAAATAAATTGCGGCGGATGTATCTCGAAAGTTCAAAGTGATTTGGATGCTTTATGTGGCGTCGGGAATTGGTCCGTGGACACCACCAAAGCGAACAAACCCCTAACTTTTAGCGACGATGTCGCTGAAGATGATATCCTAGATGTCTTGGAAAAATTCAACATGATCGCTGACTGATGAATATCGGCCTGCTCGCTCGCAAAACGCTCTTTTCGCAACCGGGAGGAGATACGGTCCAAGTGGTAAATACCGCGGAGGCTTTGCAGCGCTATGGGCATCGCACATTCATCGTCAAAGCTGGGGACGCGCTCCCCGAAGACTTGGATCTTTTGCATTTTTTCAACATCGGCCGACCTGCAGATGCCATGCCTTATTTCGTACGATTTAAAGGTAAAAAGGTGATCAGCACCATCTTTGTTGATTATAAAAAAGCCGATAAGCAGCGATTTCCTTGGCTCTATTCAGTGATCGGTTCGCACGGCATGGAATATGTCAAAACCTTGGCACGGGGACTCAATAAAAGCGATCGTTGGCCCCAGTGGAGCTATTTGAATCGAGGACAACGCAAAAGCATGATCCACCTATTAAAGCATTGCGATACCATCATTACCTCTTCGATGAGTGAGCTGCAACGTGTGAGCCAATGGGCCAAACTTCCAGGCAAATCATTACGCGATCGACACCGATTGGTGCCACTAGGAATAGACACTGTATTTATTGATCAACCTCGTACTGAAGCACCACGAACAGGTCTGCTTATGGTGGGGCGTTTGGAGTATTTAAAAAATCAGATTTCAGTGATTAGATGGGCAAAAGCTCACGATTGGCCACTGACCGTTGTTGGAGACCCGAACATCAACCAGAATGAGTATTATCAGCGCTGTCTTGAAGAGGCTGGTCCACTTACTCGTTTTCTACCTTTTCAAAATCAATCAGAGGTTATTCAGCTCATGGATGAGCATAAGGTATTCCTCGTACCTTCATTCTTTGAATCCTATTCTCTTGTAGCATGGGAAGCTGCCGCACGAGGTATGGCGGTCATCGCTAATCGAGTTCCTGATATGTCTGAAACACTCGAGCCTATTGCTGAATTTGCCAATTTCGATTCTGAAGACGAAGTGATCAGGGTCATCCAACATGAGCTTACTCAGCTAAATCCTCGCACAAAAAAATCCCAAGCATGGTTCAAAAACTATACTTGGGATGTGATTGGTGAAAAGATTATCGAAGCGTATACCTAAATAGCTTTCTACTAGGACTTTCGATTAGACGGTAGCCTTTATCTAGCTTGCTCCATCTCCTTTTCAAACGTCTCTTTGAACTTTTCATAGTTGTAGTCTACCATGATTTTATCGTTCTTACTGAGTGCTTTATAATAGTCCTTCACGATTTTTTCACCGTCAAGCTCCAACGCTATGTAATATTTGAATTTGCTCGTAGCGGCAACTTGAGTGACACGATCACAAGCGACAACTACACCACTAAGACGCTGGTCAATTACAGTTCGTGAGTTTTCTTCAAAGCGTTCAAGTACTTCTTCGACGTTATTCACCTCGATACTCTTTACGTAGTTATCTGCAACTACTTTCATCGTGCTCTGAACCATTCCAGCGAGCTCAGTTTTTGCATTGCTTAAGGCTTTCTTCTTGGCGACATTCATATCTGCACTTTCACCGAAGCTGTAAACGCGGAAGGTTTTCTTATCGCTTTTGAATTCTGAACATGGCAGTACCATTTCAGTTTCGCCTTTCGGCACTTTAGTTTTTGAACCACAGCTTGTAAGTGCCATACTTCCAGCTAATGCTGCAACAAAGAGGAATCTTGCTTTCATAGTTTTTAGGTGTTAATTAGGTTTTGAGTAGGGTAAGGTACGGAACCACTCTATAAGAATATTACCAAAGGCCGTGCCAAATCTCTACCATTTACCTTTATCGGCAAGCTTTTCGCGCTCCTCCTCCAAGAAATCCATGGCCTTTTGAACCTGCTTATCCACGTTCTTAATACGGTGCAAAGTGTGGCACAAGGTGCGTTTTCGACCGTCTGAGAGCAATTTCCAAACGCGCTCGATAATTTCATCCTGAGCGATGAGTTCAGAGAGTACCTCGGGGATTTCGACGCCTAATTGGTTTGGATCTTCATACACGACTACAGAAATAGGTTGGCCGAACTCATACGTATGTCCCTCAAGCCTGTTGCGCCCAATCATGGAGAAATATCGACCGTCACCGCTAGATTGAAGTCCACATTGAAGCTCTAAAGTGTCATCTATCCTCAGTACCACACGGGTCTTCCTACCTTTTGGAAAGCGGTCTACCACCTTCGCTTCATAATACACGCAGCGATAACCGCCATTGATGGGATCGAGCATATCTAAAATAGTCTCGAATCTATACAGTTCCTTCATATTACCAAGGGTTAGAGAACGCTGTATCTGTCAGGAATGTAGGATCAGAGAACGTCTTCAAGAAATCAATAAGGCCTTGCTTCTGTTCTATGGACCAATTCCGTCCTATACCTGACGCTTTCATATTTGGGTCAATAGTAGCGCTGGGAAAACCACCTGTGTTGTAGAAATCGATTACCTCAGCAAGCGTCTGAAAACGACCGTCATGCATGTACGGGAAACTGTACTCAACATTCCTTAGACTCGGGATTTTAAATTTTGCACGGTCACTAGATAGCCCCGAATACCCTTCACGGCCGGAGCCTTCGACCAGGACGCTGTCTATTCCATTGTTTGAGAACTGAAGCAGACCATAAGCCCCCATTTGGTAGCCCGTTGTTGCTAAACCGTGGCAGTGAAAACAATCTCCTTGTTCATTATTAAAAATATCAAAACCCAACTGTTCGCTCGCAGTGAACGTATAATCACCTTGAATGTAAGCATCCAATTTTGACGTTCCACTTACGAGCGTGTAAATGAACTGTGCTAGCGCTTTCGCCGTCCGTGCTGTAGTGATCTCATCGTCACCAAAAGCATTTGCATACATATCCAAATAGCGTTGATCTTGAGAAAGCTTCTCAATCACATTGGGCCATTCTGCATGCATCTCAATAGGATTCACTACGGGGTCCTTTACCTGTTCCTCTAAAATGTTTATTCTGCCGTTCCAGAAGAAGAAGTCCTGCCAAGCCATGTTGCTCAGCACCATGGCATTTATAGTACCTTCAATACCGTCAATCCCCGTAGAAAAGCGCTTCGGCTCTGCAAAGTTAGACTCTTGCAAATGGCAGCTTCCACAGTTTTGAGTATTGTCCCCACTAAGGCGGTCGTCGTAAAAAAGATGACGCCCAAGGCGAACACCCTCTATGGTGAGCGGGTTCGTTTCAGGAAAATTAGGAGCAGGAAAATGCGATGGATACTCTAATTCAAGAGGAGTAGGTTCATAGTTAGGCACACCACGTCCACAGCTTGCAGCCATAGATATAAATGCTCCTAGTACTATGATCCAATTACGCTTTTTCACTGAAGATAGGTCCTGATTTAGTATAGTTCTCGAATTTACGAATTACCTCCATCATATCTTCTGGTATAACCGTATCAAAACGCATCTGTTCACCACTTTTAGGATGTTCAAAGCCCAAGGTCTTTGCATGGAGCGCGTGACGTGGACAAGCTTTGAAACAGTTCATGATGAATTGGCGGTACTTTGAAAAGGATGTCCCCTTCAAAATTTTATCACCTCCATAGCGTTCATCATTAAACAGTGGATGCCCTAAATAGCGCATGTGTGCACGAATCTGGTGGGTACGTCCTGTTTCTAGTTTACAGCTAACTACCGTCACATAACCAAAGCGCTGAAGCACCTTGTAATGAGTAACGGCATGCTTTCCTTCAGATCCATCTGGGAATACCGCCATTTGAAGGCGATCTTTAAGACTACGACCGATATGTCCTTCAATAGTCCCTTCGTCTTGTTCAACGTCGCCCCAAACTATGGCAACATACTCACGAGAGGTAGTACGATCATAAAATTGCTTCGAAAGGCTGTTCATGCCTAATTCAGATGCAGCAGCGACCATAACTCCGGAAGTATCTTTATCCAAACGGTGCACTAGACCGGGGCGCTCCTCACCTTGCTCTCCGATCGGTAAATTCTCCGCTAAATACGCCAAGCCATGAACGAGGGTTCCCGTGTAGTTGCCATGCCCAGGATGGCACACCATACCCACAGCCTTATTCAGCACAATCACGTGCTCATCGCGGTGAATAATGTCCAATGGAAGTTCTTCAGGGCGAATAAATGAGTCACGCGGTTCGTCGCCTAGAATCATTTCGATCTGATCGCCTGCTTTCACTTTGAAGCTGCTCTTTACGACTTTTTTATTCACCGTAACCGTGCCTGCCTCAGCAGCCTTTTGAATTCTGCTTCGAGAGACCTCTGGAAGTTGACTCAATAGAAATTTGTCCACGCGAAGCGGCTCTTGGCCTTCCTCTGCAACCAATCTGTGGTGTACAAAAAGTTCATCGAGTTGCGCGTCTTCGTCGTGTGTTGGGTATTCTGACATATTAAAGTTTCATCCACTTCATGTGGTGTATAGCCTCAGAATCGGTGCACACTACTGTGTACATTCCTGAAGGCAAATGTTGGAGATCTAAAGGTTGATCCTCGGGACAAATCCCGTTAAAAACCAATTTTCCTTGAAGATCAAAAAGTTGAATATTCGCTCCTGCCGCATCAATTCGTAGGATACCACGAGAAGGATTTGGATAGAGTTTAGGGGCGACAGCAGGTATGCTAAGTCCCATGTCGTTTTGTGTGTAGTTGAAATACGGTTGCATCATCATGACGCCTGGTTCTAAGGACGGATACCAATTAAACCCATCTCCGTAAAAACGAGGCATAGCATTGGGCAGTTCACGCTGCACATCAAAACCAACATACAGTGGATCTGCACTCGTACAAACATAGCCCACCCAAATATGTGTATACGTGCCTATCGCTATAGCGGAGTCCAACTCATAAGGGATCATGTCCCCTCTGTAGTACCCCCAATTCGGCTCATACAGGCTGTCACTTAAATAAATCATTTCCCCTGGTGCACCCACAGAATCAGAGGTGGCCCAAACCGCTAGACGGAAAGTCGATGCGTAACGATCGCCTGCATCTACAAAATTAAAGCGCACGCCTTTTAACGAATCCGTAATGCCCAAACCCTGGGTTTGAAAACGCTGTGCCACTCGAGCGCCGCTAATATTTTGAACGGCATAGGCACGTTCGGCGGTTCCATCATCAAGGGCGAGATAATTGTCCAATTTGAGCGTTTGGTATACCGTATCGTTGGAACGGAAGCCTGCTGCAGAACCATCAAACCAAATTTTCGACGTTGCCGTCGTAGGTCCATTCAATACACCGAGTGCGTTGAATGGAACATCCAAGGTAAAGGTCTGGTCGATGTTGTGACTCGTATTTGTTACTACAGCTACGGAGGCACTTTGTGAGATGAGCACACCGTTTTCTTCCCAACGGTACTGGCCCAAATTTAAACTCCATCCTCCTGGAGGAACTACTCCATTTCGGCGGTAAATATACTCTAGGGTGGTCGGCGAGTTGTTTACGGCACTAGCACTACTCACCCACCACGGCCAGCTGGTGTAGGCACCACTACCGATCATTAGCGGGTGTGCTCTGGCAAAGGCAGGTTCGGTGATGATCGTATCTGCATCGGTACGGTCTTTATCCAGCTGCACGTAATCAATGTTCCAAATGTCATAGGCACCGGAGCGGGCGCCGTAACTAGCGATGCGAAAGGCAAAACCATTGCGCAGGTAATTGGCTCCAACTACAGGCATGATTGCAGAGCGAAACGGTGTACTTCCACCTGTTCCCGTTACTCCCCACTGGTACTCCCAGGTTTGAGTTACCGGAGACCAATATTCAACCACTAAGCTATCGGTTTCAGAGGGAGCTTCACCCGTTCCCGCACGTTGGTACTGGAAGGAAAGCCAAACGTTATTCATCCCGTTCAAATTCAGATATGCCGATGTAAGAACATCTGCCAAACTATCAGAATTCAGTGAACCAGGCTTGTAAGCGAACCCATATTCGCTGAGTCCGTCGAAGGTCGCTACGCCAACACTGTTTTGAAACAGCGCGTATTCATCATTGATCAGCACCTTTTGATCCTGCCAAAGTGTTGAGCTTGGGCGATCATTTGGGTAAGAAAAATCATCCACAAACGGTGGAACTAACGTATCCGTTGACTCTGCAGTTCCGCCAACTAGCCTAGGTGCGCTGGTCAAGGGCAACGAGAACTCTTTCACCTGTGCAGTGAGCGCGCAAGAGAAAAAGAATACGGAAAAAAATAAGGTTTTAAAATTCATCAAACTCGTCTATTGATAACGTATCTAAAGGTGCTTTTACAGGCACCTTTGAACTATCTGAAACTAGCCATAAATCCACAGCGCTACCTGCACCCACTTCGACTTCTAGGTCGTATGCTGGGAATTGACGCATGACGAAAGCCCCTGCGGTATCTTCAATCTCGTCTGCAAAGATCAGTGCCCCTTCATTCAGGGAAAAGGAACTCAAGGTGGTTTGCGCATCTGCATACGTCAACCCGATCAGTTCCGGGAGATACACAGTACGTCCATCCTGACCAGCACTCACATAAAGCGTGAAAGAACTCCCCGTAGGATACGGCTGCTGCTCTTCAGCTTCAAGGCCCTTGTCATCGACTACTTTAAGCACCAAATCATGACTCAAATCTGGAATCATTACTATGCTATCAATCAGAAATCCTTTGGTTTTAAATTTTCCAGTGACATAGCTCACAAGCTGATCGCGATAGTTTGGAAGCGGATATTTCGGTAATGTCGCAGGATTCGTAGTCAGAAGTATCGTCCGGCCCAATTTCACTTCTTGGTATTCCGGCGGGAAACTTTCCACCACAGCACCTTCTGCAATACCCGGCACATAGTGCGTACTGTCGATGACTTCATACTTTAGCCCAAGCGAGTCGAGCTGTGCCATAGCACGGTCGAGCTGGAGCAGTTTCATGTTCGGAACTTCCACTGTTTTCCCATGATGGGTGACGGATTTCAGCCAATAAAGACTTCCGAAAATTGCCAACACCACTACCACAATCCCGGTGGCGGCGGTCTTCAAAAACGTTGTCGAAAAGAGATATCGTAGCCAGTGCTTCATGGTGTAAAGATACTTGTTATACACCCTTCGGCGAAAACCGTTGTGCATTACATTTACATCTATGGAAAACGCGCAAAAAACCATCGTCGTATTGGCCGGAGGATTTTCTTCCGAGCACCACATCAGTGTGGCTTCAGGGAAGACCGCATATGATGCATTTGTGGAAGCAGGATTTAAGACGCTATTTGTGATTTTAAAGCCTGAGGGACTCTTTTTAGAGGAGGATAAAGTCCATCTCGGAGAATTAAACGCCGACTATGTCTTCAACTGTATTCATGGTACACCCGGTGAAGACGGCCACATGAGCGGCTTTTTAAAAGTGCTCAACCTTCCCCACAGCACGTGCGATACGTTCGAGAGTGCGCTGACCTTTAATAAGGCCCAATGCAATCAACTTCTGAAACTCGGCGGCTTTCGCGTTCCAAAAGGCCAATTGTTTTCTTCTTTCCCCGGTCATCAGACGTTTGACGGCTGGAAATTCCCACTTTTTGTAAAACCAAACTGTTCTGGTTCGAGCTTTGGTGTCACTAAGGTAGAGACTCCGGAAACCCTAGAAGCAGCTTTTGACTACGCGAAGAGCGAAGGCGGTACTGTGCTTGTCGAAGAAGGTGTGAAAGGAACCGAAGTAGGGTGCGGAGTGCTGAGTGCAGCATTGGATTTTGACAACAACACACGGTACCCTAGCCCTAGGGCTCAAGCTATCTCGGTTACGGAGATTATCCCCACAGAAGCTGGTTTTTTCGACTATGAGGCGAAATATGAAGGAAAATCGCAAGAAATTACCCCAGCTCGAATTTCAAAAGAACTTGACCAAAGCGTTCAAAGATTGTCTACAGAGGTCTATCAATATTTGAATTTAAAGGGGATTATCCGAATCGATTTTATGATTACTTCTGCAGGTGAACCCGTACTCATCGAAGTGAACAGCATTCCAGGCCTGAGTCCAGCATCGATCGTTCCCCAGCAGCTTCAGTACCGCGGATGGTCATTGAGTAAGGTGCTCGAAGAGATGGTTCATGAAGCATTAGCACAATAAACGTATCTTTCCCCTTATGGATCGCATCGCATTATTTCCGGGGTCTTTTGACCCTATCACACTTGGCCACGTCGATATTATTGAACGTGCCCTTCCGTTATTTGATGAAATCATCATTGCCATAGGAACAAATTCTGCTAAGAAGTACATGTTCACCCTTGAGCAACGCATCTCTTGGATCGAAGAAGCTTTTAAGGACGAGCCGAAAATCAAAGTAGTCACCTACACGGGTCTGACTGTGGATTTCGCGAAAACTTCTGGTGCGAACTTCCTGCTACGCGGGTTGCGTAATCCAGCAGATTTTGAGTTTGAAAAAGCCATTGCGCAGGCAAACCGTCAGCTTGTTCCGACATTAGAAACGGTATTCCTTCTTACCAGCGCTCGATATGCCTACATTTCCTCTAGTATAGTTCGTGAAGTGTACTTACACGGTGGCGACTATGCCGAGTTTGTTCCTTCGAGCGTTCGACCAAAATAGCATGTACGGCAGAGGAGCCGCTTAGCACTTTGCGAAGCGCTTAAGCTCTTCTTCTAAACTGTTGTATACGGGCATAAACTCCATGCGCTCCCGTAAATACTCGGGAGTCGCCCAATACACGGCGGTGATTCCTTCCTCGACTTGAGGTTTCAATTTTTTGTCGTAATCCGTTCTCATCGGGAACCAATACGTCGTCTTCAACGCATAGTCACCCTTGTAAGGATAGCAATGGTACGTCTTCACCGGAGCGCCGGTGATTTCTAATCGCTTCACACGACATTCCTCCTTCACTTCGCGCACTGCGCAGAGTTCGATTGCCTCTTTTTGCTCCAATTTTCCCTTGGGCATATCAATTTTACCATTGCGCTCAATGATCAACAATTCACCCGAAGCATTTTTCACCCAACCTCCACCGGCAATAATGTGCTGGTGCTGGGTTAAAAACAAATCCCAAAAAGCATGGTCCGTTCCAATCTCGATACGTTCTACCACATCTCCTTGATAAACAGACTTTAACCACTTTCGCAACAGCTTAACTGTCGATAACGTGTTGATAAACTCAGGCGCATTCTGCCCAGGAACGGGGATCAAAACCGAGCGGTGAATAAAAAGTTTGGTGTAGTTTTGCAGCATGATACAGAACAAAGAAACAGCTCTTAGAACAGCTGAGAGCTTATTGCAAATTAAAGCTATAAAACTTCAACCGGAAAACCCTTTTACTTGGGCAAGCGGTTGGAAAAGTCCAATCTATTGTGACAATAGGCTGACATTGAGCTTTCCAACCATCAGAAATTATCTGAAAATGGAATTTGCAAAGCAAATCGAGGAGGTATATGGTAAACCTGACTACATCGCTGGAGTGGCTACCGGAGCTATCGCAATAGGCGTTCTTGTAGCGGAATTCTTGGGTGTTCCGTTTATCTATGTCCGCGACAAAGCAAAGGGACACGGTCGTCAAAATACGGTAGAAGGATTCTTCGAGCCTGGATCAAACGTAGTGGTTATTGAAGACTTAGTATCCACTGGAGGTTCTTCTTTGAAAGCTGTTGAAGCACTAAAAGATGCTGGTGCACGCGTCCTTGGCATGATGGCCATCTTTACCTACGACTTCCCTATCGCCACAGAAAATTTCGAAGCAGCAAATGTTCGTTTGCATACCCTCAGTGATTACCACCACCTTTTAGACCAGGCGGTAACTCAAGGAGCGATTACGGAAAGCAGTGTTGAGGTATTAAAACAGTGGCGTAAAGACCCGTCTGTTTGGGGTAAATAAGTTACTCATCCAACAGTGGATTCTTCCATTTTATAGCGTCCAAGTCATAGGCTTGGACGTTTTTTGTTTGCGCCAATTCAAGCAAGAGTTGCCCCGAGTCATTGACCCCTACAACGCGCCCCTCGATCGGCTCTCCACAAGGATCTTCGTAGATTCGATCGTCCTCTTTGCCCCAAAGTAGCTTCGTGTAACGTCGTTCTAACAATGCCCGATTCCCGATCGCCGGTTTTTGACTACGCAAACTCCCAACTACTTCAGAAACGACTTCCTCCGGAGTAATATCCATACCGATCTCTTCTAATGATATCGCCCGACGCGGACCGTGCTCAAGAGGCTTCAGATTCATACCTAAGCCGATGGTCGAGCTCCGAATAACGCCACCTGCCCAATGATTTTCAATCAGCAAACCAGCTAGTTTGCGGGAGCCAACCATTAAATCGTTCGGCCATTTAAATTCAACCACGGACGGAAGAAGCGCTCCTAAGCAATGACACACCCAACGGTTTACATCAAAGCTTTCCTGGACGGGATGTTCCCAATTGACATAAACGGACATGAGTGCACATTTTCCAGGCTCATCCTGCCAAACTGACACTCCGCGACCCCTGCCCGACTCTTGCCCTTCTGCTACTACCGTGGTAAAATCATCTAAAGTCCCGTAAACACGGAGCATACGTTTAATCTCACTCTGCGTAGAATCAATAGTTTTAAAGGAAAAAAGTGGGTAGCTTTGTGCCATTATGCCTTCTTTGACTGTGTCGCCTAAATATGGCACATGTTTTGGTATTTTACACCTTAATTAAGATAATAGATTTAATGCATACGAAACCAGAAGCTTCATCAGAGCTCGTTCAGAAGTTTGTCGTAGATGGACTTCAAGAAATAAAAGGCGAAAACATCACGGTTCTAGACCTTAGAAACATCGAAAACGCCGTTACCGATTTTTTCATCATCGCAGAAGGTAATTCCAACACTCAAGTGAATGCTTTGTCTGAAAGCGTGCACAAAAGTGTACGTGAAAACGTTGGTGATAGACCATGGCACGTGGAAGGCCGCGATAATGCAGAATGGGTACTGATGGACTACGTTAATGTGGTTGTTCACATTTTCCAAAAAGGCATCCGAGAATTTTACGATCTCGAAGGTCTTTGGGGAGATGCTGAAGTAAGCCACATCGAAAACCTCTAATGAACATATGGCAGATCAAAAAAATCCAAAACAAATAGACAAGCTCAAGCAGCAGTTCGCTCGTAACAACGGTTCGAACAATAAAGGCAAAGGTCCAGGAGGCCCGAAGAAAACCGGGTTCAATTTCTACTGGGTCTATGCCATCGTATTTGCCCTGTTCATCGGGATGCAAATTTTTAGCGCGATGAGCTTCAGAGCTGAATCGACGAACTACCGCGAGTTTGAGCAAGCCCTAGAACTAGGGGATGTCGATCGAGTGAACATCGTTAACGAAAAGAAGATTCAGGTCTTCATTAAAGAGGAGAGCCTGCTTTCGAACGAACGTTATGAAGAAGTCAAGAATTCAAACCTGAGCGATGCCGTCAACCCGGGACCGCATTATGTCTTTGAAATGCCTTTGACCTCTTTTGAAGATCGCTTGAACAACTATTACGACGAGCGCACATCAGCAGATCGCATTGCTGTGAATTATGAAACACAGGACAATTTCCTCGGTGACATCATCTCATGGATCTTGCCACTTGTGCTAATGATTGCAGTATGGCTGTTTATCATGCGCAGAATGTCCGGTGGCGGTGCTCCTGGCGCTGGCGGTGGATCTCAAATCTTTAACATCGGCAAGTCTAAGGCGAAAGTCTTCGACAAAGACACTGAGGTTAAAACAACCTTTGAAGAAGTAGCCGGTATGACGGGTGCGAAAGAAGAGGTTTTGGAGATTGTTGACTTCTTGAAAAACCCAAAGAAATATACGGACTTAGGTGGTCGTATCCCCAAGGGTGTAATGCTCTCAGGGCCTCCGGGAACTGGTAAAACTTTACTTGCAAAAGCAGTAGCTGGTGAAGCGAAAGTGCCGTTCTTCTCACTCTCCGGTTCAGACTTCGTAGAGATGTTTGTCGGTGTGGGTGCTTCGAGAGTACGTGATTTGTTCAAGCAAGCAAAGGAAAAATCGCCATGTATCATCTTTATCGATGAGATTGATGCGATTGGACGTGCACGTGGTAAGAACAATTTCAGCGGTGGTAACGACGAGCGCGAAAACACATTGAACCAGCTCTTAACTGAGATGGATGGGTTCGGAACTAACGAGCATGTCATCATCATGGCAGCGACGAACCGTGCCGACATTTTGGACCGCGCCTTGATGCGTGCAGGTCGCTTTGACCGTATCATCTACGTGGACTTGCCTGAGCTAAGTGAGCGTGAAGCTATCTTCAACGTTCACCTTAAGGGTATTAAAAATGACGATAGTCTCGACGTTAGCCTACTTGCGAAACAAACGCCAGGGTTTTCTGGTGCGGACATCGCGAATGTCTGTAATGAGGCTGCACTCATCGCAGCGCGTAAGGGAGATACTTCGGTGAATAAGCAACACTTTAATGATGCGATTGATCGTATTGTTGGTGGTCTAGAGAAGAAAACGAAAATCATCACGCCTTCTGAAAAGAAAGTGATTGCCTACCACGAAGCAGGGCATGCAGCTACAAGCTGGTTGCTTGAACACGCGGCACCGCTTGTAAAAGTGACTATTGTACCTCGCGGACGATCGCTGGGAGCGGCATGGTATTTACCGGAGGAACGTCAAATCACAACTTCAGAGCAAATGCTCGATGAGATGTGTGCCACTATGGGTGGACGTGCCGCTGAGAAAGTGGTCTTCGGAAAGATCTCAACAGGTGCGCTGAGTGACTTGGAAAAAGTGACAAAGCAGGCGCGCGCAATGGTGACCGTGTATGGTTTGAATAACGAATTGGGTAATGTTACCTATTACGATTCGCAAGGCCAGAATGAGTACCAGATGAACAAGCCGTACTCGGAAGAGACTGCTGTTGTGATCGACAAAGAGATCAGTAAAATCATTGAAGGTGAGTACGCGAGAGCGATTCAAATCCTCGAGGACAATCGTGATAAGCTGGACCAGCTTGCGCAATTGCTGCTTGATAAAGAGGTAATATTCAAGGAGAACGTTGAAGAGATTTTTGGAAAACGCCCGTGGGTGAAAGAAGAAATCGAAGAAGCGAAAGTGGTTGAAGAAACCGTAGCTCCAGAAGCCGCTCCCGTTGCTGAAACAAGCGACGAAGTTGCTTCTAGCGATGCGAAGGCGTCAGAGGAGAACACAGCAAGCGAGGAATAAATCATTCCATGTGATATTAGAAAGGCCACATCTGTTAATAGATGTGGCCTTTTTTGTTGAAAGCTCTAAAGGATAACCGTGTAAAGTTTACACTATGGGTTCTATTTTTGACAATAAATACACAAACATGGCCAAAGGCGGCGGTTTTTTATCACGACTAGGAATTGGGCTTAAAAAGAGCTCAAGTAGCAGTGCAGCTGAAAAGGGGAAGTTCTCTCCTGATAAGGTGGTACCGCTCGATGAGAAGTTCGTGAGTCAGTTCACAGAAGGCGGAGGAAACTTCGTGTACTGCGCTGATAAAACCGATGGAGTCACCGCCCTGAAGCACTACTGCCAAGAACACGGCTGGAAGGGCATGTTCATTTCTTCACCAGGTATCGCCGATTGGGAAAACGCTATTACCTTAGAGACCACCTTTCAAAATGATGGACAGTTTCCAGTGGTATTAAGTACGTGTGAGGCACTGATCGCGTTTAATGGCGGGATCATGGTTCATGGGCACCATACGGGCGGACGAAAATTGGCCGATCTGCCAAAACATCACATTCTTGTTGCCTATACCTCGCAGATTGTAGCAAATCTTCGTGACGGCATGACTGCAATTAATCAGAAATACCGCGATAACCGCCCTGGGAACATTGCTGTGATTCGCCCTCCGCATGATCAAGCGGTAGAGCTTGCTGCGGCAGATCCAAACAAGGACCGGACCGTATTTTTGATTCTCATCGAAGACGAAGCATAACCGAAACATGGGAAAACGTGCACTATTCGGTGGCTTGTATGCTGCCGCACTGATCGGGCTTTTAGGCTTTACCTCTTACGGGGTGGTCATTTTAGTTCTATTTACCTTCTTGATGCTACGTGAGGGCGCCATCATTCTAAAAATGGAAAGCACTACTCCTACTACTGTTTTGGCAGGTCTAGCCATGTGTGGTTTGGCCTATGTAAACTTCGGCGGTATTCAAGAGGTTGTTCTGACTACGATCGGGATGAGCATTCTACTGTCTTTTATCTTTTTGCGCGCCGAGCAACCTGCACGCGAGATGCGAAGAGGACTATTCCTTATCGCGTACATCTGGGCACCAATGCTGCTTGTAATTCAGAAAAGCTGGGAATTTCCGCAGCTTATTCTATTCATTTTTGTCATGATCTGGGCTTCGGACACCTTCGCGTATTTGGCGGGACGAAGCTTTGGGAAGCGTCCGTTGGCGCCGAAACTATCTCCGAAAAAGACGATTGAAGGCTTTGCTGGCGGAGTGATTGGTACGGTGATCACAGGAGGCGTTTTGAATTATTATTGGGAATTGGTTCCGAATGAAATTGCACTTTCGATGGCACTTGCAGTCAGTATTTCGGCACCATTAGGAGATTTAGTGGCATCTGCGTTAAAACGTGAGGCCGACGTAAAGGATTCAGGTGTATTTTTACCCGGACACGGTGGTGCCTTAGATCGCTTAGACAGCTTTCTAACTGCCGCCCCAGTTTCAGTACTCATTTATAGCTATTTGATATGACCATCCATAGAGAAGGAAAAGGAACATTAGGACTTTCATTCATCGTATTAGTTGCGATCAACGCACTCGTACAGTGGGGCACTGATGCACAATGGACACATTTCCTTACTTTGGGATTGAGCATTGTTCTGTATGCGATTGTTCTCCAATTTTTCCGCAATCCTAACCGTACCGTGCTTGTAAATCCAGATGCAATCATCTGTCCTGCGGATGGAAAAGTAGTCACGATTGAAGAAGTCTACGAAGAGGAGATATTGAAAACCAAGTGTATTCAAATGTCGATTTTCATGTCGCCCTTTAATGTGCACGTGAACCGTTTTCCGATCGGAGGTAAAGTGGTAGAAGCCATCCACCACCACGGAAAATTCCTAGTAGCTTGGCATCCAAAGAGCTCGACGTTGAACGAAAGAACCACCGTTGCTCTAGAAAATACCGTTTGGGGTACCGTAGTGTTCCGTCAGATTGCAGGAGCTGTGGCTCGCCGCATTGTGATGTATGCAAAGAAAGATCAGCTTGCAAAGCAAGGCGCTGAATTTGGCTTTATCAAATTTGGATCTCGAGTGGATATTTTCCTTCCACTAGACTGTAACATTACAGTCAAAGAAGGTGATGTTGTAAAAGGCGCTACGACCGTTCTAGCTACGCGCCGATAAGATTCGAAGTCCAGCTTAGCACCAGTTCAAATTGGGTCTCACGGTCCATCTTACTGTTATCTAGGGTACGTGCATCTTCAGCTGCGATCAGTGGCGAATCCGAACGTTCTGTATCCGCTTTGTCGCGAGACTTCAAGTTTTCCAATACCTCTTCGAAGCTCCAATGCTGTCCTTTCGCGTCCAACTCTGCTTTTCTTCGCTCGGCACGCACTTCGTCTGAAGCCGTCATGAAGATTTTTAACTCCGCGTTTGGGAATACCACCGTACCAATATCTCTTCCGTCCATGACCACACCGCCTTTGGCGCCCATCTCCTGCTGAAGAGCGACCAAGCGTCGACGTACCGGTATGAGTTTGGCCACATGAGAAACCACATTACTCACTTCCATGGTACGTATCTCCTCTTCAACACGCTCGCCGTTGAGATGCGTTGCATTCACACCTTCCGCGTCTAACACGAAGGAGATCGTGACTTCATCAAGATGTTGTAAGATCTGAGTTTCATCACAACCCTCTTCCTTACTCACCCAACCACCACGCATCGCGAATAGAGCAACCGCGCGATACATAGCACCCGAGTCCACATAGACGTAGCCTAGTGCTTTGGCAAGTTGTTTAGCAAGTGTACTTTTTCCAGTAGAACTGTGCCCATCGATAGCGATGGTGAGCGGCTTAGACATGAAATGTTCAGGTGATTTGGTTAAATATTCACGGACAAAGATACAGTATTCATTCGCCCTGCGACACTTCTTAACTCATTCGCATAGTGGAGAGAGAATTTACTAAAGTAGAGTCCTGTACCGACGGTAAAGCCCCCTGAGGTACGACGACTAGGGAGCGCCATTTCATATTGTCGACGGAAACTATAACCTACCATGAAGTGCATACGCTGCGTTGGAAGAAATTCTAAAGAACCACTCACATGGCGCATGGCGAGGTTAAGATAGGAAGGCTTCGTACTCGTTTGTTCACCCGTCACTGGATCCGTTTCCACTAAGTTGGGATCATCATAGCCTAAGTATGGGCGCTGAAGCTGATCGAACACCATTGTCCATCTAAATGGCGCGTACTGTAATTTATTGCCTACCGCTAGAAGCAGGTTGAAGGGCAATGGCTCACGAGTACCGGAAAATGTAGTAATCTGGGTTCCTAGATTCTTTGCAATAATAGCCACCGTAGGCTTTCCTGTGGCTGCGTACATGGCCACGAGGTCCGTTGCTGCTGCATTGCTTTGGTAAGTTTCGTAAGTGCCTGAAATCCATTTTACCGTGGCTCCGAGTTCCCAATTCTTATAGGAATACAACGAAGTGCCAAGCGCTAATGCGAGGTCTGAGGCTTGGAATTGGCCAAGGCTTGTACCCCAAATGTCAGTACCTTCAAACGTGCCGTAACCGACGCTTTGAATCGCACTCATCACATGGCGTCCTTTCCATTTGAAACCATAACTCGCTCCAGTGAGCGCAATACCTTCGCCGAGCCCAGCTCTTGACAACTCTAGTTGATGCATCGAGCTGTCGCTTAGAAGCAATGGGTTTTGAATAGCGTATGCACCTGTCGGACCAGGATGTACATAGCCTGTATTTCCTAGGCCGGAAGCCCCAGCAAAAATAGAACGGTCTAAAAAGGCGAACACCCCACTAGCACCGCTCTGCGCCCAGAGGGACGCAGAACTTAGTAGTGCTATGATGAGGTAGTGTTTCACTCTATTTGGTAGTCTTTGGAACCAATACTTTCGGGTTCTTGACTTGCTTGTCTAAGATCGCTTTTTCTAGAACTTGTTCAAACGAGTCTACAAAGTGGAAGGTCATTCCTTTGAGGTAGTGCTCTTCGATCTCTTCGATGTCGCTGCGGTTGGCCTCTGAAAGAATAATCGTATTGATCTTCGCACGTTTCGCAGCGAGGATCTTTTCTTTGATTCCACCGACAGGAAGTACTTTTCCTCGAAGCGTGATTTCCCCTGTCATTCCCAATTTCGGCGCAACGCGCTTCTGGGTGAATAAGGAAGTAAGGGCCGTTAAAATCGTTATACCTGCGCTCGGTCCGTCTTTTGGGATGGCACCTTGCGGCACATGAATATTCACGTCGTACGATTCGAACAAGCGGTAATCGATGCCCAATTTATCGGCATTTGCTTTGAGGCACGCCAATGCGATGGTCGTACTTTCCTTCATCACATCGCCCAAGTTACCCGTAGCTGTTACACGACCTGTCCCCTTGCTCAGTGACGATTCGATAAATAAGATCTCACCGCCCACCGAAGTCCAAGCGAGTCCAGTGACAACACCGGCATGCTCGTTTCCTTGATAAACATCGCGTTCACGTGATGGACCCAGGATTTTACCGATATCCTCTTTGACAATCTTCGCCTGCTCTACTTCTTCCATAGCGATGGCTTTGGCAGTATGGCGAACGAGTTTGGCAACTTTCTTATCAAGGTTACGAACTCCGCTCTCGCGGGTGTATCCTTCTACTACAGTCTTGAGTTCGGATTTGCCGATAGAGAATTGATCCTTAGCGATACCGTGGTTAGCAAGCTGCTTCGGCACCAAATGACGCTTCGCAATCTCGACTTTTTCCTCTGTGGTATAACCGTTCACATTAATGACCTCCATACGGTCTAACAATGCCGGCTGAATGGTATTCAAAGCATTTGCAGTCGCGATGAACAACACTCGGCTCAGGTCATAGCCCATCTCGAGGTAGTTGTCATAGAAGCTGTCATTTTGCTCTGGATCCAAAACCTCTAAAAGGCTCGAAGAAGGATCACCACCGTGACCACTGCTCAATTTATCGATCTCATCCAACACAAACACAGGGTCGTTCGAACCGGCTTTTTTCATGTTTTGCAACACGCGACCTGGCATCGCTCCAATGTAGGTCTTGCGGTGACCACGAATCTCTGCTTCGTCACGCAGGCCACCGAGGGACATACGTACATATGGACGCCCTAGGGCTTCGGCAATGCTTTTACCCAAAGATGTTTTACCCACCCCAGGAGGGCCGTGTAAACAAATGATCGGGCTCTTCATGTCTCCCTTGAGTTTCAAAACAGCAAGATGCTCCAAGATGCGTTCCTTTACCTTATCAAGACCATAGTGGTCTTTGTCCAAGATTTTCTGGGCATTTTTCAAGTTGATCGAAGCATCGCTTTTCGGTTCGAACGGCAACTCAAGAAGGAAGTCCAAGTAGTTGCGCTGGATCGAGAACTCAGGCATTTGCGGGTTCAATCGCTGTAGCTTACGAAGCTCTTTTTCGAAGTGTTCTTTGCTTTTCTCGTCCCAAGTTTTGGTTTTGGAACGTTCGCGCATGTCTTCAATCTCAGACTCGCTGCTGTTTCCGCCCAATTCCTCTTGGATCGTTTTCATCTGCTGGTGCAGAAAGTATTCACGCTGCTGCTGGTCAAACTCGTGCTTCACCTTGTCGTGAATTTCGTTTTTAACCTCCAGCATTTTCAATTCTAGATTCAAGCCTTCGAGCACCTTCACTGCACGATCCTTTAGGCTATCGAGCTCTAGTACCTCCTGCTTTTTCTCCAACGTCATGCTGCTGTTCGAGGCAATGAAGTTGAGTAAGAAGGTGTTGCTTTTGATGTTGTCTAGTGCGGCTTGAGCTTCGGATGGGATGTTTGGGCTCTCAGCGATCAGGCGAGATGCAATGTCTCCGATGCTCTCCATGAGAATTGGGAACTCCATATCGTCCTCTCCAGGAACGAACTCAGGAAGAAACTCGACGCGTGCCTTGTTGTACGGCTCACTTTCGACCCATTCCAAAATGCGGAATCGTTTCTTTCCTTGGATGATAATGGTGGTGTTGCCGTCGGGCATCTTAAAGCTCTTGACGATCTGCGCCATGGTTCCGGTAGGGAACACATCGCCTTCGCCTGGATCTTCCGTATCGCCATCTTTCTGGGCAATCATCCCAACAAATTTTGGCTCATCGGTAATGCTGCGAATCAAACGTAGACTCTTATCTCGACCTGCGGTGATCGGTGCGACTACACCGGGAAAAATAACCGTGTTTCTCAGGGGCAGAATTGGCAACAATTCAGGAAGCTGTTCCTGATTGATTTCCGCTTCATCATCCGAAGTCATCAACGGAATAAATTCCGTGTTTTCACTCATAATATCACTTAATGACAAACTGTCCATAATCTTCTATTCTTGACACGTGTGGCAGCTAAAACCCCGACAGGGTGTCATAACTACGTAAAAAAAGCCCCCTTTTTCGGGGGGCCTTATAGTTAGTTCAAATGGTATGCCGAACTCTTATTGTTCGAAGAATCCGAGGCTCATTCCAAATTTAAAGGTCACGCTCCCATCGAGCGTATTTCTAACGTTATTTACATCAGAATATTCCGCAGAGTAATTAAAACCTTCAATATTGGATGCGCCAAAACCGTTGTAATAGATACCTAGGTTGTAGAATGATTTAAGGTTCTTTCGGATGCGCCATCCGAAACCCAGGTTGTAGGCGTAAGTATGTCCCGTACCCGGGTAGAGCTCGACGCCATCTGGATATTGCGCGTTCGTATTGAGGTTCGCCTGGTAGGTCAATGCACCAATTCCAGCGTGAATAAACGGCGTGTGGCTGTGACGCATGTTGTATTTTCCAAACGGTATAAAATGAATGTTTGTGAATACACCGATGTTTAAGAGGTCCGTGTCCACCTGATAATCGCGGTCCGGATTGCCGTGAAGATTGTCATGGCTGTATACACTGCCGTAGTTCACATCAGCGCCGACGCTCACCAAGCTGCTAAAGTTATATTTCAGCTGTGCACCAGCACCGAAGCGCGCCTCCTGAGTGAGGGCACTCAAGCCGTAGTTGTTCACATTGCCAATATAGTTTTGGGTCATACCATACCCTCCCAATTCCAAAAATGAAGTTGGGCGTTTCTGAGCCAAAGCGGAAAGGCTGATCAGTACTAAGAGCACTGCAGCGTTTTTAAATAGTCGTGTCATCTTTATCATGGTCGCAAAAATACCATTTTATCCCCCTCGTGGCTGAAGAGTTGGTATCCTTCTTTGTTAAACGAAGCTAAGCCAAAAATAGTTTGCACGTTTTCCTGTAATACCCAACGCGCAAAGGTTCCCCTCGCCTGCTTCGAAAAGGCTGAAATGGATTTCATGGTGCCATTTTTCATTTGCTTGAAGTCGACATGAATCACAGGCGTTTTCACTGCATTCCAATCCACCGCCTTGCTGTATTCGCCACTGCATGCGTTAATGATGAAAGGCACAGGCTGCCGATCTAACCACGCCATTAATTCGGGTTTCCACAATGCGTAGAGATTTTTTGCTTCTCCTACCGCCAATCTTGACTGCATCTCCAAGCGATACGGACGTATCATCACCCCACCAGTAACTGCCCCGTAGAGTCCACTGAGCACAACGAGTGAATCCTTTGCACGTTCGAGGGCATCGGTCCCAAGCGAACTTGCATCCAAAGATTTGAACGCCTCCCCGGTGTATGCAAAAACTCCAGGTATGCCCTGATCAGCGGGCGTTACGAACTTGTCCGCGGTAGGCTCCCACAAAGCAGCCGTTGCTTCAAATAATTTTTCACTGACCTTAAATAAGGTCTTTTTATCGTCAGTAGAGAGTGCGTGTACAGCGGCAACCACAGCAGCAGTCTGCTCCGGAAAATGGGCAGGTGTAGTGGTGTCCCAAGGAGGAGTACTGGGTGCGCTGGCCATTCCCTTTGATGGAGAAAGTAAGACAAGTGGAGATTTCATGGCTTCAAAAATAATAGAGTGTCCTAACTTTAAGCCCAAAGGCACGGCTTTTGTTCTAACACTTCAAACTAGCGCTATGAAAGGAAAATTACTCTCTATACTCGCCCTATTGCTGCTATTAAGTGGTTGTCAAGGTGCGAAGTACCACTATAAGCAAGGGAACAAATATGCGGAGGCTCATTCACTGAAAAACGCGGTTACGGAATACAAGCAAGCGCTGGATCGCAAACCGGGAAAGGTGAAATATGTCCTTGCCATGGAAAATTACGGGAACGCGTTGTTGGAAGAATTGTACACGAATTATCGCTTTGCAGATGGCAACGACAGCCTAAGTGTCTACCGATTTTTAGAGGCCGAGAAATGGACCAATTACCTGAGCCGTTACATCAGCGTAGACCGCTACAAAGGATTTTATGACCAAGATTTTGGCGCACAGAAAGGCCGTTATATGGCCAGCGTGTATGACCGGAGCAAAGCGCTAATTCGCGCTAAAAATTACCCTCAGGCAAAGGTTCGCTTGGAAGAACTTTCTAAGCTCGATGGCGGATACAAAGACGTTCAGGCGTTGTTGCAGTTTAGCGAGGTGGAGCCGATATATACGGCAGCATTAGCGCTCTTTGAACAGGGCAAGTACAGAGAGACGTATGCGGCGCTAGCGGGTATGATTTCAAAATATCCGGAGCAGAAGGAATTGGCCAAACTTCAGGAGGAGGCGCTCGAACGCGGCAAGTATTACCTGGGAATTGTTGCAGACGGCAGAATTACGGGAAGCGAGGCATCGATGTCTGCAGCTGTGCAAAGTCGACTGATTCGTGAATTGTACGCAAAAAAAGACCCCTTTCTTGAGCTTCTCGACCGTACCAATTTTGACCTGTTGCAAACCGAGCAAGAAGCCATCATCGAAGGCAAAACCACAGACGAGGCTCTCACCCAAGAACTTTTAGTAGCCAATGCCTATGCGAAGCTCGTGATCACCCTGGTTGACGAGCAGAATGGCGACGTACGCCGTGAACGCAAGAAGGGCTTTGAACGCTATTACGTGACCTCGAAAAACGCAGAAGGCAAGACGGTGAAAACTGCAAAATACCGCAAGGTGTACTACACGGAGTATTGGAAGGAAAACAGTGCGCACTACACAGCGGAGCTGACCTTAACGGATCGTGCCACCTCCAAGATTCTCGAAGTGAAGAGCTTTGAATTTTCGAAGAAGTCTACGGTGAATTACATCGACTACAGCAACGACCAGCTGTTTCCTGGGTATTGGAAATATCAAAACCGTACCCATTCCAGCGATCGCCCTCAGCTTAGCGAAAGCAAGCGTAGATCCTTAGCTCAGCTTCGTAAAGCGAGTCACTCCCCGAAAAGCACAGCGGCCATGCGCAAAGATGCAGTAGCAGAATTTGCTCAGGACGCAGCCCATAGTATTCACGCCTTAGAATTGACCCCATGAGAAATTTCCTAATCACGGCAGTAAGTGCGCTGTTATTAATGGGTTGCGGACAGAAGAAAGAATTGGCCCCAGCTTGGACGACTTCTAAACCGATAGACGCATCCGGCACCTATGTATATGGTGTCGGCATGAGTTATGTCAACCCGAATTCAGCCTACCAGCAAGCTGCGCGTTCCAACGCCTTAGCAGACCTTGCACAGGAAGTGGAAAGCCAGATCTATGACGAAACACGGATCTTACAGAAGGAAGATGCGAGTGGATTTGGAACGTCATTTTCTTCACAAACCTTAACCCGTTCGCACGTTAAGCTCGAGGAATATACCCAAGTAGATTCCTTCGCAGACGAGCTTCGCTATTACACCCTGTACCGATTGGATTTGCCTAAATTTCTGGAAGTCAAAGCCGCCGCCGATCAGCGCGCACAAGCTTGGATTGCAGAGCGCACAGTGATGGCAAGCTCAAAAGAACACGAACTTTCTTACCGCTGGAACCTTTTAGGGGATGCTGTGGACAAGGCCATTTCAAGGAATTTCCTGACCGATCCGACCTTCTCTGTGCAAACTAAGAGTCTTCTTATCAAAGCATTGCGTGATATCGAACAGGACATGACCGGTGAATTTCTGATTCCTGAAACCGTGCGTTATTTAGGCATGCCTGACCAATTTTCTGCGGCCTACCAAAGCTCTAGTCCAGCGATTGCACCGCACCTCGAGTTGCGCAGCAGTGCCGGAGAGTTTGCGTTCAATTCAGAAAATAGCGCAGTGTATTGCACCGCTACGGGCAAGGAAAACGCAGTACAATTGACGATGCATTTGAACCTCGACACGCAACTTCCTTCGCTGAGTAGCGTAGGTCGAAATTGGCTTAAAGAACAAATGAACTGGTCGAAGGGCACCACCCTGTACTTTCAAAACACCGCAGTGAATGTAACAGCGCCCAAAAAACTCCGCAGTGAAATTTCGCGCAGTATCGCTAAGCTCTTTATAACGACGCAAGACGCACCGCTGACCTTGAATTTTATCGGCGAATTAAGCACCATCTCACTTGCTAAGAATCGGTTTAAAGCAAGTGTTGACGGCCGATTCGTATTAGCATACAGCGACACGGAGCAGATCGTTTGGACCTCACAGCGCATCCAGGACAGCGCGATCAGCGTGAGTAAAGAGGCGGCTCAAAACAGTGCACTGAACACCTTTAGTGAGAACATCGACTTGTTCATACTTCCCCAGCTAGAAAGAAGTCTAGGGTATTGATTTTATTATGCGCGCATAGTATATTTACCTAGTGTTACATGCACCACGACCGACTATGCGCCCCGAAGAAACGTTCGACTTTCAGATTCGAAAAGGCTGGATTAGCCTCTCCAAGATGTACAATGAATTGGTACAACCACACGGTATTACCACTTCTGTCGGCTTCGCTTTGCTCAATATTGACGTTAAAAAGGGCACTCCATCAACGGCATTAGGTCCGAAGATGGGCATGGAACCGACCTCCCTTTCCAGGATGCTCAAATCCATGGAGCAGCAAGGTTTAGTCTTCAAAGAAGCAAATCCCGAAGACAAGCGCAGCGTTTTAATCAAACTCACCGACGAGGGTATTCATAAGCGCGACCTCAGCCGTGAAGCTGTGATTCGTTTTAACCAAGCGGTGTTTGACAAAGTAGGTAGTGCCGAGAGCGAGAAATTTTTCGAGACCCTAGAAAAAATTCAATCGGTGAGTAGAGCTATGCGCGAGACCAAAGAAGAGCTGCTCTAGTCGAATTTATTATACATCCCAATTTAGCAGTAGCTGATCTTTTACTCCGCTGAAAACAAGCAGGTTTTATTGCGGTAACCTCGGACATTTTATCATTTGATAAAGCTATATCACTTTACCCTCTGTGAAAACAAGGTAAAAACGGGTGTCGCAATTCTTCACTGAAACCCACACTTTACAAGACTATTTGCTTCATTTTCAGAAAATAGAAACGACATCTAATTTATTTTCACCTTAGTTGCGCCGATTTTCTATATTGTAGTAGCCAAAACGCGAAAAACTATCTTTTGCTAAATTGATATTCTTTTGCTAAATACCTATACAGAACGCCAAAATCGCCATGTCAACAGATCAATTTTGCCCAAAGTGCCAAAGTCAAGAGTACGTCAAAAGCGGCATCATTAAAGGCCGTCAGCGCTTTAAATGCAAGAATTGCAACTATTATTTCACCGTACAGAAGCTTGGAAAGCGGATTGACGATTATTACGTCACTAAAGCGCTTCAACTCTACGTTGAGGGGGTCAGCTATCGTGAAATCGAACGAGTACTCGGAATTTCGCACGTGAGTGTGATGAATTGGGTCAAAACCTACGGGATTAAAAGACCGCAGCACAATGACAATTACCATCCTAGCTACAAGATACTTACGTTCGAAGAGCTTGCTAAATTCACATCAGACAAAGAGAACATCAAGGGCTCAGGTATGATTATCACTGAGATTGGGGATAAATTCATGCTCATTAAATGGGAGCGATTCCGCAATTAAAAGCCTTTAATATAAAAGGGTAGCTATACCACTTAACTAGTATGTATAGTCGATTTTCATAAAAAAAGGGTTTTTGGAACTTTTGAATTGGGAGACCGTGACAAGTTGCCCAATTCGTTTAATCCAAAAACCCAGTTTTATGAGAACAAAACTAATCGCTGTTCTAATGCTAACGTTCGCCACCTCGGCTTTGTTTGCACAAAAGAACGCAACTCCGTACGGATCAGGGCTCAAAGTGAGCCTAAATGAAGACGGCAGCAAGTACTACAGGTTCATTTCCTGGCATCAAGCCTGGCTACAAACCGACCTCAGCAACGCAAGCGGAGTAACCCCATCCCTGCGCCGTTCGAGAATGCTCATGTTTGCCCAACTCAATGATCGGTTTCTGATCCTCACCCACTTTGGACTTAACAGTTTAAATGCTGCTAAGATGGACCCTACCGGACAAGCTGCTGCATCACAACTCTTCATGCACGATGCATGGGCAGAATGGAAGGTAAACAAGCACCTATACATCGGTTCTGGTTTGCACTATTGGAATGGCATTAGTCGTTTGAACAATCAAAGCACCTTGAACATGCTTGCGCTGGACAACTCGCGTCACGCTTGGGCAACGATCGGTACCTCGGACCAATTCGCTCGTCACATGGGGGTCTATGCAAAAGGGAAACTAGGAAAACTAGATTACCGCCTTGCTTGGAACCAGCCACTTTTAAACAGTGTCGATGCCAACGTAGGCCTTGCCGCTACCACGACTACAGCTAGCTACACCGGTCGTCGCGACCTAGGTACTTCTGCTGCTAATGTGTATGCAGGGTATGTCAACTACCAATTCTGGGATCAAGAAAGCAACAAGCTTCCATATTTCGTAGGGACATACTTCGGTGCGAAAGATGTATTTAACATCGGTGGTGGATTCTTCTCTCACGCAAATGGTGCCGTACTCCTAGATGCAAACGGAGATGCGGTAGGACAAAACGTCAACATCGTAGCAGTAGATGCATTCATGGAAAAAGGACTTGGCGAAAACGGCGCTGCAGTAACGGCGTACGCGCAATACCAGATCAACGACTACGGCGACAACTACCAGCTCGGTGGAGGTTCCGAAGACGTATTCTCTGGGAGCGTATTCTACGCGCAGGCTGGCTATGTGCTTCCTGACTTCAACGATAATGTTCGCGTGCAACCTTACGGAAGCTTCACGGCAAAAGATATCGACGCTGCAGGAACCGCAAACACAGTCGGACTTGGTGCCAATTTCTTGATGAATGGCCACAACAGCAAACTCTCTTTAGAATTTAAAAGTACAGGAAGAACGGACGGAACGCGCGGCAACATGCTGACGGCTCAAGCCATGATCTTCCTTTAAAATCAGTCCATTATGAGCAATAAAAACATGAAAGAGTATTGGAAGAAAAACATCCGCAAGGTGTTGACCTTACTCGCAATCTGGTTCACCGTTTCCTATGGTTTTGGAATCCTATTAGTAGATGAGCTGAACGCCATCCAAATCGGCGGCTTCAAACTAGGCTTCTGGTTTGCACAGCAAGGTGCTATCTACACGTTCGTCGCCCTGATCTGGATTTACATCTTCCAGATGAATAAGCTGGACGAAGAATACGGTGTTAACGAATAATATTTAAGACAATGAGCATTTTAACTTGGACCTACATCCTTGTAGGATTAACTTTCTCCCTCTACATCGGGATTGCGATCTGGTCACGCGCCGGGTCTACAAAGGACTTTTACGTTGCAGGTGGTGGTGTTAGCCCCCTAGCAAATGGACTTGCAACCGCAGCTGACTGGATGTCGGCAGCATCTTTCATCTCTATGGCAGGACTCATCTCCTTCATGGGATATGACGGTTCCGTCTTCTTGATGGGTTGGACCGGAGGATATGTACTCTTAGCACTCCTGCTGGCCCCCTATTTACGCAAGTTTGGAAAATTCACGGTGCCAGATTTCATCGGTGACCGTTACTACTCGAACACCGCTCGTACGGTGGCTGTAATCGCAGCACTCTTCGTTTCATTCACTTACGTAGCTGGGCAGATGCGCGGTGTAGGTGTTGTATTCTCTCGCTTCTTAGAGGTAGACATCAATACAGGTGTGTACATCGGTATGGCGATTGTATTTTTCTACGCCGTTCTCGGTGGTATGAAAGGGATTACCTACACGCAGGTGGCGCAGTACTGTGTCTTGATCTTCGCGTTTATGGTTCCGGCCATTTTCATCTCGATCCAAATGACAGGAAATCCTATTCCTCAACTTGGTTTTGGTGGTGACTATAACGGCATGCCAATTCTTGAAAAGCTCGACGGCCTCCATCGCGAACTCGGCTTCTCCGAATACACTTCGGGAAGTAAATCCACGATAGATGTCTTCTTCATCACGGCCTCTCTCATGGTCGGTACCGCAGGTCTTCCGCACGTGATCGTACGTTTCTTCACCACACCTAAGGTAAGTGGCGCACGTAAGTCTGCAGGTTGGGCATTGCTCTTTATCGCGATTCTCTACACTACTGCTCCTGCAGTT
>Ga0209137_1000439_pt1 | contig 45180 bp, 82 predicted proteins | sample SaaInl5LU_22_DNA_FD_184642 | JGI IMG/M metagenome (GOLD analysis project Ga0209137, IMG submission 184642) | Marine microbial communities from expanding oxygen minimum zones in the Saanich Inlet - ESP_105LU_22_DNA (SPAdes) (version 2) | ecosystem: Environmental > Aquatic > Marine > Intertidal... | reverse complement strand
CGATAATAACATTAGGGTTGTTTGTTCATTCCAAAACGCACCTACAGATATATTAGAACAAATTGTTGTTCAATTCTTTGAAGAACGTTACCCTAAGTACAATATCCAATCATTACATTGTAACCCAGCTGGTAATTGGAATATCGGTGGATTTGAAGCTGATGCGGGTGTGACAGGTAGAAAACTTGCGGTTGATAACTATGGACCAAGAGTACCAATTGGTGGTGGTGCATTCAGTGGTAAGGACGCAACTAAAGTTGATAGGTCCGCCGCTTACATGGCAAGAAGAATTGCAGTTGAGTATTTGGAATTATATGGTGGTTATGAATGTACAGTAACTCTTGCATACGCAATTGGTTACGACCAACCTCTACAGGCTACGGCAAACTGTGATGGACACATTGTAAAAATTGAAGGTTACGACTTAACACCTAAAGGTATAATTGACTTTTTAGATTTAAAACAACCTATCTATAAAGATACTTCATTGTTTGGACACATGGGTTGTGGATTTAATTGGAAATAATATGGGATATAAAGAAGAGTTAGAAGAACTTAGGAATGTAATTGATATTACAGACGATGTTATACTTAATTCGGTAATAATGAGAATTGATCTTGCGATGGAAATTGGTGTGTTAAAAAAAGAACACGGAATTACTGAAATGTCTCAAGATAGAAGAAAAGAAATACTTGACCGAGTTATTAAAAAGTCTGAGGAACAAAGCACACCAACATATCTCACTAAAAAGATATTTGAAGTTTTGATTGATCACTCCGTAGAGTTACAACAAATGATACTAAAAAGTAAGGGTTAATTTATTTACCCTGACCTCTATACTTCTTCTTATAGTTCGGAGAACCTTTAAGTTTAGAAGTTTTACTTTTTGCATGGATCCCAGGTCTTTTTCGAGCGTTTGATCTATAGGTACTAAGTGTTGTTGCTTTTGCCATTATCGTATTTTATCCAATAAATACATCAAATAAATCAAAAAACTTTAACAACTTAAAGACTTCACAATTTCATTTTTTTCATCTACTTTATATGGATGGAAAGAATCTTTAATCACACTCAATTAAGGAAAACCGACAAGGGTAAATGTTACGAAAAATGTGACATATCAATTTACTACGCAGACGACACACTCATGATGGAAAGTGAGTACACTTTTACATATAGACGACCTAATGATAATGACTTGAATGAGTTCACACTAAGTCGTGAGGTTGAGACAGTAAGAAAATTTAATTTAGATCTAAAAACTTCTAATTTCACAGTTTATAATCACACCCACACTAAGGGATTCTTTGGTGATTTAAAATCTGCAAAACCCAAAACAAATAAGAATCGATTTGATCTGTTGGCGGAAATGACCTCATTCGGATTCTACAAAGGTGGAAAAGAGAAGGGATGGGGTGTTAGGTTTAACAGAAAAATAGAAGAGGCTTGGTCGATTATGAGTGAAATCATTCAACCAAGAATTAAGAATGATTATCTAAAGACTAAAGGTTATAATAAAGTTGAGGTTGATCCGATGTTTGATATGGTGGTGGACTTTCATTTAGATTGTAAAAATATTAAAGGTCATGATTTAGTTTATCTTGACATACAAAATGATTATCCTAAACAGAAATTTCTTAAAGTAAATGATAGAAAATTTATACCGTCAGTATTAGATGGGTATAATATAAAAACAAGACAATACGTTAGTACTCTCACAAATAATGATGAGGGTATGCCAATCATCATAAAAACACTAAATTACTTCAGTAAATTATATGGTGAAAACTATATAGACTATATGAATAAGGTTGATTGGCACTTACATTGTTACAGAGTACCACCTACCAATAAAACTCATCCACTAAAAAACGAAAGAGAAAAAAAGAACATGTTAAAGACCATGATCAATTGGGAACGAGATGGTTTAAATACAGATTCATTAGTTCATTCTCTTTATGATTTACTAAACTTAAGAGAAAAGTTAGAAAAGACGGGTATTGAACTAAAATACACAGCAACTAACGATGAGGAATTTAAGAGGTTAGAAGAGAATTGGAAGGGTTTAAAGAAATACTTCTCGAGAGGATATAAAATACGATATGCGTTTCCTGAGGAGTTTTTAGGGTATATTGAAAAGGACATCCAAATTGGTGACGTTAGGTACACACCAAAAGTATTAAGTAGTGAGGAAGATTTCAAGGTAGAAGGACACATAATGAAAAATTGTATGGGTGGTCAATTTAACCATGGGTCTATATTTATCTTTATATCACTAAGGAAAGGTAAGAAGTGGGTTGATGTAAGATTCAATAAGGGGGAACAAACCATGGTCTATGGTAAAGCGAACTCTCCAATCCCTGATGACTTCAAAATAGTGGTTGATGCATTAACAAAAAGAGTTAAGAAGTTCGGTGAAATTTCATGGATAAAAGAAAAATACGATATAATAGAATAAACTATGGTAACAATTAGTAAAACGGCAGTTGAGAAACTAAATGAAGTTATGATTGAGGAGGGTATATCACCTGAGACACATAACTTACGAGTTGGTGTATTGGGTGGTGGTTGTAGTGGTCTTTCATATAAGATGGACTTCGACGATGTTGTGGAAGAATCTGATACTCTTGTTGAGTTAGAGACATTCAACGTTGTTATCAATAAACCCTCATTACTTTATCTGATTGGAACAGAACTTGACTTCCAAGGAGGTTTAAATGGTAAGGGTTTTGAGTGGATTAACCCAAACGCATCACGTACATGTGGTTGTGGTGAAAGTTTTAGTTTGTAATAAGGATTAAACTTTCTTAGTTGATATTTATCTATGTGTTAATATCTGAAGAAATAAAACGTATCTGTGAGATGATGGGGGTTGATAAAATAAATCGACCTGACATCGATGGTGAAATGGAAGAAATCCAAAGAGTCACACAGTACCTTAATAGAGATGAAGGTTTTCACACTAATGTATCTGAAGTTATTAGTTCATTTGATAAGTCAATTGAGGTTACCATACCAGAAGATGTTTGGTCTAATTTAGAGAACACTGAATCAAATCAAATTGAACAAGGTGATATGGAGTCCGTTTATAAAATTGCGGACACGTATGATAAAAGTAATCCCGATAAACTTACGGAAAAATTAAAAGATGGTTCATACAAAAGACCACTAATTATACAGTTTGGTAATAGGTACCATTTAGTTGCTGGAAATACAAGATTATGTACGTCCGCAGCTTTAGGTATCAAACCAAAAGTATTTATTGGTGTTCTAAGTGGTGAAGATCAATACGATTATAATGACAATTCGAATAAATAAAGTATTTATATATAAAAGTTAAATGGAAGAATTAACAAAAAAAGATATTCTCACAATTTTAGGGGAGAATTTAACAGACATTAGACACTCAGGTTACAAAACCGAATATTCTGAAGAAGAGGATGTTGATGAGATGGCCATTGAAAAATATATAATTGATCCTAAAACAGGGGCGAGGGTTCTTAATAAGAAATGGCCAACATCTAAAAAGGGAATACCAACAGAAAAACCTGAAAGAAAACCAAAAGAGGGTACGGAACACAAACTATATAGACCGATGTTTTACCCACCTTACGATACTGACGACAAAACAGAAGTGGAGGAACATGTAGGTTGGTACTACACACCAGCAGGTGTTGAACCTTCCAAGGAAACATCAACACCAATTGTTTTTTCATGTGAATGGGAGGAGTTATTGGAAAGAAGTCCAGAACTTATTAAAATGTTGAAGGATAAGTATGGTAAAGTTAAATTTGTTAATGATAGGTGTAACACTGAAGGACCAAGAACAAGAAACAACGATACTTTAACTGTTAATCCTATACCAGGTGAAGATGGTGATTCAGAAGAATTTGAGAAACAATATATTGGACCTAAAGACGATAAACCACAAAAAAAGGAACCAACACGTTCTAAAATTAGAGCAACATTATATAATGTACTAAGAGATAGTTTTGGTGACCAAGAACTTCAAGATCAAATGAAAAAATTGAGTATTCCACCATTATTTGTTGACAATATAAGGAACTCATCAGGTGAGGAAGATAAACGAGTTCCACCTCATATCGATAAATACTCACTAACTAACGACGAAGTTATTGCATTTGGAACACACTCGATACAACTATACAAAACACAAAATGAGTTCTTACAACACTCCACAAAATCTTTAAGGTCTGACCCTAAAGATATTGCGGATGTTAAGACAACGGCATTAAGACGTAAGTATTCAAGAAGATATTCCGCACCATCAGTTTCAAGAATGAGTCAAGTTGGTAACTACGGTAAAACTGAAGTACTTGGTTTGGATAAATACGATGTACCTAAAGAAGATTTCGAAGTTTTAGTGTTTACTGATTTCGAATTAAAGGGTGAAGCAACTAATAAAGATGATGAAGGAAAGGTAACTGAGTGGACATGGACGATTGACTATGATTTGAAGTATGGTAAGAGATCACCAGATGATCGTCAAATTAGAAATACAAATACAGATGCTGAAATTAATAATAAAGTAACTGTAACATTACCAGAACCAATGGTATTTGATGGTAAATACACTGTTGACCCTAAAACATTAAGTGGTATCGAGCCAGGTTCAGAACCTGACACTGGTGTGAATCATCCATTAACTAACCAAACCATCCTTAAAGGTTTAGAAACTGTATTGGGTGAATTTAAAGGTGAGATAATGAGTACTAACCCTAATAAATCAGTTCAAAGAGCGATTAGTTCTATTGATAAGTTAGGTGCAAGAGCATTGAGACCACAACAATCACAAATGAATGAAGATGAAATTCGAGACTTTGTGAAACAAACCCTTTTAAATAAGTAACAAACTAAACCCCGATTAATTCGGGGTTTTTTTTGATTAAGATAACTTTATTTACCAATTTTTTTTCCTTATAATATAATATGAAAGAAAAAATACACATAGAGGAGTATGTTCCACTTAAAAAGACAGTCCCAAGAAGTACAATCCCCGTTATGTCCGCGTGGAAAGGATTGGAATTAATTATTGAAGACATATTGGATCGGTTTAATATTGAAAGGGAGAGTTGTATTGAATTTGGTGTTGAATTTGGTTTTTCGTCAGTGGTGTTCTCAAATTACTTTAAAACGGTTAAAGGAATTGACACATTTACTGGTGATATACACACCGCACACAAAAAGGACCATTACGAAAAAACTAAAAATTCTTTAGTTGATTTTAAAAACATCGAATTATTTAAATCGGACTATAGAGATTGGATAAAAAAAGATACAAATCAATATGACTTTGCCCATGTTGATATTGTTCACAACTACGAGGAAACGTACGAATGTGGTCTTTGGGCGGTACAACACAGTAAATGTTGTGTCTTTCATGATACGGAAAGTTTTCCAGAGGTGAGACGTGCCGTGTACGATATTGCAAAAAAGACAGGAAAGGAAGTCTATAATTATCCCCATCATTATGGATTGGGGATTATCATTTAATACACACAAGTTGGTTTTTTTATGATTATATTTGATATATCAATAAATTTTCTTTATATTTGTTGGTATAAAATAATGTCATATGATAGGAGTTACACCTTACCTTAAAAAAGAATGGAGCAAAGATCCCGACCTTAGACACTGGTTAAGACAAAGACCATTACAAGAAGATGAACGATGTGAGTGTGGGGACGACGCAAACCTATTTGAGTTATGGGATCATGATTCGTGTGCTCGAGGTAGAATAGATACTACTGTATGTATTAATTGTAACAAAGTCAAATCATTTAAAATTGTTAGATAATGGGAACTAATTTCTATAGAATACCATCGGCGGAAGAAGTCAACAAAAAACGTAAAGTACTTACAGTTCAGGTTGAAAACATGGAACTAAATCCTAAGGATGTACAAGGTGGATTTAATTTTATTAGTCCAACCAAAGATTGGGAGTGGTTTAATCCGTGGGACATATTTATGAAAGGGATGAACGTTCATTTAGGTAAACGTAGTTCGGGTTGGAAGTTCTGTTGGAATTTTCATGAGAATAAATATTACAGTAACAAAGATGAATTAATTGAGTTTATTTTATCTGGTAGAATTGTAAATGAATACGGTGAAGAAACGATAAACCCACAAGACTTTTTAGATATGGCATTCGAGTGGGGACAACCTAATGGTTTATCCGTGAACGAGGAATATTATAAAAGTAAAGAACAGGACTCATTTTTTAATGACCCAAAATACTATGACACAATAATTGATGGTCTTTGTGTGTCATCATCAACCGAGTTTAGTTAACAATGATTACATTATTTGAGGATTACGGTCAGATGTCGGAGTACACCGCGTCTATTGTTTTAGAGATGATTGAGGAGAACCCTGAATCAAACATAGGATTACCAACGGGATCAACACCGATAGGTATGTATCGTAATTTAATAATGGGTCAAGGTGATTGGTCGGGTGTGAAGACATTTAATCTTGATGAATACGAAGGTATTGGTCATTCTCATCCTGAGTCATATCACATGTACATGACAAAGAACTTCTTCTTACATACTAATCTACAACAAGGTAACATCCACTTTCCTGATAAAGACTATGACAAAACAATTAACACTTTAGGTGGTTTAGATTTAGTCATTTTAGGTATTGGACATAATGGTCACATTGCGTTTAACGAACCAGGTTCCTCGATTACTTCAAGAACAAGAAAGGTTAAACTATCTAAAGAAACCATTGAAGCTAACAGTCGATTCTTTAAGGATTCGGGTGAAGTACCAAAGTCAGCATTCACAATGGGAATGAAAACAATACGAGAGTCCAAAAGAATAATCTTAATTGCTAATGGGCCCGATAAATTAGATATCCTCAATAAATGTTTTAATGAAGATATATCTAAAGACAGACCTGCAAGTATATTACAGGTCCACCCAAAAATAGAAGTGTTTTATGCCCCCAAATAAACTAATGATTGTGGCTCACCCCGACGACGAAACGTTGTTTGGTGGTGGGGAATTACTGAAACATAAAGGTGAGTACAAGGTGGTTTGTTTGGACTATGGAAATCATTTAATAAGACATAAAGAATTCCTATGTGCAATGGAAATGTTAGGCGTCCCTAAGTGGGAACATTGGGATGGGGAGACTTATAAATCATCAACAGCATATAATGAATCAATACTAATCCCGAGAATCAAACGAGTATTAGACGAAAGGAAATGGGAAAAGATTGTGACACATAATCAAGGTGGAGAATATGGACACTATAGACACGTAGGGACACACAATGTTATGTCGAGGTTATGTCCTGATAAGTTATGGGTGTTCGATACGTGTTCCGACAGACCCCTATCGAATGAAATAAAAGAATTAAAAGGTGAGGTTTTACGAGAGTGTTACCCATCACAAGACCAAGTACTTCGATGGTTTAATTGGGATTGTGAAAGGATTAAAAAATACAACGTATAACATCTAATTATACATTACTAACTATTTATTGATATGGAACTAAATATACCTAAGATTTTAGAAGCATTCAAAATCAAAATAAGTCCGACAGGTCAACAGAAAGAGTTGGCAAAAAAGAGAATGTCAATCTGTTCAACCTGTGAATTTAGAAAGGGTGAGATTGATTCAAACTTTGTTAGTTGTACTGCTTGTGGATGTTTATTACACGGTAAAATATTTACTAATACTAAAGGTGAATGTCCTAAAGGTAAGTGGGATAAAATTGATGAACCATATTTTAGAATAAAGGAAAACAAAACAATGATATGAAATCAGTAATATTAGGAAATGACTTTTTACGTGATAGCGATGGGTCATTCAAATTTTTAGAGACTAACACGTCCTGTGCATTACCAGTGAAGAATATTGAAACATATATTAATAAAGATGTTTTTGATGCGTTCTTATCAACAAATGGAATCACTAAAATTGATCTGATAAATCCTGTTTCACCTGTGGTTATATGTACTGATGTGGATGGTTTTGACGAGTCACTAACAAGTTCGTTAAGGGATTACTTTTTAACGTACTACTCGGAAACAATTGCAGTACAAATATGGAATGCCGATAATAATGTGATACCGACCATTGAGGATGAGGAAGATAGATTAATCATTAGAGTTGCTTACGACACAAACGCGTTGGTCGATGACACATACTGTAGAGATAATTATAACTTTTTAAAGTTAATGTATGATAACGACGTGGATAGTATAGTTAATACATATTTTACTGATGGGGGAGATCTAAGTGTGGATTCAATTGGTACGACAATAGTGGATAATGGTAATTACCCTAATTTCATAATCAAAAAAAGGTTTCCATCAAGTGACTACACTACATACCCAAAACTAATAAAGGTTTCAACACAAGAAGAATTACAATCATTAAAAACGAATCTAACAAGTAATGAAATTTTACAACAATACGTTGCAAACACAAGTGATTTATTAGTTAATAGATTCCAAACATATAGACACCTACAGTTTTTATATGGTGGTGAACTAACAGAGCTTGATTTATTCGAACCATATACACTATCTAATAAATGTGAGATTACCAGTGAGATTGATTATGATGATTCTAACGAAGTTCAGGTTTGGGAAAGACCTAAACTTATTCAAAAAGTCTCAAAACAATTACAGGGTGAAATTCATGGTTCTACAACTAACACCATTTTCTTATCTGATGGTTCTATCGGTACTGTTGGTGACCTTAATCTTTTGGATGAGGTGAAATCGGTTGATCTATATAAACTAAGTGATGAGGAACAAAGTTTCGTTTTATATTCGGAACCAAAAGACAAGGTGATGTCAACACGTATTAGTCACTATTCAGTAAATGTAACTGAGGTGGGAGAACCACACGATGTAAATTTAAGTCAAAAATTAGAACTCGTTGATGGGACTACCTACACACTAACTTTTGATGCGTGGTCAGATAGACATAGACTTATTCTTGCGGGAATTGGTCTTAGTGATGACCCATGGAATAACACATCAGAATCAGTTGCAATTACACCTACAAGGTCAACATACACATTAACACTTACCGCCACAGATTTCGGAGAAGACGGTGTCCTATGTCGTGTACTTTTCGATTCGGGTGATACCCTTGGTGAAGTAAATATTGACAGTGTTGTTCTAAAAATTGGGGAAGGTGATAATCTCTTATTAAATGGGGATTTTGAATTAGGAAGTGAAAATTGGATTGTTGGTGTGGACGACGAGTCTCCAGCACCAGTAATTGTTGTGGGAAGTCATTTGACATCTGCATCGGTAGTTGGTAAAACCACTGAACAGGTGGGATCCTTTATGACAAAATTGACATTTAGTAATGGTAAAGTTTATACTGATTTATATAAGTCTATTATACTAACAATCAAAGATGGGAAAACACACTTCATGTACATGGGGAACTGCGACCCTAACACTGAGGTGGTAGTTGGTAACATTACAGATGACACTTTAACTACTGTAACTGTCACCACCAAAGAATTTTATTTTGATATAATTACAGGTATAAATATTGATGTTGAGGAAGAAGATGTCTTTTTAAGAACCTTAGATGGTGATACTGAAAATTTCCTTGTGAAACATAATAAGGGAGCTGCAGCTTGTTACTGTTGGTATAAACAATACGAATGGAACGACTGTGATTGTTTTAATCCATGTATATCATCACCTGAGGATTGTGGATTTGAACCAACTTTCATTAATTGTTGTGGTTCCGCCCCATTTTGTAGTGGTGGAAGTGCATACGCGAGTGGTTTGTGTGGTAATGGAGGTAAAGAATAAAATAATTAAACTAAAAATAATATGGCAACAAATACGAATCAAAATGTCACGTATACTGAATATGGTGATATCAAAGCAAAGGTAAAAACGGTTACATCGACCACTGACGTGAGTGCAATCAAGGCATTAAGTACTCAGTTTAGACAGTATGTGGCAACTAAACACATCATATGAAAACACTAAAGAAAGGTGAGGATGTAAAACGTGTTGAGGATACTCAGGCACAAATGATGGTAAATAACGGATGGGAATATTGTTCCAAAGAATTGTGGAGAGACCATCGACCAAGAAAGGTTAGTAAAAACAACAAGGTAGTGTTGGATGAAACTATTAGTGATAACTTATCTGACAAGAAAAAAAGGAAGGCTCGTAAAGAGTTGAAGAAGAAAAAACATCAGTCCAACTAACAAACAAATTTGACATAGTCAAATGTTTTTAGTATATTATCACTATGACAAATATTGATAAGTTACAAGAAATGTTTCCCGAACATGAAATCTTACAGGCCGATGGGTTTGACAAAGCAATCATAGGTTTAGAACCACTTAGTGGTAAAGTTATCTATGACATTCAAAAAATGACAATGGTATTAATTGATGAGGGACTAACCCACGAAGATGCTATTGAATACCTCGACTTCAATGTACTAAATGCGTACGTTGGAGAAAACACCCCACTTTACATTCACACATTAGAAGATTATGAATAACGTAACTGAACTGTTTAAGAAATCCGTTAGGGTGGTTAATAGTTGTGAAAACTCTATACAACTTTATGGTGGTATCAATTACTGTCACATATTTAAGAATTATTGTGACAAAATGGGTATGGAACCATTACTCACTAAAATATACTACGATAGATTAATTGACATTGTAAATGATAAAATAAATGAACTTAACTGAGACGGAAATAAAGGATTGTTATATTATCGAGTGGGATGAGTTCATGGATGATAGAGGGGTTTTTACAGTTCCATTTAATGTAGATGACTTTAATCGTCAAACAAATTTAGACTTCAAGATCGTTCAAGAAAATGAATCTATGTCCATTAAAAACGTGGTAAGAGGATTACACTTTCAGAAACAACCATACGAACAAGCAAAATTAGTAAGGTGTACAACAGGTGAGGTGACAGACGTTATTGTTGATATGAGGAATGATTCACCAACGTACGGTAATGTGGTTAAGGTCAAACTTAAAGGTCTAAGTACACGATCGGTCTTTGTACCGAGAGGATGTGCACACGGTTTCTCAACACAGACGGAAGCAATCTTTAATTATAAGGTTGATAATCAATATAATAAAGAAAGTGAAGGTGGTGTATTATACAATGACCCCCAACTAAATATTGATTGGGAAGTTGGACAAGAACCTATTATATCAGAAAAGGATTTATTATTACCTTTTTTCAAAGATCTTGATATTTATAGTTAAAAGAAATTATGCCATACACTAACGCATCAGACGCACGAATAGGAACAAATCAAGTTAGAAGTAATATAACTCACATAAATTCATTAATAGATGCGGAAGTAGCTAAAGGTGGAGAATCTATTTTAGTAAGTCCACAGTACATAACAGACCCTATGATCACCACACTAAGAAATAAAGGTTACGTTGTATCTACAAGACAAGATTCTATGGGATCTTATAAAGAATATAAAATTGCGTGGTAATAAAAACGAAAAAATATTATGTCTAAAACTATAAAAATCAAAATGACCGACATTGAACGAATGGTTGGTAAAATTGTTAAAGAACAAGAAGAGTGGAAAGGTTCTACGGATCCTGAGATTATGGCATTAGGACAACAAGGTGCTGAGGAACTTGGTACCGACGATTCTGATATTGATCCTGAGGATTTGGCTCCGGTCGATGAACCATCTGATGATATTGAAAATGATGAGAAGGAGTTGGGTGATCCCGATGGAATTCCATTGAAGTTAGGTAAAGACGAAGAAGGTAATTATTACATCTTAAAGGATGTGGATCCTGAAAGTGGTGAAGATCCACTCGTGGGTACGGCAAAACGAAAATAAAACCACTAACCCCACTTGAATGTGGGGTTTTTTATTTCTATTCTTAGGTATTTATTAATATGAAGATACTCGACATTTTAGGGGAAGACCAATCCAAAAGAATTGAGTCGTTTAAAAAGATATGGGAACGTAATCCCCAATTCTTTATGCAGACCCCTGAATTATTTAAAATACTTATTGAAAATGACTTTATGGTCTTCGAATTTGAGATGGACCCATCTGATATTGGGAATTTCATTGATGGTGATTATAAAGTAGGGAAAAATAGTTCATTTTTTGAAACATTCTTATCTGGTGACACTTGGGAATTGTACGATCACCACTCTTGGGATGGTGATTGGGAGTCAGCATTGAACTACCATGTAGATCAACTCAGAGAAAACGCAATTAAAGAACATATACTTCGTAAAGCACAAGAAGACGGTGCGGATCCTGAAAGACTTGAAGATATGAGTCTTGAGGACCTTATTAATGAGTATGATGAAGATGAAGGTGTAATTGATGCATTGAGACACTCGTTGGGGGAATGTGAACAAGAATCGTACTATCAGGAAGTACATTCTAAAATTGAGGAAGCACTTAGTGAATATGGTGATGTCATAATCTTAAACTATGAAGGTGTAAAAATTAATATTAACCTATCTAAAGTTTTAAATGATCACTTTGATGGTGATTACGACGAAATGTTCGAGTGGATAGAAGAAACAGGTTTTGATGTAAAGGATTACGATAGTATCTTCAGAGAACTTTCATATGAGGATCCTTATGGTGAAAAACCATCGTACAGTTTTGACGATAGGTGGCACGCAGATGTCGACAATGCAAATTTCAATAGTGTTTTATCATACAGGTTATCCGAATTTATGGATGATGACATAATTAAAAAAATATCATAATGAGGTTAATAGAATCATTATATCAATTAATAATTGAAGCGGCACCTGAGGAGATATACAAGAAATTCTACTCTGACATTGAAAGACCTATGTTTGTTCGTATTATTTCTTTAGATCCGGCAAGTAAAATTGAGGGTAAAGACGTGATTAAAAAGATTGGTAAGTACTCAAAACTTTTACTTAAAATGTTTAAGAGTGGTAATTTAAAACCTGAGGATTTTCCAAAGGCAAAGGATTACCTTACATTAGTTTACAAACACAACGTACCGGTTGATTTAAAGTTGGTTAAGTCCTTGGGTGATCTATTTACCTTAGTTGAGAAATACTATTCACGAGAAGGGACTAAAAACGTTTTTGATTTAGTTAACATACTTGACGACAATGAATATACTGTTCATTTAAGTGGTGAGAAGTGGATTGTTTATACTCCAAAATCTGAGAAGGCGGCATCTTATTTAGGTACTGGTACCGAATGGTGTACTTCATGGGGACCATACTCAACAAATGACGATTTTAAAAGTAGGAAAAATCACTTTACCCATCACAATGGTAGGGGTCCATTATATATTATAATCAATAGAAATGATCTATCGGAGAAATACCAATTCCATTTTGAGACTAAACAATTTATGGATAAGAACGATAGAAGTATTAATACTGGTGACTTCTTTGATAGACACCCTGAGGTAACTAAGTTCTTCTATCCATCATTATATGATGACACACCTGTTGATAAGGATGAAATTGAAAAATTGGGGTTCTTAGGTGTTGATTTAACATCAAAATTGATTGAACGTGTTATAGGTGAGAGTGATAATCCATTGGTTAATCTTTTAGTAAATGGTGATGGGGATGAAATGACTGAAGGGTTATTAAAGTATTGTGAGGGTGATGAATATTTAAGAGACATTACATTTGATTTCTACAATCGTACGTTAGAATTTACCATTGAAGATTTGATGGAAGATTCGGATCTCCAACATTTACAAGAGGTAACTCGTTACTATCAATATGATGCTGATCCATATGCTGATCATGGAGAACAATTAAGAACTGAAATTACAGATAATGGTGATACTGATTGGGAGAATGAGAGGTTGGAAGAGGTTCTAAAACCTTATTTTGAACAAAATGAACCGGTTTGGACTAACAACTATGAAACGTTTAAAGAAAGAATTTTTGACTATCGGGATGATTTACTTAATGATTATGCTGATGAGTATGCTCAGATGAATGAAGCTGCTGTAACAGCGGCGGCTGAAACGGAACTAAATAATATTGAAAAATTTATATCTGTAAGTGAAGAGAGTGTTACTATTCCACCGTCACAATTGGCGTTGTTTATACATAAAGAAAACTTAACAGAACTAAATGATTTGGCGAGTTTATTCTCGGCATATAGTAATTTCCACGGTTTGGATGTTGAATATGAAAGTCCAATATGGAATTTGAATCATGATTACCCAACATTAAGGGAGATGACAACACACATTGAGACTTACTCTGATAAGGTTGAGGAAGAATTAGAACAAACACCCGAATGTGTCGAAAAGAGAAATGAACTAACTAAAGTCAGAAATGAATACTTTAAAAGTAGAGGTGGTTATTACTTTTCTAAAGACGATCTTAATATAATAATTAAAGGTGCTTATGATTGTGAAAAGGGCGTTCCTGTTCGTGTTGAATACATAGAGAAAACAACTACAGATAATACCGAACCTAAAGACTATGGGGATTGGAAACGATTCGACGGTTACTTAACAATAGAAAAAATTGTTGAGTATATAACTAATGAGAGGTTGTTAGAATTTAACAACCCCCCTAAAGTTTAATTATACCGTATAAAGTCCTGCAACGATTGCCACAAACGCAGCAATCTCAACCCACCACGTAAAATTCTTTAACTTTACTACTTTCATTACGACTGTAGCAACTACCCATGAAATTAATGGTATCCATGTACCACCTTCAATACCTATACCTACAAGTGCAGATATAATACCAACAGCAGCGCCAGAATAGTGTACTAAATCGGTCTTCCCGATATCTTGTTTAAATGCTACCATACCACCTACGAAACACAATCCTAATCCCGATAGGAAAAACCATATATGGTCTCCACTTCCTTGGAATAACATTGCACCACCCAAAGACCAACAGAAAACACTAAACAGTAATTTTTGTTTCTTCGGTAATAAATACCATGAGTCTGAGATAGATGGAATTGGTCCACCAAAAATTTTAAGTAGGTAACCTACATAAATAACGAATACTAATAATTGAAATGTTGTTAACATAATTTTTATATTTTATAATAAATACTAAAAAAATACTAATATTCGTTTGGATATCTCAAATATATCATTATCTTTGTATTATAATTAATAAAGAAAATAACATGAAAATACCAAAATTTGAAGATCTAAACCCTAAATTACAGGGTTTTATTACAGGTGTGGGGATATCACTACTCTCAGTTTTTACTCTTGGAACTTACTTAGTTTATTTTAAATAATATGATTTTATTTGACAATTTAAAATATAAGATTTTTTGTGATATGGACGGTGTCATAGTTGACTTTGACAAAGGATATGTACAATTAGATGGTGCTATTGAGTTAGATGGATCTTACCATAGTACCGAAGAGTTTTGGGCACCCATTAATAAAATGGGTAAGGACTTTTGGATTGGTCTTGAATGGACGGAAGACGGTAAAGAACTGTGGGGGTATATTGAAAAATATTATCCTGCCATTTTATCCTCACCATCTCGTAGAGGATTTGGTTCGAGAGAAGGTAAGTCTGAGTGGTGTCAAAGAGAACTACCTGGTGTACCTTTAAAGTTAGAGTACTCATTTAATAAACAGAAGTTCTCAACACCCGAATCAATATTGATCGACGATAGAGAAAGTAATGTAGAACAGTGGAGAAGTAAAGGTGGAATTGGTATTTTACATACCTCCACAAAAGAAACAATAGAAGAATTAAAAAAATTAGGACTATGAATCACACAATGAACATCCAAAACCAACTATTGGTTATTAAACCATCCCAATTCCTAAACATAGGTTTTGTAATAATATTCTTAGGTAGTTTATTCACTGGTTCACCATTCTTAATTGTTCCTTTACTATTTGTGTTAGGTTGGAAGGTATTGGATTTATATTGTATCTCGTGGTCGTTGTCTCATGACTCGATAATTGAGACTACGGGTGTATTTAACGTCACCACAGACGAAGTACAGTACTTTAGAATAAAAGACGTTCATTTATACCAACCACTATTATATAGGTTAGTGGGGTTATCAAGATTGACAATAACAACATCGGACAAATCAAAACCAATCATTGTTTTGAATGGAATTTATGATGGTAAGAGGAAAATGCAAACCTTCAAAGCTCTCGCAATTGCAACTCGTAAAGAAATGGGTGTCAAAGAATTTGACTTTAGATAAAATAAAACGTATATTATAGTATGGTAAAATGGATAAATCGTTATGGGGATGAGTTTATATTCACACAACAAGAAGATGGTGACATCTTATGGGAGGGTAAATTCGAGTATTGTAGATTCGGATTTCCAAATGTGTACGAAGATGCATATGAGAAATACCGTAAAAACGGTGGTAAACAAAAAATAGAATGGTTCAAAGAGGAAGTACATAGATCTATCTATGTGAATGATAAGTATGTTGGTCCCTGTGAGGTTGCAGGAAAATACCAAAAACTAATCTACTCGGATAAAGACACTATTAATATGGTTGATCCATCAGGTGGACCTTTCCTTAATTCGGGAATGGACATGAAGTATATAAATTCAAAGTTTAGTGGTTTAGAGATTCATTCGTTCGTACCATTAAATGGGTCGTATCTAATACGTACTCTGAGTGAGTTCGATCAAATGAGAGAGATTAAAATAATTGGGGAGAAAACTAACACATCACTAAAAACATGAAAATAAAACAGATTAAAGTTACTTTAAAGAATGGGATGTCATTCCCTGAACTATTTGATACAGCAACCATGGCAGTAAAGACTGTGGGTATCTCCGAAATTTTAAAAATGGAAGAGGTTAATATAGAAGTTAAACAGAAACATGGACACGAGTTTAATAAGAACCAATGTTTGATCATTAGTAAAAGAAGTAACGAAGATCTTGAAACTTCATTAAAGTGTGGTTATAGTGTGACCTATAATAAACCATCACTACAAAAGATATATAGTGGGATGACTATAATTGAAACATCAGACGATAAAGTTTTGATGGGTAAGTTTGTCACCCTTCGTAATTGGGATCTCAACACACACAAAGCATACACACCACCAGGTTATAGACCTGAAAAAGATTGGGAGTGGGCAATATATCACAAAGACTCGGAATTATTAGATAGGGCGGAATTAGAGAAGAAAATTGGTAAAATACCAGGTGTCCAAGGTGGTATTGGTTACTACGTCCCCAAAAAATAAAACATATGTTTGAATACCTATTTAACCTTGGTTTGGGGATGAGTTTTCTACTACTCGTGGTCTACTTAATCAAATCATTAAAAAAAAAGAACTAAAATAGTTGGTATATCATAAAAAATACTTACATTTGTATTAGAATATAAAAAAAATCATTATGAAAAAGTTATTTTTAATTACCGTAAGTCTATTTTTACTAAGTTCATGTGTATCAACTAAATTAGTTGAATACAATGAAGAAGGGAATTGTGTACCCACAATTGCGGGGTACCAAAAAAAGGTGAACCTTGAGCGTGATAACCCCGACACACGATATTTTTGGATCCAATGTAAATGGATGACTGAGTCTCAAAAGGACTCAATAGTGAATGATTTTGTTAATAACCCACCAATCTTTGATATGGATTAAGTGATAGGTTTACCACATAAATCAGTTTTTAAAAGAACCGTCTGTTCCATAGACCCCCTGTTCATTTTAATATTTGGTGCACCATTGTAGAGTTCCTCACCCGAACCATTTGTTATTGTAACCAGTGGAACGTCACTATGGGACCCGCTTTTATATAGGAATGAATATGGTCCTGATCTTCCAACTAAAGGTGTTAGTGTTAAAACTAACTCATCTTTAACGGATGATGCCTTAACAACCGACTGAGCTTTTTCACTATCAATTGTAAAAGTCTGTGATCTTGGTCCACCCAGTTTTCCATCACTTTCTCTTCCTTTTATCTCCTTTAATTTTTTTAAGAGATTCATATCTGCGTTGGTACCATCGGTAATCGATCTACCCAACATATATTTAATATCAGGATAAAGAGTCCCCATTTTTTTAACTATTAATTCATCAACCACCGTATTTTTTGAATAAGATATACCACCAATACGTGATAATTCAAGTCCTTTCATGTAGTTCACAAACTTAGCACGTGTTCTGTCGTCAAACTCAGACCACGTCTTTTGAGGGTAACCATGTTCACCCAAAGTTTTACCAAAAACCACTAATGTGTTTAAATCTTCAGGTATAAGACGAGCGTCAGGACCTTTTCGTCCCATATATCTAATCTTGTTGGTGTATAAGTCAGTCCAAAATGATGCAAGCTTAGGGGTGAAACTTTTATTATAAGTATAAACTTTCATTTTGATTTTGTTGTTTATATTCTCAGTAATGGAACTATTGTCAGAGATGTCCTTAACAGCATTATTTAAGTTTGCAACACCTAACGACTGATTGTTTAGTTGTATGTCAAAAATTGCTTCATCACATTGGTGTGGTTTCCCTTTGGTCGCTATTCTCACTTTAAGACCAACCAAACATTCGTAAGATGCGGAAGCATCAATCAACAACTTAACGAATTGTTCTTTTCTATATTTTGGGTCTTCTGATTTGTCTTTACCAGGTGTGTATGATGTAGAACCCAACACAGTCTTAACAGTCGGTATTTCAGGAATTGACATGATCTTCCCTTCTTTTTTTAAGAAATCAAATTGTTTTTGTAGGAGTATTTGTACTTGTTCTCCTCTCAATTTAGATAGTGCTTGTGGTTGTAATTTACAATTTTCACTGTAATCACCATTTTGACATTTTTCTCGGTCATAATTGGTAACCCTTGATTCACCAGCACTAATGGTTATTTTTACTTTAGATGATGGGTTTGACAATAGAAAATCAACCAATGGTTTGAGTTTAACCACCATTTCTTTTTGGATGTTTGGAGTAATTAAATACTTGCCAGAAGGCCACGTAGCACCTAAGTCGATTGATTGGGTAACCACTGTAGGTTCAGGTCCTTCATTGAGTAATTTATAATTACTCATTAACTTTGTGATCTGATTTTCTGTTAACGTAACTTTCATATTGTGTTCGATTTATATATAAATATCACAAAAAATATATTAATTTAAATTTGGAATATCAATACTAATATATTATATTTGTACAATAATTCTAAATAAACATTATGATACGTTATTTTTACCTTATTTTAATTCTTTCATTTTTATCATGTGAAAAAGACGACCTTGATGAACTCATTGTTGAGGACGTAGTTGAAGAAATCCAATGGTCACCAATCCAATTTGTTGATGTTGACCCCGCACTATCCACACCAGCTCAGGGTTCTGAGAAACAGATAAACGTTGTGGTCATTAATTACGTACCGACAAACGATAACGGTGTGACGGTAAATCAAAATACCTTTCCATTTGCTGGTGACAATGGTGTGAATCCCAACCTCACAGTTGAGGAATATAATAAATGGGTCTTAAGTCAAAATATCCGAACTAAGGTTGGTATTGAGGAAGGTAGTAAATTCCGTGGGTATAAAAATAATAACGACCCTTACATAGGTATCAACGTACTAAAGTATATTAATGTATATGAGATGCCGAAGATTGTTAGAGAGATGCCAGGTGACTTATTTGCTCAAGACAGTACTGAGGGTTACTACCCCGACTACTTTAAATTGTTTGAAAGTATTGGTTTGGAAAGTTTAGTGAATGAACATGACGTAAAAGAAGTGTGGTTCAATAGAAAATCACTTGCGGTACCCGAGTCCAATATGTCAAGTCCAAGTTCAGGAGATATTTCCAACGCATATTATGGGGGTAGTCAATATGGTTTTAGTAACACAATTCAAGAGGATGATCTACCAATCTATGATAAAACTTTTGTAGTGTACTCACATTGGATGCACAATAGTTATGAGGCAATCCTACACGTTAGAGGACACCAAATAGAAAGACAGTTAGATGTATTGGAGGGTGGTGATTTTCTATGGGGTAAATTTAAAGGATTCAGTGTTGGACCCGACGGTAGAGAACGTGGTTGTGGAACGGTACATTACCCCGTCAACGCAACAAGTGACTATCAATATAACAATGACCACCATGTCTTATCCGATATTGAGGATTGGGAACCCGACGGTAGTGGTGAACGAACTTTAGTTAACAGTGGTAATTGGATAAGAGAAATTAACATACCTTATAATCTCCCCACATCATATTATAAGTCAGAAACCAGTAGAGATGTGATTGGTAATGACCCTCAGGGTGGTTGGATGATATATTGGTTTCAATCAATACCTGGTGAGGATAACAACTTACAATACAATGGTTTAAATCTTAAAAATTGGTGGGATGCACTGTATGATTGGGACTATCATTATACACAAAGTAAAAGATTATTAGAATAAATTAGTATATACTAAAAAATATACCTATATTTGTATAAATAAATAAACAATATGAAAACATTAGTAATTCATCCCGAAGATTCATCCACATGGTTTTTAAATCGTGTTTATGAAAATATCGAAAACCTTACACTCGTAACGGGTAATGTAAGTAAGAACGAAGTTAAATCAATGATTAGAGATCACGACCGTATTATGATGATGGGTCACGGATCACCTGGTGGACTTTTCAGTGTTGGTAAATTCCCATCTGTGAGTAACAACGGTTATATTATTGATGAGTCCTTTGTCGAACTCCTATCAACTAAGAAAGATTCAGTTTACATATGGTGTAACGCGGATCAATTTGTCGATAGATTTGACCTAAAAGGTTTCTATACAGGTATGTTTATTAGTGAAGTGGGTGAAGCTTACTATTGTGGGTTACCTGGTACAAAACAACCCGAAGTTGATGAATCTAATTTTAAGTTTGTTGACTTAATGGGTGAGTATATTAATAACGACTCACAAAAAATACACGAGAAAGTAAAGGAAGATTATGGTCTGTTGGTGGAACATAACCCCGTTGCAAATTACAACCACCAACGTTTATATTTAAATTTATAATTATGGATACAGTACAAATGTTAATTGTTGGAGTCATTATTGCATATGCAATCTATGACCTCCCTCCGTTTTTTAGAACAATAAAAAGGTCAAAGATGTCTTCATGGTCAATCGATGAGTTAGATAAACTTGTTGTTGAAACCTTATCATACCTGAGTAATAAATACTCGGTACCATCACCTCAATATAGATTGGAAGTTGATTTAGGTGTACCTTATGGTGAATACGTCAATAATCCTGATATGATATTAATATCAAAAAAATTGAGACTTGAGGCTAAGTCTGTTGATCAATACCTCCAACTGGTTATCCATGAATTTATACATCATATAGATAAAGTTGAATCGGTTTCAATGGGTAAAGATTGGGACGTGGAGTATGCAAATAAACAAGATTTTTACGAAATGAGAGCAGAGTCTTTAGCAACTAAAGAAGGAAAATTATTATTCAATAAATTTCGTAAAGATGGCAAAATATAAATTAGAGATGTATGGGTGGGAGGTTGAAGCAACCGGACATTCAATTACTGACGAACAAGTAAAGAAGATTCAAGACCTAATGTTTAGTAAAGGACTTAACAATGTATGGGAGGTTCGTTTCGATCTTGAAGATGAGGGAATAATTGAGGATCTTTATAATCCTGATCTATGGCACATATCAAGGGCATTAGATAATGGTGGTTTATGGTTTGTTGTTAGTGATGAGAATAACAAAGAGGTCTTGACTTTTAATGGTGAAGACATGAATGATTTCTACGAAGTATTGGGTGATGACGCAGATGATGTACCGTATGAAGGGTATTTGGCAATACCAGGTGTTGGTGATAGGGAAGACATTGATAATATATTTGTAACCTTTGACGAAAATAAAGGTGGTGTGGCTGAGTTTGAACCTTTTGAATCAGATGACGTACCAACGGCAAAAGATTTCTGTTACCAAAGTGGTGATGTTGGGACACCTGAAGGTGATTGGGATTTTGTATCTAAGGTCTACTTCAAAGGTAAAGAATTGGATGTTTATGATCATTTAGATAATCGTGGTAAGTCGTCAACAGTGGAGATATATCGTAAAAACCACCCCACAATAACATAAAGGGTTGATTAATTCAAAATATTTATCTATATTTTAAAAAAAGTATAGTATGAATAGTAATGAATTTGTCAGTTGGTTAAAAGGTTTTGTTGATGCGTGTGGAGAAGATCTAAATAAAGAACAACTCACTAAGGTTAAGACATCATTGGAGGATGTAACCGAAGTTAGATGTCTTGAACGAGTACAACCTTCACAACCGATAACACCTTATCCTTACCCATCTCATCCTAATACAGGAACACCACCCGAAATATGGTGTTCAACTAATACAGGTGGGGTTAATTTTGGGGATATTACAACAACCACTTGACTTTTTAATAAATAATACTTATACTTTAACATAACATTAAAAATTTAAAACAAAAAAACATGTCAAAAAAACAAGAAATTTTCGAACAGATTGTAAGTCATCACAACGACTTCGTAGAAAACCACAATGGATCGACTAAAGCATCTCAAACAAGAGCTCGTAAACATATTGGGGAAGTCAAAAAATTGGTTACAGATTACAGAAAAGCGTCTGTAGAGGAGCAAGGATAGGTTCTACAATCAATTAAGAATAATAGAAACCCCTTTTTTAGGGGTTTTTTTATGAAATTTATTAGGATATATTAATAAATTTGTTATATATTTGTATCATGACAAGAAGAGAAATAATTAGGAACATAAAACAGATCCAAGGACTGTGTGAATCTGACGCACCTCGAATGGCAGCAATCAGGTTAGAATCATTAGCTAACGAAATAGAAGAGTATGATAAAAAGTCAGGTCTGTGGGATAGGTTAACATCTAAGTAATGAAGAATAAAAGGAATAAATGGTTTGTCATTGTGTTGGTCTTGTGGATTCTATCAAGAATTGCGAGGGTGATGTATAATGAATTTTATGTATGAGATACCATAAACATGATATGACCTTCTCAAATAAACATGAGGTTAAGGTTATAAAATTTGACGAATTCTCATCGGACATTCAAGTAATTATTGATAAGTTTAACGATCAGATAGATTGGGATGATATGTACAATGAATCTGAATCAAAAAGACGATTCTCAATAGGTTCATTCTGTTATGTTTTATACAATGAAAATGATCCCATTGGTATTGTATGGTTTCACCCCCAAGATGACACGGTATACCTTTATAATCTTTTTATCTCCAAAGTTGGAAGACCTAAGAGTGGGTCGGTAGGTATTAATATACAGTTTTTAGAAACTGTTTATAGTGATCTTAATCAGAGTACCTATAGAAACTGTGTTTCATACATTGAAGAGTGGAATGTACCTTCATATATGACTGCGGTGGGTTTACCAGGTCATAAAGAAATCGATCAGAAAGAATTTAACCGTCTAACAGATAAAATATCAAAATATAACCTTTAAAAATAAAAACAATGGTAACATTTAAAGATTTAGAATTTAAACCAAAAAAGTTTGGACACATATCAGGTGGTACATCAACAAAATATGAATTCGACAACGGATACTCCATTAGTATTGTTGCGGGAGAACATATGTATTCTACACCTAAACAGAACCTTGACGAACCTGAAGATTACTCATCATTTGAAGTGGCGGTGTTTAAAGGTGAGGAGTGGGCAACCAAACAATTCCTACCTCATCACTACGATGATGTTATTGGTTACCAAGATAGAGGTCAAATTAATGCTCTAATGTTGTTGATTCAAAGTAAAAAATAAGAGATATGAAAGTAAAATTTACAACAAGTAAAGGTGACATGGTTGCCGAACTATTCAACGATGCAACACCAAAGACAGTTGCTAACTTCACTAAACTAATTGGTGAAGGTTTTTATAATGAAATGAAATTCCACAGAGTTATACCAAATTTTATGGTACAAGGTGGTTGTCCCAATGGTACAGGAACCGGTGGTTCAGGTACTAACATTATGTGTGAACATAGGGGTGCTGATAAACAACGACATGATAGGGGAACCTTATCGATGGCACATGCGGGACCAAACACTGGTAGTTCACAATTCTTTATTTGTCATAACCGACAAGGTACACAACATTTAGATGGTGTTCACACCGCATTTGGTGCGGTGGTTGAAGGTTTAGAGGTATTAGATACTATTGGTCAAGGAGATTCTTTTAGTATTTCATTAATTAAATAAAAAAACTTTTTATTTTAGTGGATATTATAAAAAAGTTTTCTTATATTTGTACTATCAAAAGATAATAACGTTCTTTAAAATATTGAAAGAGGCAGGAGACAGGATTGATCGTCCAAAGTTTTCTGAGTGTGTGAGAGAATAAACCCTTTGAAGGGGGGTTAATCTACACCGACCGTAGACATGTTCTATTATTTTGGCTGAAGTTCGCAAGACTGATGTTGGGATATCTCGACAGAGAATAGGTGGTAATTATTAACAAGCTATAAACAGCTAACTTTCAAACTCATTGTAAGTACCCGAAAGGAAATCTTACTGTAAATTGACCGAATAACCCTTCTGTTTGGGGGTAAGGTAGAGTGTAAGGGGTTGTACCCGCACCGTAGGATTAACAGTCCGAAAGTGAACTAATCTAAACATTAGTACAGTCGTATGAGTAAAACGATACAACAGAATAATTTCTAAGGATAGCATACCTTAGTACACGACCTCTTTTACATAGACCCCTTTTCACATTGTGATTAGGGGTTTTTTTATGCCCATATATTTTGGTATATTCCAATAAAGTTTAGTATATTTGATAAAAATTAAATAATGAAAATAGCGGTAGTTAAAAATGGTATAAGATATTTCAGAAAACAATTAGATGCCACAGAGAATAAAGATAAAAAAATTTACTATCAATGGGAGATCGATAGGTTGGAAGAGAAACTTTATAATTTACAACACGGAGAACTCGTAAATTAGTTGACAATACAATTCTTTTTTCGTACATTATTATTACAAAACGACTAATATGTTTGGTGATGATTTAAATAATTTTGAAGAGGAATTCGATAAGAATTTTGATGAGACTTTTTACCAAAGTCTTGTGAATAGTTATAACATATTCTTAGGTAATAAAACTTACACTGAGATTATAGCAGAACAAAAAAAACCTCATTTCTTCTTCTTTGATCCGATGGAACCACCGACTAAGGTCGATATACACGATCTAATTGATATGTTTGAAGACTATGAGGATTATGAGAAGTGTGGGGAATTATTAAATCTTATAAAATACGCATATTAAATGACAGATAAAATAGAAGACATTGAGTTTGATGTGGATAAAATCAAACAACTTATTATATACGATAAGGAAGTTGCAACTAAATTCGACAACAGTAGAAACTTCCCGAAAGGTCTTGAGTTCACACTCAAAGACGACGGAGAAACATTACTAATTCATTTTAAAAAATAAAACAATGTCACGACGACCACTAAAATTAAAAGGATGGGAGTTTGTTAAGGATAAAAGACATAATCTTTCAACACTGAAGAATAGTGAGGATCCGTCAAACTTTTACTACCAATTCGATGGTTGGACTTACTCACCTGCATGTGCGACAATCGACTTTGATAAGTTACCTAAAATCTAAGAACATGAAGAAAAAACCAGCTACTATTATAGAACTAATGATAAAGGATCTCAATGAATTAATTGAGAAGACCAACGACCCCCAAGCAATCTATCCCTTGGAGGCGGCGAAAGAACTTATAATCAAACGTAAACCTGATCAAAAGAAATTTGCATCGTATTTTTATGATGAAGGAGCATCTGCACGACACCCATATGCGAGAGGGTCCCAATTCTATACTGATAAATTTGAATAATAAAGACTTTTCCGATATTTATCATTAATGGACAATCTACGAAGTAAAATAAAGAAAATGTTAAGGGAATACGCAGACATAAATGAGTTAATGTCAACGTACCACTACGACTCGAGATTGAAGGAACGATTCAAACAAGACATTACATATCCAATAGTGATGAGTACACCTGATCAAGGTAAGTTAAGACACGAGATCGTTGGTTCATATCCATTAAACGAACAAGAAAGACTAATCATATTAGATAATATCAATACCGTTGAGTCTGTAGATATGCCAGACGATAGTGAGTATGGTATAAAAATTTATGAATATGAATTATCTCACAATGATTTAGATATGGAATCATTAGAAATTGACGAAAAATTAAGAATAATGAAGTCAATATATAAGGGAAACTCAACCCTCTATCTACAGGATCCAGAGACTAAAAGTACTGGTGATGTTCTATTTATGATCGTTCAAGATCAGAAGATGAAAACAATACTTTATGCAAGGTCTTATAACCTTGAAGATAAATACAACCATTTCACCCACATATATAATATGGATGAAATATGGAAATTAAAAGATAATTAATCTCCCTCTCTTTTTAAAATACATTTGATTATTTAAATATTTTTCGTTATATTATTAAAAACTAATAGTATGAGGAAATGGTATTGGATTAAATTAATTGCGTGGATCTCCATATGTCTTATAACAATAGCACTTTGGTGGTTTATAATAAACACCCTCATTTCTGTTTTTGGAAAATAACATGATTGACACAATATTGGTATGGGTTATAGTATCCTTTGCAATTTGGATTATAATTGACTCATTCAGGGAAGAATAATGGCATATACGGGCGGACCTTTAAACGAATTAAATGGAAAGATGGGAATTTCAGCACCTCACAAGAGTGTTGCGGTAATGAAACTCATCAAACAACATAACCCTAAAAGTAAGGGTGAGTTGGTTGAACTTATTAAATGGCATTCTGAGAACAAATGTGAATGTGGGGTAATCAGTCAAGGAACTGTTGAAGACTTTGGTATAAATCTATACAAATCACAAAGGAATTATTGGGGTGAGTACAAATACACTTTAAGTGAATGTATCCAATGGGAATATGATCTGTTTGTCATCCAATCACTTAAGGGTGGTATGATAGAAAGAAGTGTGATAAGTGAATTAAGTAGTCGAGTTAGAGAATACGGTTTCAGTGAAGCTCAGGGATTTTTAGATGAGGAACTTCGGATTGATGTTGTCATTACTAAAGAAGGTGAAAGTGTTGGTGGTGTACAGGTTAAACCACTAACTTACAGGTTCATGAGACAAGGGGTTATCGACTTTAATGAGACCGCAAATAAGAAATGGAACAAACCTGTGTTCTATTTGTATTATGATATGAACGAAAGACTTATCAATTGTGGTGATCTAATAGAATCAATAAGGGAATTATGATTAACAAAATAAGAAGATTTTTCAAGTATTTAACTTGGTTAGAGGAACAGAGAATGAAAGCGGCAATTAAATCTGGTTCTGCAGGACCACTTATGTGAATTGATATAGTTCTGAGAATAAACCAGATAAATAATAATTATCTGGATCTCGATTGGTTCCCCAACCTTCGTTGAAAGTTACACCCTTAGATGCAAATCTTGTGTTTAAAGTCAAAAAATCAATCTCACCCTCCTGTTCAAAGTTGTAGGTTTGAGTCTCATTACCACCAAAATTCATAATTAAAACAAGTCTATAGTTTGATGTGTGTTTAGTTAACTCATTACTAAGTTCACGACCCTGTTGTTTCATTACTTCAATGACATTCTCTTTTTTTAACCCACTTTCCATCATTAGACTAAGATCTGATGGGTGTTTAGTATTTTCGGGGGATAAGAAAAAAATAAAGAGTTTCTTTTCTTGTGAATCACACAACTTTTTAAATCTATCAACACATCTTTTATAGTATTGGTAATCATCTTGATTACGAGGATCCTTATGGAAAAAAAAGTCTTCATGATATAATGAATGACCGCAAGACCTGTCACTGTATTTGTTTTTAATGTCCACATAATATTTGGGATCTAATAACTTATCAAAACCATCTTGTAAACAATCGATAACTCCCTTACTATCACTAAAAACCCAATCAAATGGGTAGGAAGCATTTTTAATTTTAAGTCGTTGCATGAAACGACCGGTGTGACAAATAGACCCTAAAGAACAGACGTGGGAGTAACTCATTTCAATAAATATTTTACTTTATTAAAAATTTTATGTATATTATATTAAAATAACACAATAAACATGAAGATAAAAACTTATAATGTTTCATACCAAATATATCTTTTACCCTACATAAAAATAACTCACGATCGTTATTTAAATGGAGATTATGAATTTATTTTGGGGTGGTTTAACAAAGAAATAACAATATCGATATGAAGGCAAGATTAGAGTTCAATTTACCTGAGGAACGAGTGGAGTTTGATATGTGTACTAAGTCTGGTGACATGCATTCCGTTTTATGGGATATGGATCAATGGTTAAGGTCTAAAACAAAGTATGCACCTGATGATATGAGTGAAGATACTTATAAAGCCTTTGAATTGTGTAGAGAAAGATTACATGAATTACTTAATGAAAATAATATAAATTTAGACATATGTTAGAAAAAAACCTTTGGTTAATCCCCATGATTTTAATATTGTCAATTTTTGTTTACGCAACATCAATACCTCAGGGGGATGATGAGTGTGAAGTGATTGATTTAAGTGTGTTAGATAATGTCGATGAGATATTAGATTACTACATTGACGATTCAAAACTTTACATCTATACAAAAACAGATTCAATTAGTGATGAACGTGAAAGGTATGAATATATAAAAAGTATAGAGGACTCTTGGGAAAATGATTAATAATATACGATGGTTCTTTAGAAGATTAAAACGTGTGTGGGAATTCTTACCATACGTTTGGAAGGGTTATGATTTCGATTACGGAACTGCAATAAACCTATTCAAGTACCAACTATCTCGTACTGAGAAGTTTATGTCGTCAGATGGTGCATTCACTGTTGATGCAAATGTAAGAGCAAGACGAATCAAAACGGCTGTGGAACTTCTACAAAAAGTTTATGATGAAGATTATGCAATGGAATACCATGATCAAATGACTGAACTGTATGGTCCAAACGTCATGGATTATTGGTTTGAAGATACTGGTAGTGATGATGGGAGTTCATTCTTAAAGTACGAATACGAGAAATGGGATAACCACGAGGAAGTTGAACAAACTAAGACTCGGTTATTTAAACTATCACAGGATAAACAAAAACGTGCGGAGAAACTCGTGTGGGAATTCATATCACATAACATAAGAGGATGGTGGGATTAAAAACACAATGATGAGTAATATATATGAAGTACTTAGTTGGGTTGCAACCCTAATGATAATCATCTCCTTCTTAATTGAAAACATGTTATGGTTAAGGGTTGTTAGTTTAGTTGGGGCTGTGTTATGGGTCACATACGCAATTGCGACGGATCAACTATCGTTAGTGGTTTTAAATGGGACACTAATTATTATACAGATATGGAAAATATTTAAATTAATAAAAATAAATACAAACAGTAAATTATGAATCAAGAAGAAAGAGGAAAACAGTACGATCTATATTTGGCGGAGTACCACAGATTAGAGAATCAAATAGGTCAAATCAAAATGAATAAATTTGATTTAAATGGTGTAGAGGAAAAGGAAATTCGTCTATTAGAAAGAAAGAAGAAGTATATCATGGGTAGGGTTGATGAATTAAGTATGTAAAAATACTAAAAAACATTAGGTATATCATAAAATATATTATATCTTTGTCTTCCGATGGAAGTAAAGCAAAAATTTATTAAGGTAAAGAAACTCTTACCAAGTTCAAAAACAGTTATATCTTTAGATTCTCCGAATAAATCAGAGGGTGATTTAGACATCATCATAACTGACGACGATGAAATCAAAAAGTTATATAATGATTTAAATGTAGGTCTAAACATTTTTATCAAAGAAAGGTTTGTAAAGTTAGAGGGTGATAACCTGATACTTAAGAGAAGTTCTTATGAAAAGAATCGTAGGATAGGTAAGAGGTTTTTCCAAAAGAAATTGGACGTTGATTACTTAAAGTTTAATTTAAAGACAGGTAACTTCATTACCGTACGTTCTTTTGGCGGGATGAAGAGAAAGAGAACTGTAATCATAAGACAAAATGTTTTTGGACAATTAGAAGAGATGTTACAATCTAATGAGGATTCGGCATATGGTACTTTTTGGTCGAGCTTTAATGAACCAGACACTGACGGTGAGATGTTAGCTGAAATTTTTGATTGTCTCTTTGATACTGTCGATCCCAAATACAGGGACTCTTTTCAAATAGATCAATGGTTATATCAAATCTTTATTGATAAGAAGGGTATTAAACCCCCTGACGTAAATACAAAGGGACTACTCACAAAATTCTACCCCACAGAGAAGTATTTTAAGAAGAATGACCGTAAATTAGTACAATCAGTGCTGGATCTTTTAGAAATGAAAGATAACTTTACAATAAAACTACTCCACAAGTACCCATTCATGAACATGCGTATGCTTAAAACACTACATGTGTTATTTGGGGGGTCAAAATACCTAAGTAATGTAGATGATGTGGTTTTTAAGAATATGCAATGTAGAGTATTTTGGGATGATTCAAATATAAACAAGTTCACACTCAAACATTACATTAAGGATTTAAATGATTTACCTGAACTATGGGAAATAGAAAAGAGTAATCTCGTTAAGATTCTAAATGGAGATTCCTCAGCTTCCAATCACATTTCAACATCAAAATCATCACTATTGTACGACCACTTCAACATGTTAAGACAAATAAGGGTATATAATCCTGACCTTTACATGAGTACAACCACATTAAAAACTATGAACGAGGAACATATAGAGTTTGCGGATATGGTCTCAAAGATAAATAAAGGTTATATTGTGTCGTATAGGTTCAATGAACTTATGGTCAAAGATGTTGAGTCTCCGTTGGGAATTGATGAGAATACTTACTACCCATACATCTTAAAAAATGAGGATGATTATAATGAAGAGGGATCATTCATGAGACATTGTGTATCTTCCTACTACGATAAAGAAAAATCAATAATAGTATCTTTAAGAAAGGATAATGAGAGATGGACGTGTGAGTTTGATGTTGCAAATGGTGTGTTAGTTCAGATGAAGGGAAGATTCAATTCCGATCCACCATCGTTCATAATGGACATGGTTGAAAATAATATCTTAAAGAAAACACGTACGTGGTCAAGAGCAAATAAATTAAAGTGTATAGAGAAAGTGGAGACCCCACTATTAATTAACGGTAAGGAGGTTGAGAGACCACAATATAGTATCCCCTATTCAACGGGTGACCTACCATTCTAAATTAGAAAGATGGATAAAGAACAATGGAATTTGAAAATTAGAGAAGTTTATGACGACCTTGATGGGGATCAGTTTGAACTGTTATTAGCAAACACACACAAAAAGATAGTTAATCATAAAATTAACTTACTTAGAAACTTAGACGCACCCAGTGAAGATCAAAAGTCATTTCGTGATTTAGTATTAAACATATTTCACACTGTATCGGACACAAGAAGAATGTCATTTAATCAATTTAAAGCATTGTCGGCATATAGTAAAACTATTTGGGTGGAAGAACCGACAGAAGAATATAAACAATTTTAGGTATATGACCAAAGAGTACACATATAAAGACAATATGGAAGTTATGGATCATATAATCAATGAGTTGATGATCGTGAGAACTACTCAGGAAATCGAGGGATTTGATAAGGCACTTATGATAACATATTTAAGTATGTTCCCATCTGTATCTGAAAAGGGGGATATAGTAGAGAGAATGTTCAATGATTATTGTGATGATTACACAGTAAAAGAATGGTACGAGAGTCTATTCAAGGTAGAAATAACAAAGAGATGAGAGATAAACCAGAGTTAGATGAATTCCACTATCATGAAATGACGGATAGATTACACGTCATGATGCACTCCATTGATACGCACCTACAACAACATCCAGTGGCTGAAGTGGAGACGGAACTGAGTAAACATATTACTAAGGCGGTGGACCATCTATGGAAAGCATATCAGATATCAGGTTCTAAGGAATTCTCGGAACAAATAAAACCAAAGTAAGTTGTCAAAATCATGTAAGAAATGTGGGGGTGTATTCACACCAAAGAAGGGTCTTTTAAATTTTTGTTCTTTATCGTGTAGAAACTCAAGAGTGTTCAGTGTGGAGAGTAGGATAAAGAAATCCATTAAAACAAAGCGAGCTCGTCTGCGTGGGGTTTACGATCATCTAAACATGAGTAGTATAAATAACGATAAGGATAAGATTGATAAGGGTACTCAAACGTTTTTATCCAACTATGAAAATAGAAAGGGTGAAGGATATTTACATTCTTGGGATACCATGAGGAAGTATCATTTCATAAAACAGGACCATACGTGTGAGGTATGTGGATTAAGTGAGTGGATGGGTAAAGAGATACCCTTAGAACTTCATCACATAGATGGTAAAAGAAACAACAATGAGGATAATAATCTTCAGGTGGTGTGTCCAAACTGTCATTCCCAAACGGATAATTTTTGTGGGAAGAACATAGATCGTGAACCGGTGGATATAAATGATAGGGAAGATTTGGGGGGAAGGATTGAAGTGTTCACCTATAATGAGATTATTACACATTGGAAGAATTGCGGGGTAAAACCAAAAGGATATCATAGAAAGAAGGATTATCTAAGTAGTGTATATAAAATATCAGCAACTGTGATAGGTAAGTTAATTTACATATACAGGAAAAATCCATTATTTATAATGATGTTAGATAATGATAGTGACCTGAGTGTAAGTATGGTATACCGACTACTTAATGAAGGTGAGGAAGTTGATGAAGAAATCCTAAAAGCGGGGGTCTAACTAATAGTAATAATGGTAGATAAAAATATTTGTGTGGAATGTGGGTCTAATCATATGATAAATCAACATCATGTTGTGCCACAATCGAAGGGCGGTACGTTTACTATTCCATTATGTTTAGATTGTCACAGTAAAATCCATGGAAAGAAAGTCATGAAGATGCAAACGTTGGCCAAACAGGGTTATGAAAAGATGATTAAGGAGGCAAATAGAAAAGGGATAAAACCTAACGTCGGCAGAAAAAAAGGTAGTGGTGAGTCCAACACAGAGTTTTTAAAAAAACATCATGATGTGGTGAACCTATTATTTAATGAAAAATTATCAATAAGGAAGGTTCGTAGTATAACCGGTAAATCAACTAACACCGTATTAAAGGTTAAAAAAATACATAAACAAGAAATGTTAAGTAATAAAGAACCTTTTAGAATATTCTTGGGTTATGACAAAATTTGGTTATATGAGGAAGTTGATACAGAAATCCTAAAAGCGGGGGTCTAACTAACAATATAGATAATATGAGTATAGAGATAAAAATAAGGAGGGTAATAAAAAAACATTTAGGTTCTAATCCTATTCTATGGAAGATGACACGAGAAGAAGTTCGAAATATCTTTATGCCCTTTTTCGATCCTGAAATAAAAGAGGGTGTGTACTTTCTTTATGAAGGTGATAATTTAGTTTATATAGGTAGAAGTAGTAATTTAATTAAAAGAATTAAATCACATATAAGTAGAAACAGATTTCATTGGGATAAGGTTAAATCGGTAATCACAACAGACAAAAGATTATCAGTGGATATTGAACATGCTATTCTAATGAATTTCCCAACTCCCAATAATGTTAAACCAAGAGTATCTTTGAAGATACCTGATCTTTACAAAACTCACCGATCAAATTGGAAAACAACCGTAAAGATGTACGATATGATGTTGGAACCATATCATTCAGAAGGTCAGGTTAGAATGTTTGGACCTATACGATCTAAAAACCAGTTAGCTATTAAGTTTCTTTCTGTTAAAGATCAAGAGGAAGTAGATAGGATTAATAAGAATCATGTTATTTCGTTAAATAATTTACGGATGGGTTTAGAAGAATTTAAAGAGGAGTACCGTAAAAAAACAATAGGTGAACCCCATACCCTCACATACCATTAATATGAGAAAAGGTAAGATGTCATCAATAAGGTTAACTTCCAATAGTACGTATGGTATGTACAATAATGATGGTACGTTAAAGGTTGAGGGGAAGAAAGAACTAAAGAAGTATCTGAAGATTAAAGAACAGGAACAAAAGTCTATAGATGATTCCAATAGACCCAAAAGGATCAGGAGGAAGATAGACGGAGTATGGACTGAAATCTCAAATGCGGGGGGTCTAACTAATAATGATATCAATATAGATAATAATGAATCCATTTAAATTCAAATATAAGGTAGGTAACCTTTTCACTGATCAGGAGTGTAATGATATTCTTAGGGATATATCACTACAGGATGATAAGTTTAAAGTAACACCTGATTTTGGTGAATTGGATATTTCAGTATATGAAACTAACCTTAATACCATTGAAGATTGTGAGGGTAAAAGAATTATAGATCTTAGAATTAAGGAATTAGAAAAAAGGTTAGGGGTAAAATACGATGGGGATAAATTCATTATTAGATATTGTGATGATAAACTTGAGATGAAACCTCATTATGATGCGTACGCTAAGAGTACTCTTATTTATTTGACCACAGATTTCGAGGGTGGATCCACCAACTTTCCCATTGCAGGTTTGGAACATAAACCACAAGATTTTAAACCAGGTCACTACATACATTATAACTCTAAACACTTCTTCTCATTTCACGGGGGGATGTCTGTAACAAAGGGTACTAAGATCGTTATTGTTTTAAGGAGTACGAAGAATAATATATGGACCTATGTGTTAGGTATACCATGGATGTTCCTTTGCGTGGGATTCCTCTTTATAATTGAAAGGTTCTTTAATAGGGGTATAAGGAAAAATCCCAAAAGCGGGGGATTAACTAATAGTAATAATGATATAGATACTATAGAAGAAAATACTATAGAGAAATAAAGTACTATAGATATTATATACGTACTTATAGTATATGATGTTTATTAAAATGATATCTGTACTGATAATAGGATACGTAGTAATGAATAGATTATTCTACTATATGGATAAGTAATAGATCTCAATAGTACTATAGTATATGTTAAAGAAAATAAGAAACTTCCTAATAACCCAATTACTCATAGAGTTCCCTATCATATGGTTAAGATGGATAAAGTCACCAAGAAACTATTGGAATAGACTATAGAAGAAAACACTATACGTAACTACATATAATATATGGATAATAACCCATAGTATATGTTAAAGAATATAATCATTACAATAGTATTCTCAATACTAAGTAATAACCTCTACAGTCAAATAGATTGTAACCCTTTCCATAAAGTAAAGAACTACACAGTAGAAGAAGAAAACAACTATAGTATTTCCTTAGTAACATGTTTCCATGCACAAGGTGTAGTTGTAGATCTTAGTTATAAGAATGTAATGATAGGAACTCACATGATGAGTAAAGGTCATATGAATACTGTATATGGTTTTGTAAGTTATAGGTACTTCATAAGAAAAAATACTATAGTACATATGGGTCCTCTCTATAAGATAAATAATGATTCAGGTCTGCTGTTATGTCAGTTCGGATTGGACCAAAAACTTTATGGTCCTGTATATTTGACAAGTAGAATCCTACAGATTAATAGAGAACTTAACTACCTGAATGTAGGTCTGAAAGTATCCCTGTAGAACACCCTGAGATAACCCCCACTGTCATACATCCCTAATTGTCATACAATGTATTAATGTCATACAAAAGTGTCTTAAAACGTATGTATTACAGTCCTTTTTTGTCGTAACAAACTTTTCCCCTCTGGTAGTATCCCTATCGGTACTTTTTTACCCTCACGTATATCCTATCCCATAATCTACCACTTTTTACCACTTCTAAAAATAGCGTAGGGTATTGTGTCCTGTGTGAATCAAAGACATAAATTTATTATAATTATAGAATTATACCTTTAGAGGGGTCTAACAGGGGTATCACTGGATTATTATTATACGTCATACACAGGTCCCCACGGTATAAAAGAAAGTCCATTATATGGGAACAATATAACAATTATATTTTTATACATCGTAGTATAATATAAATAAAAAAAGGTTATAGAATAAACTATAACCCTTCGGGTATATTAATATATAAAATGTGATTCATTATACCTCGACGGGTATCATATGTCATACACTGTGCGGATAACAATCGATGGTTCAGTTCCCCGTCGAAGGTTGTAGTGTGCGGATAACAATCTGACCCCTTCTTAGACGTTATGAACCGAATTTAATATATCTTCCGTAGACCTTAAACTTCACATTAATTTTTATATCGTAATTCGTGTGGAAGAATAAAACCCTATTTACCAATTGGTCATACGTGAAAGGAAAACTGTCGTCTATCAAATCCTTAACTGTGTTGACATTATCTTTAGGTGACTGCGTCACGTATAATATGTCATACGTTAGGATTGGTCTATACGACCCTTCAAACAATTCCACTTTAAGGGTTGGAGTAATGACATTGTCATACATCTCTATCGGGGGGAATTGAGTTTCTACAACTCTAAGGTAGTTTGTAAGTTTATTAGAGGATTGTATTACATTGTCTTCTTTGGGAACTAAAGTAGGTATTCTTACTAAGAAGTCTGTACACCAACTATCCCATTGTTCTTCCCATTCATTTTTCAAAAGTACTATAGTAGATGTAGACTTGAGAAATTCATTTAATGGATCATTAAGGTTGAGGTTATTATACTTACTGAATATAATATTAATATCCTTTATGTGGTATAGTCTTATGTTCTCCCCCGCAGTATCACTTATCATCTGTGGGATAGAAGTTTTGATTAAATTAGAAACCTCATCAACACTATACTCATTATCAGTTGTGATGGATATGGTTAGACGTAATATCTCATCAACTAAATTAGATGTGTATGATATGGTCTCTCCGTTGTTTTTAATTTCTCTGTTCATGTTTTCTTTTACTATAAATATAATCCCCCGACTTTGTGCGGGTAACAATTTGTCCCTGTGGATCCTGATCAACTTCAGACTCACTGTGCGGATAACAATCTGGGATGGTGGATCCTGAAGGTGATCTTTTGATCACGGTGTGCGGATAACAATCTACAGTGTCGGGTCCCTGAGATCAGAATCTGTTCTATAATTTATATTATGTATAATATAAATTCTGATATAAAAAAAAGGACCCACATAATTGCGAGTCCCTCTTCAAACATAAGTAGTAACTAAATGGTTACGCTGCTACCTTCTGTGATCTCTTAAGTTCATTTCTAAACTTAAGTGCTTTTGCTTTATTAGTGAAATACTGATCGTATCGTGTTCCACTAATACTACATCTTACTCTATAACGATTTCCGTTAGAGTTTGTCACTTGGTAGATGTTGTCCCCAAGGTTCGTGTAGCTGTAGCTACTGTTGGTTTTTGTTCCCATAATTAATATTTATTAAAAGTTTATTATAACACTATTAATATAACAAAAATAGTTTGGAAAGTCAACCCCCTTAGGGTGAAGAGGTGAATTGATTCAAGATGTCAAAGAACTGTTGCGTCCGTGCGGGTAACAATGTACCTCCATGTGGACAGGTGATTCAGGTATTTAAACGATATGCTTATAAACAAGGCTACATAATATGGCAAGTACCAATATTACGAATGAATAACCTATTGCTTTGTAAGATCCTTCCATTCTTTCAGGACTTCTACCTTGGTTACTTCTATACTGTCTAACTTTTTTTTCTTTTGATTCCATCCTTTAATTTATTTAAAGTGTTACAATTGACGATGTGGTTAAAATACTCGTCTCGATTTATGTCGAACCACATGTCTCTTGTTAGTGATGGTTCTATGTATATAATGTCATCCTGATATTCAAACGGATACCGTAGGCCAGGAATTGTTATTCTATATCTTCCACCCTCAAGTTTAGTTATTGTTGACTCGGGGTGGTAACTCTTAATTCTTTTGAACCATATTACTCTACTAATGTAAGTTCTAATCCCCATCTACCTAACTTACGTATAAACTATTCGATTCGAACTTCTCCTCCGCAATACCAATGTAGTTATTTAATTCTACAGTACTCACGTATAATGATTTATTTATTATAAACACATCTCCTTCAAATCCGTCGATGTTTGTTTCAGGTGAATCATACTTAATCCAATTTGGTTGAATTCGTGGGTTATATGATATTCTTGTTAATCCATGCCTTGATCTACGAGCACTGTGTGAGTACAGTGTTTCATTCACTCCGAGGAAGTGACTGTAGGAGATCCATGAACATACAGTTTTATTATCTCCGTCGTGAATCCTCTGTGCTGTACGAGAACTGTTATTAAGTTTCCCGTTTATACACGTATACACAAAACTATCTGGATCACAGTAATCCACTAAGTTCAACTTCTTGTTTCGAACCTGCCACTTCATGAAGTTAGGTCCTTTTCCTAAATGATATCTTAATCTATATGGTCTCATCTTTTTTATTTAAATCTAATTGTCTTCCAAAGAAGTACATTAACTTCTCCTCCGCCTTTTTCATTCCCTCCTCATTGAGGTCTTCACTGTGGGATTCCCATTCCTTCATCCAATAAGAGATCTTGGGAAGGTATCCGTCGGGGTATTTTCTATTAGGAGTATCCATGAATCTCCATTCTTTCTTTATATTAATCATAGTATCCCTCCTCTAAAAGTTCTTGTTCTTTTTCTTCTTCACTCTGAAGGAAGGTAACTCTAATTCCGTGAACCATATCGTCCAACTTAGAAACCTCTAACTTGTACATACCATCACCATAACCTGTTGATGATACAACTCCCGATTCGTAGGTACCCCACTGTTCTTCTCTTAAGGTACGATCACACATTTTAACATACCATGACTCACCTGTTTCTTTACTTGGTCTGAAGGGGTGATCACCAAACGGATCTCCTTTTTCAGTTAACCACGGTAATTTATCTCCAACTTCATCATTACGGTAGGATGTCATACAACAGATACTCATCTGTCCACTGTCAACAGCGACATTACCAATGTCTTCCCATATGGGACTCTTTATGATTTCATGTAATACAGTGAGTGATGCAATTCTATCACCCCAATCACCTTCATCAGATTTTACCACCTGTGTGTCATACATACCAGGTCGCATATTATTGATTTGATTGTTGAACCATCCGTCCACGTCACTGTAACACGGGTCTGATACTATTACTTTTTCACCTAACTTAATTTGATTCTTCATGTTAATATTTTTATGATTACACTTCAAATATACAAACTTTTGTTGGAATATACTAATAATATTTTAGTATTTGTGTGCGGATAACAATCGACCTCCATCGGGACAGGTGATCACCATCCCTTCGGCCAATGAGAATAGTGCGGAGTTTCACCACCACCTCTATATAGGTCATGTTCTCTACGTTCCTCTATGGAAACTTTTTTGGGGGGATTGATCTTTACAAATCTTCCTTTGGAATCTCTACCGTACTTCATAACTCTAATTGTAATACACTGTAATTAACTTCTAACAACTGATCCATAATGTATGACATGGTATCGATATCTAAACCGTTTATTTCAAAATCGACATCATTACCGATAGTATCCCTACCGGTCAATAACCCCTCTTCTGTAATACCTGTACATATCCATCTTTCAGAATCATCATCAATTGGAACATCTACAAAGAACATAGAATCAAATTCTACACTCATTTCATTTAGTTCTTGTTTGACGTATTTAATGTATTTCCTAATCAAAGTATCTTTGTATTGATTTGTTAACGTAACGTAAGACATAATATTTCTTTTAATTAAACTTTAAGTGCCGACTACTTGACGACCCTCGAATAGATGTTCTTATTCTGTTGTATGACAGCACTCATTGCCGTCTTGATTTTTCGTTGACAGATCTCCATGAACTTTATGTCCTTAGATAATCTATTTAAATCATCCCCATTAATATCAGTCCTCCCAACGATGACTCTGATATCTTTAGTACTCCCACCTCTACGGTAAAATGGGGATCTTGCGTAGATGTATTCGTCTCGAACTATAGATAACTTAATTTCACTTAAGTTCTCCATGGACCTAAACTGTAGGATCAACTCCTCTAATAGTGCAACGGATTCGAAGTTACCTTTCCATTTGGATACAATATTTCTATAGGTACCCGTAAGATTAGACAGTTCCGATGAAGGGTCCTTAGGTGACGAGTTTAGAAACAGTTCAAATTTACTTAGTTCCTTATCAGAACCCACCACCTCGGTGAATACTCCGTTTACATGTTTTGGATATTTGTTCATAGTTTTAAATTTTATAGTTTTGTGCAGATAACAATCCGCGGATTTAGCTTAATTTTTTTCTTTCTGAGACTCAAGTTCTTCTTCAAATAGAACTATTATTTCTTTCTTATCTTTATCAGTGGCGTATGGGAATTCATTATCAACGAATTCTTTAATAGTGTATGTAGAATCTCCCTCCATTTCATCTTGTAAGGTCTCAGTAAGGTATTCCATATCATTACCTGTTAGGTTTTCCCAAAACCATTCATTATCCAAGACATACATACCTTCACGATATTCATAGTCTTCCTCCACATAAGTTCCATCGGATTTAATAGTGGTTCTACCATAGAAGTCATTTCCTGATTCCTCATAGTTCATTTCACATCCAACATCATACTTCTTACATATGGTAACCATACCAGCGACAGGTGGAGACCAAGCTGACTCACACTGAAAAGATATAGTTTCGTCACTATAATCTATGGAAGTGTCTTCTGTACTAACGTCCCACTTAGTTCCAAGGTTGTTAATGTTCTCATCATACCAGTTATCTTTAGAAGCTTCACCTAATAGTGATTTGAAGAAGTAGTTATCCTCCCTAAGGTCAAGGATGGTCTTTATCCTTGTTATTTTATCTTTCTCTCCCGAGATTGTTATTGAATTAAAACACCAGTTTGGCATAATTTATAGTTTTAAAGGTTAAATTCTTATACAAATGTACAACTTATATTGTTATATACATAATATAACGATAATATTCGTGCGGGTAACAAACTCCCTGAGTATCCTGAGTTACCACCAAGAGGAGTAATAGATTTCATCACCATCAGTTATGGCAACAATTGCTTTGGATACAAATTCCAAATCATCTTCTTTCTCATCCTCACCATTACTTCTATCTGAACCAAAGAAGAATCCCCCTTGGAAACGAGAGGAAAGTGAACCATTTATAATGTCACGTTGAAGTTCCAACAGGTCTTCCATATCTAATTTCACATTAGAACAATTAAATTCAGGGTTTTCACCACCCTTACTCTCATATAGTTCCTGCATCCACCCTTGTATTGAAGGTCGTTTTCTCCAATAGTGAATCTCTGTTTTATCTACGACCACATCGTAGTCCAAAGTTTCTTCGTTATATTCTTCTGTACTGAAGTCTACATCAGCTTCAACAAGTCCTTTCTTAATACGATACGCAAATTGGTCTAATCCCATAATAGTTATATTTTTATATGATTTCTTATACAAATATACAACTTATATTGTTATACACAAAGAAATTCTGTTATATTTGTGCGGATAACATTCCCCTGGAACTTCGGCTGGAAATTCCCCCTGGCGTACCCCGTATCCCAGTTTCTGGGCCAGTTGGGATTGTTATCTGCACGGTTTTGTGCGACTAACAATGTAGAATGGGGCCCACAGGTGATCAGGATTAAGCATAAAAAAACCCCCACATTTCTGCGAGGGTCTAATAATATATGTCATACACTCTAATCGTGCATATCTAAATAAACCACATATAGTTTTGAACCACCTGCTTCGGTATCCAATCCACTAAAATCTAATGAGGTTACACCACATTCGTTTAAAGACCAAGAATAAAATTCATCTTTCAACACATCAAAGGTTTCTCTCTTACTGTGTTTAATACTATTCAATGTTGTACCCTTTTGATATTGTTGTTCACAGTACTTCTTTGCACCGTACCAATCAAACGAGTTCTCAACATTACCACTCGAACATTTATCAAACTGTTTTTTACTATACTCATCATCACTCATCCATTCGGTTACTTGAAGATTGATTTTTTCAAGAGTATCTGTTTCCGTAGGTTTCCAACGACCTTGACCCGTTGAGTATATTTCATTGTCTTCACTAATACATCCACATATAGTTCTCCAATTATTTTCAGTTCCCCATTCGGATATTTCACTTTCAACTTGACTACACGCCTCTTCGGGATTTTCCGCTCTTGTTACTAAATAATGTAGATTATGCATTTGCAGTAGATTTAGATTGTTCACCAAATATTTTTACACAGAACTTTTGTCTGTCCTCGTTATAATCTTCAAAGTTATGTTGTTTCCAATTATTGAAGTAATTCTGTTTCCACCAACTATCCTCACATAGTGCTTCAATCACATCAAAGGAAACATCCTTATAGTTATCAGAATTCGTATATAGGTTTTGTGTTGGATTATCACAGAACTTTCCTTCGTCCGCATAATCACCTGCAACTACAATTTCATCACCAGCCCAAGAACCGATGATTGGATTATCACTTCTTAAGTCTCCACCACCTCGATTGTTACCGTCTGCGAGTAGGATTGCAAGTCCTTGCATTATCCCCATACTGTCTGATGAAAATTCCATTAATTTTGCACCACTACCAAATTTGTGTGGACACATAACTTGTCTCTTACTTTTGTTTACTACTTTAAAATACTGTCCCATGTTTAAATGTTTTTAAATTATTAATTGATTACCCTACAAATATACAAATGTTTTTGTTATATACAATACCATTCTATATTTAATTGTGCAGATAACAATCCATGACTGGTCCAGGCAGCGCTGTTGCAACTTTATTGCAGCGCAAACTGCTGATCATGCAGCGCAACACAGCTCGACATTATTAACCGCACGTGCGACTAACAATCTACAGTGCATGTGTGTGGGCCCACTGCACACATTAAAGCATAAAAAAACCCCCACATTTCTGTGGAGGTCTTTATTAAATTGGTTGGGTTTACCAAAGAACATTATGTTCCGATACGATATCATTGTATATCGCTCTTTCCCTATTACCATATAAACCGAACATCTTATTTTCGGAGTTATCATTTTTAGACATTGAGTGTGTAGTATATTTCGTAACACCACTAAATAATCCCCATAGGTTATCTCCCTTTTCTTGAAGTTCCCCATTCAAGTCTATATAGAATCTTGAAACCTTATTCTTTTTTGCGGTAGATAAGTCATCCTTCATAAGGTAGTTCTCTAAACTAATATTCATATCGATATCAAATAACTTTTTAGTTACCTTATCTGTAAGTGATTTATCAAAACGAGTTTCCGACATCTTCGTAATGTTATTAAACATTTTCTTTTCCTCATCAACTAACATATCAACCCCACGACATATGTCTTCAATACGAAGTTCCATATTTTTCGTGTGTCTCACTTTAGATAAACTCTTCATTGCCGCAAAGAAAGTATTCTGACAACTGATTGTAATGTTGGAGTTACCAAATGCGAGGGAAGTACTACCATCAAAACTATTGATACCTGTGACAAAACCTTCAACTCTATCATTTCCAAGCTTAAGGTCGTTACTCTTTAATTGAATGAAGACTTTTTTACCACCACCAAATTCACCACCCTTATGAATATCTAATCCCGTTAAGGATGATACTCGTTGAAGTAAATCTACCATTTGACTATTCTGATATGTTGAGTAACTATCGGAGTGAATCCCCAATACCTCATTAGTGTCTTCTCTTACGAGTGCAACTTTGTCTAACTCAATACCACTTAAGGTTTGAGTCTTTTCCGTACGTACATTCCAATCTAAACCGGTCTGTTCTAAGATTTCTTTATTATTCATATTTTTAATTAATTTATTAATTCCCTACAAATATACAACACTTATTGTAATACACCAAACAAATCTATCTTTTTAGTTGACTTTTCTCCTGACCCATCATGGATCTCTTCAGGTTGGATTATTATCCGCACGGGTTTGTGCAGATAACAATTGCTGAGCTCTGCAGATCCGATGGTGATAATGTCATACAACAAAAAACCCCTACCATTTAAGGTAAGGGTTATCATTATTAAGATAATAATTCAGATATTAAACCTTAATACTTATCTTATCACTACTTCTACGTTTGTAGTTGTAGATATCTTCAATCATTCTTTTGTAACCTTTTCTATCTCCCTTGATTTGGAAATACTCATTAGGTACAACTTTAGATTTCTTAACAAATTCTTCCATAGTAAAATCTTTATTTCTAAGATTGGTAGAAAGTAAAGTACGTACAAAAACTGTCCTTGTATATCCAAGTGGATAAACGTCTTTGAGTTTCATGACATTCAGAGCCAACTCTCGAGCGGTATTTAAAGACCCCGCGACATACATTCCGTCCCTAAAGGTATCACCCTTTATGTTTTGGTTACCACCATTTAAGAAAACACAACTATCAGTAATTGAGAACATAGGGAACTCATACATGAATTTCTGTATTTTAATATAATTAGGGTTTCCGTCTTTAACGTAAGTTCCAAGAAAATCTTTCAAATTCCACATACTACCCGTAGAGTTTTGTGTAATCATTTCCTTTTTACCGATACCTTTTATCTTAATATAATAGATACCTAAACCTAATTTCTCTGAAACATGTAAACGGTGTTGTCCGTCTACTACTTCCCAATCTTCGTTGACCTTAATAGGGTCTAACATTAAACCATTCTCAATCATAGACCTTTCAATCTTATTAAGAATACCGGTTTTTAAACTACGATTCGAATGAATCTTTTTAAACTTTGAATAGTTGTTAGTGTATTGAACTCTAACATTTTTAACGATACTTGACATAATAAATTTTGTTCGGAATTTATACCCCCGTTCCTGGTTTTAAGTGAATACTGAATTATTACATTACAAATATAAGAGATTACTTACATATAAACAAATATAATAGGTAATATTTTATTATTTGTGTGCGGGTAACAATCGAACAGCAGATCCTGATCAGACTCCAGTGAAGTTGCTGTGGTCAAGTTTTTTGACCAGGTCCGTGTAACATT
>Ga0209137_1000437_pt1 | contig 45289 bp, 31 predicted proteins | sample SaaInl5LU_22_DNA_FD_184642 | JGI IMG/M metagenome (GOLD analysis project Ga0209137, IMG submission 184642) | Marine microbial communities from expanding oxygen minimum zones in the Saanich Inlet - ESP_105LU_22_DNA (SPAdes) (version 2) | ecosystem: Environmental > Aquatic > Marine > Intertidal... | reverse complement strand
GTTTCGAAGTTAGCGAAGGCAAAAAGTATATCAAAATCAAACAAAAGCGTGGCGGAGTCTGGGGCTTTGTTGTCAAGCAAGACGACGACAAGTTTAAGGCCGGTGATATCCTAAAAGCAGCCGGCTATAGTGCTCCTGCTCGTAATGCTGCAAGAGGCAACGTGTTTACTGGTTACACTGTGCAATGGACAGGTCCACAATACCTGTCATAATTAATTTTAATGGTCACGTAGCTCAGCTGGATAGAGCAAGTGCCTTCTAAGCACTAGGTCGAGGGTTCGAATCCTTCCGTGATCGCCAATTTTCGAAGATAAAAGGTTGACACACAATTGTGTTGTGCTATTATAAACTGTAGAGTTTAAAAATACAAGGATCTAAAATATGAGAGAACTTACCGAAAACCGCACAATTACCAGCGCTGAAGCACGTGATCATATTATCCGTACTGCAATTAATAAAAAGCGTCCTGTATTTCTTTGGGGTCCTCCCGGTATTGGAAAAAGCGAACTAGTTGCAGACATTGGTAAACAACTTGGAAACACACTTGTTATTGACTTGCGCTTGGCACTTATGGATCCTACCGATGTACGTGGTGTTGGTTTTTATAATCCAAGTGTTAATGCACTTGACTGGGCTCCGCCTGTTGATTTGCCAAGCACAGAAGTTGCTGCACAGTACGAACATGTTGTTTTGTTTCTAGACGAAATGAACAGCGCACCGCAATCAGTTCAGGCAGCGGCTTATCAGTTGGTGCTTAATCGACGTGTTGGTAATTACATCTTGCCAGACAATGTCAGCATTATTGCTGCAGGCAACCGTGAAACAGACAAAGGTGTTACATACCGTATGCCTAGTCCGCTTGCTAACCGTTTTGTTCACTTTGAAATGCGTGTTGATTTTGATAGCTGGTTGGAATGGGCTGTACAAAACAACATAATGGCTAATGTAGTTGGTTACTTGTCGCAATACAAAGTTGACTTGTTTGACTTTGACCCAACCAGTGCAAGTCGTTCTTTTGCAACACCTAGAACTTGGACTTTTGTAAGTGAGCAACTAGAAGGTGAAAATTTAACCGAAAAGCAAATCACTGATATCGTTGCTGGTACTGTTGGCGAAGGCATTGCACACAAGTTTTTAGGACACATGAAGTGGGCAGACAAACTTCCTAAATCAATGGATGTGTTAACCGGCAGTGAAACAAAACTCAAAGTAGAGGAAATCAGTGCACAGTATACGCTAATGGTTAACCTTTGCTATGAACTCAAAGAGTTGTACGACAGCGTAGGCAAAGAAGACAATAGCAAATGGCACGGATATGTTGATAACATGCTACGCTTTATTATGGATAACCTAGGTACTGAATTGATTATTATGGGTATGCGTACTGCGGTTATGACTTACCGTTTGCCGATTGTTGCTACCAAGTTATCCAATTGGAACGAGTTCCATGAACGTTACGGCAAATATATTACTGCCGCTGCATCGTAAAAAGCAAACTAAGTAATAGTGGAGCCCATTGCTCCACTATTTTTTTGAGGGAAATATGTCTGACGATTATATCAAAAACAAAATTATCACCGTAGAACAGCTAACTGAACTTGCAATAATAACCGCTGATAATGCATACAACGAAGTATGGGATCAAGTCGAAATGAGCGAAGAAGCTGCTTATAAAATGATGGCAGCACACGTAATCGATATGATAGAAAAAGAATCTTCTGCCGACAAAGAGTTTGTTTTAATGGCAGTAGTAACAAAACTACTAGTCGAAAACTTTCTATTAAATGTAGCAATTAGAACAGATAACGGTTGACTGTACGCTAGTTTCTGCTATACTCAAGGTGTAAGTAGCAAGAAAGAGAATGTCATGACTGAAAAATTAAAAACAGGTCCGATTGAATATTGCCCAAAGCGGGATGCATTGGCACGTGATCGTTTAATTCAAGCTCGTGTTAGTATGCTTATTAAACACGACTTTTGGGGAAAGATTGCAACTCGTATGCGTTTGATTAATGCTGACGAATGGTGTGGTACACTTGCTACAGACGGTAAAAACTTCTATTATAATAGCGATTTTGTTCTTCAACTTGGAAACATTGACAAAGTTATTTTTGGTTTTGCACATGAAGTATTGCATTGCATTTACGACCATATTCCACGCACAGGGGATCGTGATAAAAAACTCAGCAACATTGCACAAGACTATGTTATTAACGCAGACCTTAAACATTACCATGTAGGGCAAGCAATTGACGAAGTTGACATTATTTACGATCCAAAGTATTTTGGCTGGGGGTTTGAAGAAGTATACGACGACCTTTACAAAAATGCAGATAAAATTGACATTGAAGATTTAGTAGGAAAACTGCTCGACGAGCATTTAGAAAGTTCTCCTGACGGTGACAGCGAAGACAGCGATAGCGCCGACGGCGACGGCGACATTTGTAAAAAACGTCCAAAGTTTACTAAAGAACAACGCGATGCAATAAAAGACGAAATTCGCGAAGCAGTATTGCAAGCAGCTCAAGGGTCAGATCCTGGAAATCTTCCTGGAGGTGTGCAGCGTATAATTAACAACCTTACTCGCCCTAAGATGGATTGGCGCAGTTTAATTAATATGAAAATTCCAAGTCTGCTTAAAAACGATTATACATATCAAAACTTCAACAAGAAATATATGCAACAAGGAATTATTATTCCTGGTCTGGACCAAACTGAAGCAATTGATGTTGCTATTATGGTAGATACCAGTGGCAGTATCAGCCAGCAAGTTCTCGAAGAACAATTAAGTGAAGTTGTTGGAATTATGGATATGTATGAGGAATTTACTATTCGTATTTGGCAATTTGACACCGAAGTATATGGCTATGCTGAATTTACTAAACACACTGCACACGATATCATGCAGTACGATATGCGTGGCGGAGGTGGCACTGACTTTGATGTTAATTGGACATTTATGAAAGAACAGGGAATCGAACCGCAGTTGCTTATTGCGTTTACCGACGGCGAGCCATGGCGCAGTTGGGGCGACGAAAACTATTGCGAGACACTTTGGATCATTAATAATAAATACAACAAAGGAATAGTTCCACCATTTGGAATTTATGCCTATTACGAGTAACGGGAGAAACACATGTCACTTTCAACACTAGAAATGAGCCGTCGATTATTTCTTAGTAATGAACTAACAACTTTACTTTATAATAAAGATTTAGAAAACAAAGAAGTAGTTGTACAATATATTACCCAAGAATTAAAGCAATTAGAAATTAAAGGTCAAACTTACTAAATGAGTGCAGAGATTGTGCATAAACACATCATTTTACGCATTGAAGCAAATAAGCCGCCCACAGAAGACGAACTAAAGGTTTGGATGGTTGACTTAGTTGATAAGATAGGCATGAAAATTTTAGCTGGTCCTATATCAGCAAACATTGATTACATGGTAGGCAACAACGGCCCTACTTGTGTAGTAATCATTGAAACATCACATATGGCGTGTCACGTCTGGACTGATGTTTCGCCAGCACTTATCCAATTAGATGTATATACATGCGGACCTTTCGATCCAAATGCAGTTCTGGAACATATCAAAGTATGGGATCCAGTAAAAGTAGAATACAAGTATTTGGACCGCGAACACGAACTAAAAGAAATCGACATTAAATAATTTGACTTTAACTACATAAATCTTATATAATAAATTATGACAAAAAAAATTGTAGGTATTACTTTCAGTACATTTGATCTTTTGCATGCTGGACATATTGGTATGCTTAGAGAAGCGGCTAGTAACTGCGACTATCTTATTGCTGGATTACAAGTTGATCCTAGCATTGATAGACCGGAAAAGAACAAGCCAGTGCAAACATTGGTTGAGCGTTATGCACAACTTAATGCTTTAAAATTTATCGACGAGATTGTTCCGTATCAAAGCGAACAGGATGTCACTGATATACTTGAATTGTTTGAACTCGATGTACGTTTCTTAGGTGATGAATACAAAGAAAAAGAATTCACTGGCAAAGATATTTGTCGCAAACGGGGGATCGAACTGCATTTTAACAAACGTGATCATCGTTTTAGTAGTAGCGATCTGCGTCGGAGAGTAGCAGAAAGAGAAAATGGGAAAGTTGATACCAGGTGAAGCATTAATATACGAAAAAGCCGACGATGTAGTATATGCACGTTACAGAGATCCTCCTTATAATTCAATTCCGAGATGGATAATAGGAGGGACACCTAGTGCTATTAGTCGTGCAAACGGTGATCTTTTTAGTTATTCAGATTGGTTAGACATAGTAACAATAGCACACACCAATCCAGGACTAAAAGATCTAGTAAACCAAATGTTAACCATGTATTATCTTTTAAAAGATAGTGACGACCATAACAATGATAGTGTATTATGACATTATATATTAATAACGAAATTGATCCACTTGCAATATTAGATAACGGGAGAGAATTAAAAACACCAGTTATACACTTTATTTGTGTGAACCTAGTGGATTATAATATAAAACTTTCACGTGATTGGATTTGGAAAAATTTACAAGGAAGATTTACAATAAACTCAGTGAGTGCATGCTTTGAAATTCCTAGCGAAGCAAGTATGTTTGCACTAGTTAAAGACCAGTTCAAATAGGTACTAAATTAAATAGTATAAATAATAATAGTACCATATAATAAAAATTGATAAAAACTAAAGGAGATCTATCAATGACCAACGAAACAACTGTAACAGAAGCAGACACAACTGAAGTAGATGCAACTGAAGTAGATGCAACCGAATCGCCTGCACCAGCCATGCCGAGTCTAGGTCTTAATGACTTGGCCTTAATGGCAAATGTTATCCAAGTAACTGCTGATCGTGGTGCAATTAAAGCAAACGAAATGACAGCAGTTGGTGCACTATACCAAAAACTTGTTTCTTTTGTTCAAGCAAATGTTCCAGCGCCAGCGCCTGAAATCTCAGAACAAGATATTGAAGATAACGGAGCCGATGAAGATACTGAGGAAGAATAATAATGGCTAGATTTTTTAAACACGTAGGAGAACACAGCGGCAAAAAAGTCGTACTAGTGCAACGTGCTATTCCAGACGAAGAGCATATGTGCAGTGTTATCTATAGCGAAATTATTCCAACGCACTACCACGATGATATTATGCGAGTGCTAGAAAGTCCTGAAGGTCAAGATTCTGATCAATTTTGGGAAGTACTTCGTCGTCGTCGGAGTAGCACAGGAAATAACCTATTAGAAGCAATTGCTATCGAAGGCTATCTTAAAAAAGCTCCTGTAAATCAAGTTATTGTAAAGCCAAACGCTAAAAGTTCAATTCGCTTAGACGAGTTGAATAAACTGCTACGCGAAGCAGGACAGGGAGATGAAGCAGTACGAAAACTTGAGGAACTTGACAGGCAGCAAGGATATTACGATACTCGAAAAATCAATGCTGATCGCACTACCGAGTCTGCGCCTGTAGAAGTTGCAACAGATAATAGTGCACTAAATGATGTTGATCTTGCACAACTAAATATAAAACAAAGCCAAGGTCTTAAAGCTCAAGCAGAACAGTTGCTCGCAGAAGCAACACGTCTCGAATCGGAGGCTCATTTGCTTGATCCAAGCCTTGCTCCTAAAAAACGAGGGAAAACTACAAGTGCAGCAACCACCAGAAAATCCACCGCAGCCGGAAGACAATCCAACACCAAATCGAGATCAAAATCCAGTGCATGAAGAACAAATTGAAGGTCTTGCCGCAAATAATGATCAGTGGCAAGACCTTATCAATGAAATCACTGCTAGTGATATTCCATTGGAATTACTAAAATATCTAAGAGTTCATCTTAAGGATGGTACCAAATATGTCTTTCCGATCTTAACATGGATAGACAAAGAAGAAATGGATATTCAAGAAATTAAAAAAGTTGTTGTTGACTGGATGTATATGAATCAAAGCAATATTCTAGGAAGCGACTTTGTTGTTAACCTAGACAAACTTAAAGATACTGTAACAACTGCTACAGCACAAACACTAAAGAATCTATGATTAAATTTTTCAATATAGATAAACAATGTCAGCAAGGACCTGTTCTTGCTGACTTTCAATGACATACACAGACAGGGTTAAACTATGAAAATACCATTTACAGACCTCCCGGCACAGAATGCCGAATGCCGATCAGACATAGATGCTGCTATCAAAGACTACATTGACAGAGCCAGTTTTATTACAGGTCCCGATGTTGAGAAGTTTGAACGTATTATCGCCGATTATCTACAAGCAGATGATTGTGCTGCTACAGGCAGTGGCACAACTGCGCTACAGGTAGCACTACTGTCATGTGGCATTGGCAAAGGCGATGAAGTAATCAGCACTAGCCATACATTTGTAAGTACACCAGAAGCAATCATCAATGTCGGTGCTACACCAGTTATGGTTGATGTTGACGAATACTATAACATGGATGTAGAATTAATCGAAGAAGCAATTACTGAAAACACCAAAGCAATTCTATATGTTAGTATCTATGGACAAACACCTGACGTAGATCGTTTCCGTGCACTAGCAGACAAATACAATCTCAGTCTAATCGAAGATGCTGCGCATAGCTTTGGTACAGAATATAATGGACGCAGAGTTGGTAGTCTTGCTGACTTAACTTGTATTAGCTTTAATCCAGTAAAGAATCTGGGCGCAATGGGCGATGCTGGTTGTGTAACAGGCAGTGTTGAACTTATTGAAAAATGTAAAATGTATCGCAATCACGGACGCAATACTAAATTTGTGTTTGAAGATATTGGATATAACGCACGTATCGACAACATCCAGTGTGCGGTAGTAGAAGCAAAATTACCCTACTTTGATGGCTGGCTTGCGGGCAAAACTCGTGTGTGCGAACGCTACAACGAACTTCTAGATGGTGTAGTAAAGACTCCTAAAATAGCGCCTTGGACTACAAGACACGGCTGGTATGTATATGTCATTGAAGTTGACAACAGGGAAAGCCTGCGTGATTATTTAAAAGAACGTGGTGTTGGTACAAACATTCATTACCCAATCCCAAACCATCAACAACCAAGTTTCCAACCTTACTTTGGCGATAAACCGTTGCCACGTTTGGAAAAGGCTGCTAAACGTATTTTAAGTTTGCCTTGTTATCATACGCTAACAGAGCAACAACAAGATTATATTGTAGACTGTATCAAAGAGTGGAAAAAGGACAACGATTACCAATTTAATGGTTAGAACTTTTTTTAGGAAGCGTGGTAGAGTGGTCGATTACGTTGGTCTTGAAAACCAATGAACTTAACGGTTCCGTGGGTTCGAATCCCACCGCTTCCGCCAAAATCAAACAGAGGAAACACAAATATGAAAACATGGTTAGTGGGTAGCGGCTATTGGGGGAGTAAAGTCAAAGACACACTAGAACAACTAGGACATACTGTAAGTGTTATTGATATTAGAAATGGCAATTCCATCGAAGACATCAACACAATGGATCCGGTTATTCTTGCTACACCTGTGTGGGAACATTTTAACCAAGCAAGTTACTTGTTGAACAAAGGTTATGATGTATACATTGAAAAACCAGCCGCAGAAACATCCTCACAAGTAGAAGAATTGCTAAATCTTTCCGAAAACAAAATTGTAATGGTAGGACATATTTTTGTACACAATCCGTTGATTGATTGTGTAAAGGAATTAATGGACTCTGGCGCATTAGGAAAAATACGCTTTGTACACAGCGAACGTACCAACTTAGGAATATACCAAACCAAGACCAGTACACTGTTGAGTTTAGCACCACATGATTTTAGTATTGTAGAATATCTAACTGGTGATTTAAAAGTAGAATCAGCACGTGGATACTACCTTAGCGACAATGTACAGTACGATCGTGTAGGCATAACAGGCTCTAGCAACGGCGTACAGTGGGAGATTGATGTTAGCTGGCGTTGGCCGCTGCGCAGACGTACCGTTACTGTAGCAGGCGATTTGGGACAGGCTGTGTGGGACGAAGACAAAAAGACTGTAGAAGTATTCTACAACGAAATACAAGAACGTAGGTTAATTACAACACAAGATAATGTTGTAACCAATGCACCCAAGGATTTAAATCCTTTAGCAATCGAATTACAACATTTCTTTGATTGTGTAGAGACTAGAACTCAACCTAAAACAGATCTACATGCAGCACTTAAAATAGCTCGTGCTATTGATGCTGCGGATGCTGCTCTATAAAATAATTACGAAGCCAGTGCCAGTCATTGGCTTTTTCTATACTTCCTGTATAGCTTACTGCGTCTTTTGCACCAGCAATGCTCCAATCTCCGACATTACCTTCACCTACAGTTAACCATTGATCTAATCTGTATTGACTTTCAACTGTGGTCATTGATTTCAATTTAAGTACTTCTCTGAAGCTTGTTCTCCAGGCTTCCCACGGAGTACGAGCATCGTTATAACAACTCAACATTGGAATTGCAGTATAAGGGAAACTGGTTGTAAAATCATATCCCCAAGTTTCTGCTTCAATAACTGTTTTACAATGATACAATAGTACAGCACCATGGCCATATGTATTGCGAGTTATTCTGTTGTATGCATTAAAGATATAGTTTCCTGGTGTTTCCAGATAGTCTGGATTGAAATCAAACTTAAATTCTTCAGCAACTTCTGTTCTTGCAAAAACTGCAAAGTACCAAGGTGTGCCACATTGTTTTGCCGCTTGTTTAAGAGCGTTTACCATACCTTCAACACCGTGTACTCGCTTTGCTTGCGGATGCTGTTTTTTAAGTATTTCGTAGTTTAAATCGGCATCTTTTTCGTCGTAAGAAATAAACACAATATCCTGTGGTTTTTGTGTGCTATTTTTGCAAGAATGATACTTTATATATGGGTAGTCAGCAAGTCTGGTTGAAATTTGACTAATACAGTCCCTTGGGCATAATGACACGTGACCGTTTTTATTATAGGCAATTAAAGGGCGTTTTTCCCATAAATTTACATCTACCGTACTTCCTAGTGCACTACCAGGTGCTACAAAATATTCGTATATGCTGGAAAAATTGTGATTGCGTATACTACTAAAAATATCAACAGATTCAAGTTGTGTTACTGGCCATTGGAATCTGCTATATCCATGTTCATACCAAATTATACTGCTATAGTATTCTAGTTTGTTGAGATCATCTGCTTCTTGCAGGAACTGTTTTTTAGGCACATAAAAAGTATCGCCAAACTTTTGTTCTCCACTTGCCCAACAATGTATACTGTTTTCTGTTTCCCAGTCTGGGCGCCAGTTAGCATCAAAGTCGGCATAGTCGCAACAATCACTGAGTACCCAAAAATAATCAGTGTTAGCATACTTGGCGCTTTTCTTGACCATTTCTAAATGTGTACCGACATAGCGCAAACTCTTGGCATTTGGATATTGTTTTTTAATACTGTCTAAGTTATCGTCGTTGCCGCCAAATGTCCATATTACAATGTCCGAAGTTGTTTGTAAACGCAAGTTTTGTTTGTGCCAGTTTACACTATTGTACTGATCCAAGTCTGTAATTTCTAAACTTTGTTTTTTAAACTCACGCACATCAATGTAATAAGTATCGCCGCCTTTAACTTGGTTTTCAGTAGGCCATACGTGTAGTTGTGTTTCGGTATCCCATCCAGGGCGCCAATTGAAGTCAAATTGCGAGTAGTCGCATTTGCTGTTGATAACCCACGCCGTATTGCTTTCAACATGTCGCATGGTTCTGCACATCATATCGTATCGTGATCCAATGTTTCGCATTACTTGAGCATCGGGAAAACGTTCTTTGATATAATGAGTGTTATCGCCGCCATCCCATATAATAACATTTGGTTTGTTTATTTGCTCAACAACTGTACTGTGCCAATTAATAGGAACATATTGTTCTAGTGTTTCAATCTCTAGTGCTTGTTTCTTAAACTCAGCTACATTCACATACATAGTGTCACCACCGTGTGTTTGTGTTCCACTCGGCCATACGTGTAAATGACTTTGTGTAGCCCAACTCGGGCGCCAGTTAAAATCAAAGTCACTGTAATCATTGTTGCTGCTGAGAATCCATATATAAGGAGTAGTAGCTTTGCGTATTGTTTTTTCTAACATGCTATATTTGTTGCCAACGTTTCTCAACACTGTAGCATCAGGAAAACGACCTGTGTTTCCAGTAGCATCCCAAACAAACACGTCTGGCTTGACTTTTTGTTTTATTTGATCGCTGTGCCAATCAATTACATCATAATGTTCTAGTTCTTGTAGTTCAATCAACTGTGCTATCATTTGAGCAGTGTTTACATACATAGTATCACCGCCCTTTGTTTGATCTTCAGTTGGCCATACGTGTAGGTAACTTTGTTTAGCCCAGCCTGGTCTGTAACCAAAATCAAAATCTGTATAATCACATGTGTCGCTTATTACCCAAAAGCTAGATGTTTCGACTTTGCGTACTGTACGATTCATCATGTCTAGTTCGCTACCAAGATATCGCAATGTAACATCAGCACCTTCGACTGCTGTTCCGCTGCGACTCCAAGCAACAATTTGAGGAATATATGCTTGAGTTATACTTTGCTTGTGCCAATTGATTACTGTGTAGTCTTCAAGTCTTTCCAATGACACAACTTGTGCAGACATAGCAGCGGTGTTTACATACATAGTATCGCCACCCTTGACTTGGTTTTCGGTAGGCCATACGTGTAGGTAATTTTGTGTTGCCCAAGTTGGGCGCCAGTTAAAGTTGAAGTCACTATAATCACATGTGTCGCTTATTACCCAAAAGTAAGGAGTACTTACTTTTGATAGTGTTCGGTTCATCATGTCTAGTTCGCTACCAAGATATCGCAATGTAACATCAGCACCATCGATACTATGACCCAATCGACTCCAGGCAATAATTTGAGGTTTTGTTTGTTGCTTTACACGAGTTTTTTGCCAGTTGATTACGTTGTAGTGTTCAAGGTTTTCTAGTCCAATTGCTTGGCTTTTCATCTCAGCAGTGTTAACATACATGGTATCACCGCCTTTAACTTGATCTTCAGTTGGCCATACATGCATATATTTTTCTTGGGCCCACATTGGCCGCCAGTTAAAGTCAAAGTCGCTGTAATCACAAGTATCACTTATTACCCAAAAGTAAGGAGTATCAACTTTTCTTACTGTACGATTCATCATATCCATTTCAGATCCGATATAACGAAGTGTAATATCTGCTCCTGCAACATCTTGTCCGGTTCGACTCCATCCTATTATTTGAGGTTTTACCAGTTGTGATATATGCTCTTTATGCCAATTGATTACGTTGTAGTGCTCAAGTTGTTCTAGTCCAATCGCTTGACTTTTCATTTCAGAAGTGTTAACATACATGGTATCACCGCCACGTTCTTGGCCTTCAGTAGGCCATACATGAAGTTGATTTTGTGTACTCCAACTAGGTCTCCATTTAAAATCAAATTTTGTATAGTCGCAATTGTCATTGATAATCCAAAAGCAAGGAGTACTTACTTTTGATAGTGTTCGGTTCATCATTTCTAAATGACTACCAATGTAACGAAGTGTAATATCTGCTCCATCGACATCCTTGCCAGTACGACTCCAAGCAACAACTTGAGGACTATTTTTTTCTTTAATACATTTGCTGTGCCAATTGATTACATTATAATGGTCAAGATGCTCTAGTCCAATTGCCTGATTTTTCATTTCAGCAGTGTTAACATACATAGTATCGCCGCCACGTTCTTGACCCTCAGTTGGCCATACATGAAGCTGGTGCTGTGTACTCCAACTAGGTCTCCATTTAAAATCAAATTTTGTATAGTCACAGTTCTCATTGATAACCCAAAAGTAAGGAGTATCAACTTTTCTTACTGTACGATTCATCATATCCATTTCAGATCCGATATAACGAAGTGTAATATCTGCTCCATCGACGTCCTCGCCAGTACGACTCCAAGCAACAACTTGAGGACTATTTTTTTCTTTTACCCAAGTCTTATGCCAATTAATTACATTGTAATCTTCTAGACGCTCAAGATTTAACAACTGGCTACGGGCTTCAGCAACATTTAAAAAGTAAGTATCGCCACCTTTGATTTGGTTTTCAGTTGGCCATACGTGCATATGTTTTTCTTGTGCCCAACTAGGTCGCCAGTTAAAAAAGTTAAAATTGGTATAATCGCACTTGCTGTTAAGAACCCAAATATATTCTGTTGTCGCTTTACGCAGTGTACGATTCATCATATCTAATTCGCTACCGATACTTCGTATTACTGTAGCATTTGGAAACTGTTCTAACAGTCTGGCACTGTCATTTACACTGTCCCAAATGTATACTTCTGGCTCAACTAGTTCTGGAAGTTTATAATTTTTCCAATTGATTACTTCGTAGTCTTCGAGATGTTCTAGTGCCATTGCTTGGCGATTGAATTCTGCAACATTAACAAAATAAGTATCGCCGCTTTTTCTTGGTTCTCCATTGCACCATACATGTAAATGGCTATCAGTAGCCCAAGTTGGTTGCCAACTGAAGTCAAAGCCAGTGTAGTCGACGTTAGAATTTACAATCCATACATAAGGAGTAGTAGCTGTTCTACAAGCTCTTTTCAGTACATCTAACCGGGACCCGATATTCCTCACATCTACTCCAACACAAATCTTAGGAGTAGGTACTATTGGTTGTAGTGTTCTTTTATGCCAAAGTATATTTTGATAATGCTCGAGACGTTCAATATTTTCTGCTTGATCAAGAAAGTGCTTTACGTTAATAAACATAGTGGTACCTCCTTGGATTGACTCCGCAGTAGGCCAAACATGTAGGTAATTTTGATAAGTCCAGTCTGGACGCCAACTAAAATCAAAGTTGCTATAGTCGATGTTTGTGTCAATAATCCATATATAAGGAGTAGTTGCTCGCATTACTGTTTTGCGTAACATATCCAACGGAGTACCGATATATCTCATAACTCGTGCCGAAGGAAAAGACCGCATATTTGTCTGATTTAGATTATTGTAACGGTCCCATATTACAATTTCTGGGGCAGCAATATTAGGTACTGCTTGGTCTTTCCAGTGTACACAGTCAAAGTCTTGTATACTTTCAATGCTGTCTATTTGCTTGAGAAATTCTCTTCTATGAAGCAGTATTGTGTCGCCACTTTGACTTTTAGTTGTACTATTAGGCCATACATGTAATTGTTGATTTTGATGCCAAGGTGGAACATATTCAAAATCAAAATTATCATAATCACAGTTATCTGAAAACAACCAGACGTGTTCAGTGACACTTTGTTGTGCTACACTTTTAATCAATTGCTTAATATCGACACTATGCTCTACGCATCTGGCGTAAGGAAAATGTTGTTGAATTTTTTCTACTGTGTCGTTATTGTTGGTTTGTTTTAGAATAAAAACATCATGCATTATTTTAACAGTTTAATTTGTTCATTGTGATAGTTATCATCACTCCAACAGTAATCAAAGGTAGCAGTTTCGCCATCTACTTCAATTTGATAAATGTCCAAGTGGTCTCCTAATATTTTCCAAATTTCATGCATGTCTTCAGTGCCAAAACTTGATTTTAAATTTACATGTGCCAATGGCAAATATCCTAAGCTTAGATTTTGATTTGTATTGTCAATACCGTTACGAGTGAGCCATTCGTTAAATCCATCCATATGTTCAATATGCCACGGTGACTCACTACTATATGTTACATCCTTTGCCCACTCAATGTCAAATTCTCCGCTATAATATTTTAATGCATTAATAGCTTCGCATGTAACACCTTCGCCTACACTAATGTCAGTTGGATCATCGCCTACAGTAAGATCTGGAGCACCTTCGTCTGCATATACTTCCATTAGAGTTTTGCCGATTTGTGCCCAGTGCATGTATACTTCGCCGAAGCGTCTATCATATGTACCATCAAATGTTCTGTGAGAATCTTTAAGTTTGTGTCGAGGGCAACCAAGAAATGTTGTAATTTGACTAGGGCGTACCCAGTCTGGTGCTTGTATTAGCTTTCGTTGGCTAAGTATTAAACTTTCCATTTCGTGACAAAGCATATTTAGATTTCGTATTGCACTTTTTACACGTGGACTTGCTAGTTCATAATACATACTAGGTTCCCATACTGTGCCTTGCATGCGTTCAAAATGATTGTGTAATACATTCATAATTTCGTGTTTAATACGCAATCCTTGAAAATGCACTGGATCATAACTTTCGGTGATTATCATCTGTGGACTAATTGGGTATCTTGAATCATTAAAGCGTACTACATCCGGACTAAACCATTCTTCGATGATGTAAGGCTCTAACCCAGCGTCTTGCCAACGATTGGTTTGATTAAACATATTAATTTCGTAAATGTGATCGTTTAATTCTTTACACAAATACTCTAGATTCCTGTGCGTATACGGAAATCCTAAAAAGCAATAGTTTTTTTCTAAACTCAGATTTGGCTTTACAATATCTTCTTTTAATTTAATCAACCAATCGTTGGCCAACTCTGTGTCGTATGCTTCAATTGTATAATCAAACAATTGAGATTTTTCAGTTGGGTTTCTGAGTATTACTTTTACTGTTTTCATTATAAGTTATTCCACCATTCTAAGAGTCTTTTATCGTGTGCTAGTATATATTCCATGTTATTACCGCCCCTGATTTTGTCAAGATTTTTAAGTCTTCTTTTTCCTGTAGGCATTTCTTTTTCTGCCCATTCGCCCCATTGTTCTTCAAACGTAGGACGATTCTTCATATTTGTTAATACGTCAAGACAACTTTGTGTCAATGGCGTAACTCGAGGACGCAACCAATCAACCGTTTCGTCTACTATTTCATCTAATAGTTCTCTAGTCAATGCCATTGGACTTAACAAAATAGTAGGGTCAAACGCAAATGTCACTTTGGTTAAAAGTTCAACATTTAATTCCTCAGCAAGCAACACCATATTTTTTATTTCCATTAATCCAGGAGTTGTTAGTGTATAATCTAATTTCAATTGTCTTTGGTGTTTCATTGTAGCGACACCTTGTTTAAAATGATCTAGCCACTGATCGTATTTGAGTCCTGTTCTAATATATTCGCCTGTTTCGCCAGTTCCGTCTATACTAGCACATACCTGCCAATCTCTAAAGTGTCCTAGAATATTCCAAAGATTATTGCCTTTGTAATCTACCCTACTCAAGTTGGTGTTATATCGTGCATATACGCGGTCAGCATATCCTAATTCAATGATACGTTTCATGTATTCCCAATGTTGTTCATACATAAGCGGTTCGCCGCCGACCCAATAAATTTCTTCTACTGTGCCTTGTTCAACAGCAGATCCAAACTCTTTCTCTGCTGCATCAGTCTGCCAACGTTTCATTTCGCTTCTAATAGGTTCTTTTAGCCAATTATTTTTGGGATTATTTTCATCAATTAAGTCGTGCTTTTTTGCTTCTGTTTCCCAGCTACTACTAAGCATATCACCGCACATGCGACATTTAAAATTGCACAAGTTACTAAAACGATAATCCCAACTAATAGGACGCATTGTAGTTGCACCAGTATCGTCTGTGGTTTTCCAGATATCATCGTATTTGTGTTTAAACATATGCCAAAAATAAGTGCGGTACACATCAGTGTTCAATAATTTATGATTACAGACTTGACAAGCATCAGGTATGTCGCCTTTCATCATTGTACTGCGAATGTCTTTAACATGTTTGCTATTCCACCATTCTTCAAGAGTTAATGGATTATATTTTCCACTGCCGCCGGCAGTGTCTATGTATTGTTCAAAATTTTGTGCAGGCTCTCTACTAGCACAGCATAACCTTCTTTCACTTTGCGGACTAAGATAGGTATGTGTCCAGGGAGCCATACATAAAAATTCAGGTTTAGATTCTGGTTTATTCATATCCGATTATTTCTGCCAATTCTGGATGAGTACGGGATAAATGTTGTGATCGATACAGGTCAGTTTTAAATAGTTTTTTACACAACAGGCTGTCGTCCTCTGACGATTCGCCATTAGTCATCATTGAAATGACATTTTGAATTTCGGACCAGTGCTTGCTGTTATGGAACTTGCGAGTTAAAATATTAGTAATCTTTTCTTTTGATTGCTTGCTTAGACATGCTATACTTAATTCTTCTGGACCGTGCAACATATTCCAATGATAGTTGTCAAAATCAAAATTGTCAGCCCACGATAATAGCTCATCTAGATACAATACGTTTAATACATTTACAGTAAAGCATAACTGAAAATCAATATTATTGCAACTATTTTTTAATTCTTCAAACTTTTTTGTATTGTTATTAGCTTCTTCCCAGTTTGCAGGAAAGCGTTCGTATTCAAACCTTTTGCCAACATTGTCAATGCTGAGAGCAATTTCTACACGCTTAAACTTACTCCAAGTTTCCTTAAAATCTTCCGGACTCTTAGTTGCATTTGTATTGTAGTGTATACCAATATTACTTGCATAACCTTTTTCAACTGCACGTTTTAACAAGTCGTGGTGTTCGTCGATCATCAATGGCTCACCGCCGGTGAATTCAAAATACTCAATATCACCAAGGATAGTGTCTAGACTATTCCAAAATTGATCGCTTTGTCTTGGCCATGCACCTTTTTTTAGCATAGTGTATGCTGTGTGTTTGCGAACATTTTCTTTGTCCATACCTGCTTGCTTGAGATAATCAATTTCCTCGCCTGCCCACTTACTACTGCTCCAGCTACCACAAATACGGCATTTTAAATTACAAATATTTCCTAGTTTTAAATCTAAAAATTCAATACTATCAACTGTGTCTTTTGAAATATCAAGAGTAGACACTTTTTGTTTAAACTTGCTAATTGTATTCATCCGCTTGCTGGTGCGTCCGGCATCCTCTTCTACCCAGCATTTCTTGCAGGTAGCAGGTTTCTTGCCAGCTCGGAAGTCTTGACGCATTGTTTGCATGTAACTACCGTTGTATATATCCATCAAATCATGCTCTTGGACACTCATGGCATTTCCGTCTGCGTCTTTGATTTCTTCTTCAGCCAGACAGCAAGGTCTAGCAGTACCTATTGGCGATGTTTCTAAACTCATCCAAGGCAGTATGCATAATTGACTTTTACTCATAATCTACCATCCATGCTAGTTCTGGTACAGTTGTCCAGAAATTTTCTTTGCGATGCTCGTCTTCTCGATTAATTTGTTTAACAAACTTTGGAATCAAATGACTGTTATGTTGAGCCCGTATAGTATTAATTAATCCTTCGTAACCGATAGTAGCACGAGTAATACTGTCCTGAGGACGCAACCATTCTAAATGTTTTTCAATACTAGGAATTAATATTTCTTCTTTGTGCTTCTCAGGAAGAATATCTACACGATAGTAATCAGGACCGTGTAATACATTAATATCCCAATCCTTGGCTTTAACCAATCCTAGTTCTGTCCATTCGCGATGAAACTCCATGACATGGTGCACATTCATAACACTCACTGTGCTGCTAACATAAAAGTCAACATGCGGAGCATGTTCGATCATTTGCTTTCTGTTTTCAACAGTTTGCTTCCAGTTAGTACCGCCACGGATTAACTCTCCTCTAGCATAACTGTCATCTAAACTTGCGCCTACACTTACTTGACTAAAATGCTTCCATAAATCAAATACATGCTTTTTCTTAAAACTCATTTCACTAAAGTTTGTGTTGTACTGCAAGTTAATATCAGTCTTGCCCATTTCAATTAGCTTCTCAAGAACTTTATAATGCTCTTCCATGATAAGAGGTTCACCGCCTGCAAAATAAATTTGATCTAAATATTCAAAGTGCGGTTCCATTTGTTGTAGTATGTCATGTTTGGTACGACCAGCATATTCAATAACATTGAGTTCTCTGCCATCATCTGCTTTTGGCTTACCGCCATACATTTTAACATGCTCTTTATACCAATTACTGCTAAAGATTGGACTACAACTTCTGCAACTAAAGTTACACAAGTTGCTGAATCTTACATCCCAGTAACGTAACTTAAACTCTGGATGTGTGCCATCCTCATGTGTTTGTTTAACTTCATCTACATACTTGCCGTGAGTTTTGTTTATACTATTACGCAAACTAAAAATGCCGTTGCTTTCCTGTTCGTAACACTTGGTGCACTCTTTGCATTTTAATCCACGCAGCATTTTCTTACGCATGGTTTTGTATGCATCTTGATTCCATACTTCTTCCATTGTATTGTTACGCAAGTTGCCCATGTGACTGTGGTACTCGCCAAAACAACACGGATATACTCTGCCATCTGCAAAGGCATGCATGTGCATCCAGGGCATCATACAAAAAGTTTTGTTTTCGTCTGATAATAATTCATTACTCATAAGCTATTGTACCAATCTTTTAGTTCTGGAAATGTTTCCTCAAAGTTTTTATTTCTTCGCTTGTCGTATTGGCGATAAAAGTTTTTAAAATCATTGAGCAGTTTAGGCATTTCAAAACTCTCGCTGTGCGGAATTTCTACACTTTGTAGATATTCTATTAATCTAGTAACTTGCCCTTGTTCAAATTGGTGACATTGAGACAAGTCAATTTCTTTTAATCTTTCAATACAGGTTCTTTTAATATGAGCAGGGAGTACCAAGCAACTTTGGAAACTTGGAAATCTCAATATATTTAAACTAAACACTGCAAAATTACGAGTGTTGTATTCTTTACGTTGTTGTAGAATCTTTTCTATTAGATCAGGCAAGCTGTTTAACGACAATGCATTTACAGTCATCATGCAATGTGTGTCAATTTTTGCTTCGTGTAGCATACGTATGTTGTCCCACCACAAGTCAAAGTCCATTCCGTCGCGAACATAATCTTGTTGTGCGCCAATTGATTCTGCACTAGTATACACATCTAAACTAGGCAACCATACACGAGCATCTACTATACGTTGAATTAAATCTGCTTTGCCTCCCAAGTTACTGTTAATAGCAAGTTTAGTTTGGCTCTTGTCTACATTCTCTTTAAACCAATCAAACAGTCTCCATAGTTCGCCTGCCATGATAGGTTCGCCGCCTGTAATACGTAGTTCACGTAGTGTTCTGTGCAAATCACTGTCCCACCATTTAAAGAACGCCTCTACATATGGATTTTCTTCGCCATACTTGTATAACTGTGCTTCGGGGTGTGTATGTGTAAAGTGATTGCGTCCGTCACTGATTAAGTCTTTGTAGCCGCCGTGTTGTTTAAGATCCTTAACCCATGTGCTGCTAAATGCCGGATTGCAATAGCTGCATGCAAAGTTACAAGTTCTATCAAACGCAATCTCAAGAGTGCGCAAATCAATGTCTTCTTCTACCGGTGCATTAAATGCTGTTGTTAGTTCTTCGTCGGTATATATATTACTTTTATAAACTCTATCACTAGTAAACTGTTTGCCCATGTCTTCGATTTTCCAGCAATACTCACAACCAGCAGGGCGCTCTCCGCATTTCATTTGTCTGCGTTGTTCTTTTTTTTCTGGCGTGTTGTGTAATAACTTAGGATTAAGTTTTACTGCTTCAGCATCAATTTTATGCGGCAATGGATGGTGACAACTAGTGGTCATTCCACTACCTAACCATACTGTAGCATTGTACCACTTTGCTCCACAGAAACTATCGCTGTAAGTACCTAGATACTCTTTAAATTCTTCATCTGTTCTTGACATATATCTACCAATTAGTTGCGTATTCTTTGTTGACTATACTGCTAGTGCATTTGTTTTTACATTCTCTGAGACTATTAAATTGTTTAATAAACCCGTCCCAATGTCTACTATTTAACACATTTTCCAAGCCCTGAGATTTGATATTGTTTTCTGGAATATAAAATTGTTCTCCGCCAACATCATTATATCGATTGCCTAGCCAACAACAAGGCAACAAATACCCTTGACTGTTTACAAACATGCCTTTAGTACCTATCATGCACAGAGGGACAATAGGCTGATCTTTGTACAATTGTTTAACATTGTTATAATACTTGATATTTTCTAATAGAGCAAGATCTGTTTTAGGGCGGCGACTAGATAAATTATCAATCTTTCTTTCAAATCTATGACTACCACTGATAAATTTCTGGCTAGGCTCAAGTGGATCAATACCTACTGTATTATAGTGCGAGTACTTGCTGCCAAACTTTGTACTCAATGTTAATTGAAATTGATCAAACTTCCATTTCTCTGCCAGGCTACGCATATGATCAATGTGGTCTTCATTGAATCGAAATGCAATTGCATCCCAAATCATTGTTGCATTGGTTGCAGTACGCAATGTACGTGCGCCTTCAACTGCACTATCCCAATCACAGTTAACACGATAATTTTCATTGCTGGCCTGATCCCACCCATCAAAACTAAAATGTATTTGATCGTACTCGTTTAGTGCACTGCCTAAATTTTGCCACCATTCGGGAGTTTTATAACTTCCATTTGTTACAATGTTTACACTAACTGTAGGATCTTTTTGTTTAAACCAACTTACAATATCCAAAAACTCTTTTGCATATATAGGATCACCGTCGTCTCCGCAGAACGTGATTTTACGAATACCGTCGAAATTAAAATTGTCTTTAAAGAACTGCAAAGACAATTGTGTTTGCACTAGGGTTTCGGGAAATTCGTTTCTCGGGCAACGTGGACAATGCAACGTACAAATGCTGCTGGGTTCAAAGTGCCAGTGCCACAATGGCCAATTATAATGATTCTGCATGGTATTTGCACTCTGCCCAAAAGTCTGCCATTTCAGGAAACACTTCAGCAAAAACTGTTTTGTGTCTATGGTCGTGTTCCTTAAAGAATAAGTAAAAATCTTTTTTAAGCCTGTTAACATTTAAATTAGGATGTGGGCTGCGCATCCACGCAATATCCCTACTCATTTTAGCTATTTCGAAATCTTTAAATCCCACAAACTCGTGCACATCTTCGTTAATTTCGCGATCTTGCATCCACTTTAAAACTTGCTGTAATTTCCAGGAATAGCTGTCGGGCATAATTTGCAAACTTTGCCACTGAGGTTGTCTTAACAAAGGAGTATCAAACCATACACGCTGGTATGTTGTACTATGTTTTGCTCTTAGTTCAATAATCCATCTGAGGAAATCTTGAATTCCAGGAATGCTCAAGTTGTTCATTGTAATAATAAATGTTACACTGTTGCGCCCGGGTATTTCGGTTAAGAATCTTTCAACATTCTTTTTTAATCTGTCAAAATTTAATCCTGGTCTAATGTATTCTGCTTGCTCTCCCCAGGTGTCGACACTTACAAACTGCATAAAGTGTTCTACTGTTTCGCCAGTACACAGGCGTTTTGCATAGTCTAAATACTTTTCAAAGAGCGCAGGATCTACACTAAAGTTACTAGTTGTATTAATGTGCAAATCTGGTTTTGGATTTTCCAGGATGTAATCGAAAACACGATATGTATTTTTATCCATCATTGGCTCGCCACCTGTCATTCTAAAATGGCGTAGCTCGGGATAAAGATCTGGCCACCAATTCCAAAATGCTTCCACATAAGGATTGTGTTCTCTATTAGGTATGTTTACTTTTTCAAAATGTTCCGGTGCATTGTGCGGCACTGTAGTTGGATAAGCACCAAATCTTTCAGTTTGTGCTTTCCATGTACTGCTGAATTGTGGACTACAATAAGTGCATTCTAAGTTACATACGTTACTAAAATTAACTTCTACATAACTAGGATTAACATCTCCTTCTGCCCCTGCACTTATAACTTCGTCGTATTTGTCAAGTGCCCACGGCTCACCGCTGCGGTAATGCCGATCGCTCATGTTTCCGGTATCTTCAATATTCCAACAATAACTACACTCAGCCGGGCGCTCACCGTCGATCATCTTTTTCCGCTGTTGTTTTTTCTGCTCAGTATTATGTAATGCACTTGGATTTGTTTTAATTGCATTAACATCTATTTTATGCAATGGAGGATGATAACAGCTATTGTTTAGTCCGCTTGGCAAATGGAAACTAACCTGTTTCCATTTAGCAAGACACATAGTTGGACTGACTTTATCAAGTGCAATTTTTGCACGTTCTGCATCATCTAAATAATCACTCATTCTATAGTACTTTCATTGCTTCACTTTTGAAATTTGGCATGGTATTACAAAGATAATCAAATACTTCAGTTTTTCTAAGTTTATCGCCTAATAGAATATTTGCAACACTTTGAGGAAAAAAGTTATGTGTTGACGATTCTGGGCTTAAATGAAGTATTAAATCTTCTAAGGGTTTTTGCGGTTGCCATGTTAAGTTGTCTTTAATAGATTGTGGCAATGAAGAAACTCTTAGATAATCTGGACCTTGAAGAACAAATGGATTAACTTTTAAGTCATAAGATTTAGCAAAATCATATATTTTATAAATTTCGTGAACATTTAATAAACTAATAGTCGGAGTTATTGTTACTGTTATATTTTCAAATTCGGTTAAGACCTGTAAATTTTTTTTAAATTTTTTCCAATCTAAACCTTTTCTTATTTGCTCGCCATAATTTCCTATTGCATCTAAACTAGCATTAAATTGAATATGTTTAAAATCCTTTGCATATTCCCAAATTCTATCAATATATGTTAAATTACTACTGTATATTAATATTGTTTTTTCTTTATTAATTAAAGAATCGATAACTTCAAAATGGGTAGGATTTAAAAACGGTTCACCTCCGGCAAAATAAACCTTTTCGATGTGGTCCATTGGAACATCAAAATTTGTTTTTACAAACTTTTGCGTCACACCTAAACGCTCTGCCCATTTGCTGCTATAATAACTGTTACATATACTACATTCAAAATTGCATAAATTATTGTTTCTAACATCTAAGTAACGAATCTTAAAATCAGGATCATCCCTATAATCATCACCATACAAATATTTATTAAAAGACAATCGGTAAGGTTTTTCAACATTTTTGCATGCATCGCATCCTGCACCATCAAGAAGATCGTGCCACGGATCTTTCATGTCTAACTCTGACAATTTTTTATGATAACGATAGTCAAACATACAACACGGACTTGCTTTTCCGTCCGGGTGTATAGTTAAACCTGCTTTAAATGCGCCGCATCTTTCCATAACTATTCAGAATCCTTTATAAATCTTTTTTCAAAACCTTCACGCAACATAATATCATAGTTAGGTCGTCGGCTTTGGTATTGTTTAAAGAACTTGCTAGATTCGGCATTCATATTTACAATTGGCAAACTTAGTTTTTTACGAAGTCTTTCACCTAGTTCATAGCTTTGTTCTTTTGGATCAATTGCGCTATGCGTTTTCCAGAGGTTTTCTAGTTCAGTAAAACTTTGTACAAGATTGAAATCCCAATCGTCAAGCATTGTTAAACTTGTTCCTAATCTTGCTCCGTAAATTGCCCAGTCGCCGTGTTCAACATCAGCACCTACAGTTTGCCAAACAACCAAGTGATTCATGTTTTGATTGTGTACACGTTCTTCAAACTCTGCTAAACTAGGTTTTGCGCCTCTGTCTAAGCACATTTTTACACCTTCACGGAAACCCGCTCGCCAAGCATGTTTAGCACTGCCATTTGGGTATGTAGTACTCCACTTGTCATGCATCGCCCAATATTGCGGATCAAAACAAAATTCGACATTGTTTTCGTCTTCGCCGTCGCTTGCTTCGTGCGTTTGCATATTCATTACAAAGTCTTTTGTCCAACAACTCATGCCGCCGTTTCCATAACACAATCCATTGATATGATTTTGTGCTCTCCATCTGAATACTGCATTAGAGTTATTGTTGTCGATTCTTAATACCTGATTAAAAAAATTCCAGTCTGGCAAATTATCTCCGTCAATTAATACAAATCTTTCTGTATTACTTGCTTCTGCTGCGGCTTTGTGTGCTGCATCGCTACCTTCTACCCCATGAACTCTAACTGCCCATGGGATCTGTGCGCTAATAATTGCCCAAAACTCGTCTGCTTTGGGTTCGTCGTAAGTTAAATATACACAATCTAATTCTGCAATATCAATTAATTCAGTCATAAGTCCACCTTTTTAATCCTATATTACTAATTAGTAACATATTATAGGGGTCAGTTGCAATATTTCCGTGGCGATCAATGCGTAAAGGTTTTCGATTGGGAATTTCTTGATTAATAATGTGTTTAGTTATTCGATTAAGTTTTCCGTTAACTATACTATAACTAGGATGAAGATGAAGTTGTTGATTGTGTTGTTCGAGTGTAATTTCTATCCAGTTGTTGTGATCAAGATCATCAACGGTAGTATCCAATAATTTTCCAGAATCTGGGTCGTATACTAGTTTATAAACCAAGTCAATAGTTGCTACTTGACTCTTACTGTGTATTGCTTTTAAAAAGTTTTCTGTAGTTTTGTTCATAATGTTCAACTAGATCTGGTGTAATAAATGTTTTGCTACAATAATGTAACGGAAGTCTTTGTGGATAATGCCCGATCCAGAGCTGATCATTCCATTCAACGTGCAACTGTTCATGCCACGGTTTTCCATCGGGCAATGTATTTAGTGTCTCTTTAAAGTGTACAAATTTAGGATAAGCTGCATTTGGAATTATACAATTTTCTTCACCGTAGATTCTGACTGCAATCGAAAATATTTCATCGTCTCGAGGATTTGTATTATTGTTTTTAATTAAAAACTCTTTTGCAAACCAACTCCAGTTGTTGCTTATCTCTGCGCACAACTCAAAAAACTCAGCACTTTCGACACCGTCTTTATAATAATAAAATGCAGTGTAGATATCTGGTAAATGATTATCATCAAATAATTTTCTGTGCCATCTGCTGGTTATTGTTTTGCTTTTGTAGTCTTCGACACTGCTAGTAAAAAGTATTTTTTGATTATCAAAAGTATTCCACCAATGGCTAATATCATTTAAAAACAACATGTCGGCATCAAGCTTTACAGTTCTGTGCCACGGGCTATAGTTACGTACTTGCCATTCTTTTTCAAATCCCCATTTGCCAGGAACAGTAACAATACTATCAAATACTTCCTGATGATGTGGTTGTATTCGACTGGCAGTTTCTTCGTCAATTAATACAGCATAATTGGTAATATTTTTTTGTGTAGTCTTAATGCTAAGTGCTTGCACATATGCCATTTGCAAATAATCTACATTATCATTATGTCCAATTCGTGCCGTGTAGCCTTTTATTCCAGCATACTCTTTGACCATATTAATTGTCATACACTGCTCCATTGCTTAAGAAGAGTTAAATTATCTTCAAATAACAAATGCTTACCTAACACATGAACATCGTTGTTAACTCTAACCAATGAGTTATCAAATTCAAACTTTAGTCCGCGTTCGTCTGCATCTACTAATTTGCAGTCTGCGCCTGTCATCCACATTTTCCAAGGCATAATACTTGTAGGCAACATATGCCCAACAATACTAAACACCATATCATTTCTATACTGCGCAGGTGAAAACTCAAATACTCTTGCATAGTAATCATAATTGTCTGCTATATTGTTAGCATACTCAAAATGTGTACCAGCATTCCGATTCCAATACATAGCCGTTGCCCACAGTTGAGGAATGGTTCTGTTTGGTAAAAGACGATATTTGTCAAAACTATTTCTTCTTGTTGGGTCGTACACATTGCCAATGATTTGAAAATCATCGTTGTATTCAAAACATCTTAGAAAACTATCACTCTGTACAAAATAATCAGCATCAATTAATAGTGTTTGCTCGTACGGTGTTAGGTAAAATAACTGTCGCCGGTAATCATTATACCAATTATAATTTTCATGGTGTTTATTTATTTGTACATGTCTGGTTGTGCTATCTGGTTTATCTACAATTAGCACATCGTCAAATCCGTCAATTGGTTTATCGGTTACAATTGCTACCGGCAGTTTTAGATGCCGTCTAACTTGTGCAGCACTAATTTTAGCTAGTTCTGTATATTTTAGTATATTGCTTTGATCTGTATCGCTGTCAAAAGCAACTATAACTACACCTTTAGACATTTTTTGCTTGACGTACCCTTGCAAGTTTGTTGTATTCTACTGCCCATGCATTAGCAGCAAACTGATATTTTTCTTTGCTCACTTCTAATAGTTCAACAGGATTTACTGTTCTTGGAACACTGTAAATGTCTTCTAATACAATTTGATCTACATTTTGAAAAGCTGTGAGGAAAGAAATAAATTCTCTATTTGCGCACCACATACCATTGCTGTGCGAAAAGTTCAAATCGTCTTGGAATTTTTCTTTAAGGTTAAAATAAGAATGCTTGCGATTCCACGCAAGCATTGCTTTTTCTTTTATATCTGACATAACATTATAATAACAGAATTAATTGCTATTGTCAACCATTATGACTGTGTTACTGTAGCATTGTTGCCAGCAGTTGGTGTGCCCCAAGTGTTAGCCAAGTACGTTGTGGTTGCACCATTTGCACTTGCGTCTACTCGTGTTGTACCTGATACTACATCGTCCCAACTGTCGGATGCGCCATCAACAAAGTATGCACGTATTGTGATTACAGTACTGCTTCCCGGTGCTGCATTTAGTCTTGCTTGTAAATACAGTACGTTACTGCCGTAATCTGCGCCACTACCTGTTGCGCTCGAAATTGTGTAGTCACTAGTGCTTAGGTTATCCCAAAAGATAGCGTTGGTTACAGTTGCACTTGCTCCGTTTGCAACACTTTCCCAGTTATTACTTTTTGTGTTTCCTGAAAATGAACTACTAGCAGTGTTAAATGTAATTGTGCCGCCTGCATTAAAGAAATAACGCATTGCATTGGCACTTGAAAATGTAAATGTACATTCACGTACTGCGTTACTTGTCCAGTTTGTTGCACCTTCTGCGTTTGCAGTTGTTAAACTTCCTGTGCCAACGTTATTGTTGCGTCTTGATGTTGTTACTGTGCTAATGTTTGTATTTAAACTTGAAATGTATGAAATTAGATCGCCTGCTGTTGGTTGAGTTAACCCCGATGATTCACCAGCTTGGTGATTCCTCATACTATCTAATCTTGCAATTAATGTTGCCCACTGTGTTGCTGTTACAGTATTGGTTACTGAGACACTGTTTAGTGTAGAGGTTTGGCCGTACCCGCTATCACCAGTGCCGCTGCCCCATACTGCGTTTACGCTTGCAGCAAATCCGTTATAATCAGTTGCTTCAATTGTTCCGCCTTGGCTATATGACATTTTTTAATCCTTATTTTGTTAATTAACTATTAATAATAACAACTGCCATGACAGTCGCTTCTCTATGTGTATACTTATCTTCGAGAGCTCTTCCAATGGTGTTAAAGCCAGTAAGATCGTCATCTTCTGCTGCTCTTGCAACACCTGGAATATTACTTGATACTAATCGCTGTCCTTTAAGGACTGTTCCTACTACACGAACAGGAACACGACCCGTCATAGCAATTGCTGGATGTGTTTCATTATTTCCGGCGCCGCTATTCATTAAATATGCAGCACGACTACTAACAACACCAAATACGTTATTACTAGCGTCTTCGTTGACTGCTGTTACTTCTGCAGAGCCGCCTAGGGCCACTACAGTACCTTCTGTATATATTGCGTCAGCCTCAAATCGTTCTGCCAAATCCGCATACTGTGCTTCAACGGCTGTACCATTTAATGTATCAGCATAAACATTTGCCCATTTTACAGTAGACGATCCAATTGACCCGGTACTATCACCTTCTCCTGGCAATACTGCGGCTGTTGTGCCATCAAATAATAGTGCGCTTGTTACACCGCCGCTGGTTTTATTAACTTCAATAATAATATCGCCGTCGGCTGTACCATTAGCAATCTTAGCATTATTGCCTGTTACTGTAAAACTTAAATCACTGCCTGCGCCGAGAATAATGCCGCCATCGTTACCGACAGTCAATACACCCGTTGTGCTAGCGTTTTGATCAGCACGTAAGAATTGTGTACTATCTAACCCATCAAGTAGTTGCGAATCTGAAACAGAACCTGTAAAAGTTGCGCCAGTGACAGTAGTGCTTAATTGAATACCTGGAGAAATTGTAGCAAATCCACTAATTGCAGACTGCGGAGTAAATTGAGAATCTTTACTAATCATTGCTACTGTTGTATCGGATACGTACATTCTAACAACAACATGGTTTGTTCCTAAGTTGTCTGCAATAGTTTCAACAATAGCACCACTTTCGCCTGTGCCACTTGTAAAACTTGGACCAATTAGAACCCAACTTGAACCATTATAAACATATAACTGATCGTTCCCACTGTCAAACCAAAGATCGCCTGCAATAGCACTCGATGGCTGTGTTTCATCGCTAGTCGAACCGCTAACAACTTTAAATGCTACTCCATTGTAAATTTTAAGTATTTGCGATTGACTATCCCACCAAAGTTGACCAGTTACTGGCGCAGTTGGCTGACTAATATTGCTGAAATTTTCAAGCAATTTAACAAAGTTTTCATTTAACAACTCACCGTAACCGCTATAGTTTTTACCAATTAGCGTTAAATTAGTTGTTGTAGTATTAATTGTACCGTCAGCAACTGTTGCTAATATCGATCCACTTGTTGTATTGACTGTGTAAGCCATTGATTATCTCCTGGTATTTTATAAATTTATTTATCTGAATATATTATATGCTAGTATTTATTAAATTGCCCCTAGGCTGGTCAACGTTTGAATTCGTACTGTATAATCAATTTGAATAAGTCTATTCAATGATTTTTGCACAGGATGAAACACAACATGTGTTAGAAGCTTGCCTTCGTTAACAGTTCCGCCCCAACTTTTAAGCCCTAGCTCATCAAATACAAAATCGTCGTCAAAGTTTGTTGTATTGTCAAATGCTTGCTGTCCGCTTGGCTCTCCGTAGTCTAATAGACAACTTACTAGAATGTCTGTATATACTTGACCTGGCGTATGTCTAACTTCAATTTTGTTGCGTGTAGAATCTAAATTTAGTGAACTATTATCATCTACAACTTTATAGTAAGTTTGGTTGTACAATGCAGCACTCGACCCTGTGCTATTTGCTGGAAGATATGTAATTACACCAGTAGGGTCAACACTAGTTCCGCCATTACCGAAACTCATTTCATGCACAAAGCCAGTTAGTTTGTTTGCAACCGAAAGTGCAAGTGCTTCGCTCATATTTTCATAATGAATAGCATTTCTTTTATCAACAATAACTTCTTTGGTTTCTGGATCAAAGATTTTAATGTGACCTTCGATATGTACTCCACCGTTTTCCTGTGGTTTTTCCATTTTTTTAATTTCCTGTTTTTTATCTGTCTTCTTTGCTATAACTTTCATTATAACTTACCTACTATACATTCCACAAGTTTTATTTCATCATTGCTGCTAGATTCTAATGCTCTGCCAATAACTGTAAATATTGAAATTATTTCGGAATCATTTTTTGCAACTGCTACACCCGGTTCATCGGAACTAACAATACGCTGTCCTTTTGATATCGGTCCTTTTACTTTTACTGGAACACGCCCGGTCATTGCAACAGGTATACCAGGCAATAAACTATTCATTAAATATGCTGGGTTCGAACTTACTACACCAACTACCTGTGCATCGTTGTCAGAAATTGTTTGTGTCACTTCTGCGGCTCCGCCTAGTCTTAGAACTGTGCCGGCTTGGTATTCTTCATCTGCTGTGTAGTTTTCTGCTAAGTCGGCGTAATTTGCTTCAGTTGTTGTTGCAGTGATTGTGCCTGCACTAAAATTACCGCTTGCATCGCGGAATACAATTGTATTAGCTGTGTTTTCGCTTGTAGCATTTGACGTAACAGTGAACGTTCCGTTTTCAGACGATACACTACCACTAATACCGTTACCACTTGTAGCACCTGTTCCAACATAGTTACCAGTTGTATCTGTACCTAATGCTATACTATCGGCTGTAATTGTAGTTGTAATGCTAATATCACCAGAACCATCTACGCCATTAACACTACCAGTTACATCGCCAGTTAAAGACACTGTTCTACCAGTAGCCCAAGCACTTGCTGTTACTGCATTTGCAGTTAAGCCTAATTTATTATCTAGTTGTGTTTGTATATTACTTGTAACGCCGGCGGTAAAGTTTAATTCGTTTGTTGTTGCAGTTAAGCCTGAAATTGTAGTTGCTGTACTAGCATTACCAGTTACGTTACCGGTTACATCGCCGGTTACATCGCCGGTTAAATCGCCGGTTACATTACCAGTTACATTACCAGTTACATTACCAGTATGTATTCCTGATGTGTTGCCAATTAAATTGCCAACAAAATCTCCGTTTGTGTATATATTTTCAGAATTAGCTGTCCAACGATCACTTGCTTCATCCCATACAAACTGCACATTTACATTATCGCCACGCTCAATTTCAATACCTGCATTTTGATTAGGCACTCCTGCTGCATTTGAATTTAATAGAATGATGTTATCTGCTAAATTAATTGTTTCTGTATTAACTGTTGTAGTTGTACCCGATACTGTTAGGTTGCCGGAAATTGTAACATCGTTAGGTAATCCAATTGTTACCGCTGCTGTTTCAAAACCGCTACCGGTTACTTCGATTTCATTTGCAGTACCAGCAATTGTTGCAACATAATTTCCGCTTGTATCAGTTCCTAGCGTTGGAGTAGCAGCCGCAGCCGATACTGTAGTTGCAATTGAAATGTTTCCTGTACCGTCAAAACTTGCAGAACCTGTTGCATCTCCTGTCAGTGATATTGTACGTGCTGTTTCTAGTGCTGTTGCTGTTGCAGCATTACCACTAGTGTCTTGGTTACCTGCTGTATTAACACCTGGTAGGCTAATATTAGCAGTACCGTCAAAACTTACACCACCAATAGTACGTGCTGTTTCCAGTTCTGTTGCTGTACTTGCATTGCCAATTAATGCGCCGCGGAAATTCTCTGCTTGCATATCTGCTAGATTGAAACTAGCGTGTGATGTGTTAATGTCAACTGCCGCCGACGGCTCAACTGTATAGCTGTCAAATACTTTAAAGTATCCATCTGTTGCATCTCTAAAGAATCCAGCGTGTGCATATGTTCCGTCATCATAAGCTCCGCCCCAGCCCAAATCAACATTGACATGAGCGTGTCCGTGTGCTTCACCACCAGATACATATGTGTCTGTGACATTACTTGTGACTGTAAATGTAGTAGCGTCTGTTGCTGTAACAACACCGTCTACAATATTAAAACTACTTGGAGTTACACCAGTAATGTCAACTGTATATCCAACACTGTAAGTATTGTCCGCAGTATAAGTTACTGTTGCTCCATTACCTACAGCACCAGTAATAGTGGCTTCGCCACCTTCGTTTAGATATAATATGTTTTCATTGATACGAGTATTTTGAGAAAGTACTGTTGTTGTAGTGCCCGAAACTGTTAAATTCCCTGAGACTAATAAATCGCTGCCTACTGTTAAATCGTTGCTCACTGTAACATCGCTTGGAAGACCAATTGTTACTGCGGCTGTTTCAACTCCACTGCCAGTTACTTCAATTTCGTTTGCAGTGCCAGCAACAGTTGCAACATAGTTACCGCTAGTGTCTGTTCCTAGTGTTGGAGTAGCAGTCGATACTGTAGTTGTAAGTGTTACATTGCCGCTGCCATCGAGTGTTACACTACCACTTGCGTCTCCTGCTAGTGTGATTGTTCTTGGGGTTTCCCATGATGTTGCAGTATCTGCATTACCAGTTACATTTGCAGTAATACTAGATGGCAATCCGATAGTAATAGTATTATTTGTAACTGCTGTTTCAATTTCATTTGCTGTACCATTAATAGACAGTGTATCTATAGACAAATCAACAGTGTCTGTTCCTGTATCGCCTGCAAGTGTTAGTATAGCAGGTGCTGCTGATGCTACTGCATCAACATATGCTTTGTTTGCTGCATCTGTAGTTGCTGTCGGGGTTGCTAAATTAATAATCTTTTGTGAATTTACATCAAAATCTGCACTTGGACTAAATGTAAATGTTATATTATCTGCATTTTCTGTTGTAGTAAATACATTACTGTCTGCAATTAATGTTTTTAATTGTATATCGGTACCGACTTTTGTTTTGTATATCCCGGCGCCGGTTCCGACATTAACAGCATCGTTTGCTTCACCTGTACCGGAGCCATTAGTAATTGCACCTGGTGTCCATTCACCTGCCATTGCACTCCATAGCAATCCATCGCCATCTGATGGTGCAGAACTTGTAGTATTCACATCACTAAAGTCGTCGATACTAGATGCTGCCAGTACTGAAGTAACCCTTGCATCTGTGTAGTAAAGATTTAACGAACCTTCAGTTAAATCATCGGTATCTTTTGTAGCAAATGCAGTATTAAAATCACTATTAGTGTAATGTGTTAAATCACTAATCTGCGATTCTGTTATACTAATTGCCGTTTGGTGTTGTGTTACACTACTTTCTGTGATATATAAATTTGGAACATTTGCCCATGTAACTACATTTGACAGATCATTTGTTTCTGCTGTGAGATATGTACCTAAATCACTGATTTGTGATTCTGTAATGGAAAGTGCACCTTGATGTGCTGTTACATCAGATTCAGTTACAGTATAACTTGTTAAATATGAACTTAAATCTGGTGGAGTATATGTAAACACACCAGATGTGTTATCATACGCTAGTGTACCGTTGCCACTTGCAGTTTCCTGCGTTACGCTCAAACTAATTAGTGCAATACCTCCTGCATTAACTGCTGGTGCCCATCGACTATTTCCGTTATCCCATGCTAGTACTTGTCCGTCAGTCGGAGATGCATTATGAACATCTACTAGGTCTGACAGATTAGCAACTGCAATTCTTGCATCTGCTCTTGCATCAGTGTAATATAAGTTGCTGCCTTCTGTTATATTTCCAGTGTTAAACTCAGTGAAGTTAACTGCAATAGAACCTGAGGCAATACTAATGCCAGTACCGGCACTAAAGTGCGCCCTTACCTGGTCTTCGTTTGGCCCTGTGTAGGTTAATACTTTTGTTATACTGTTCCATATTAGGCTGCCATCGCCGCCTGCGTCAACTACTGAGTTAATTCCTGAACCACCACTCTCTATTGTAGTAACTCTTGTATTTAGATCAGTAAAGTTACCGTCCATTTCTGCATGTGTTAATGCAAAACCTTTTGTATTTCTCAACGTAATGGCCATTTAATTTTCCTCAAAAATAATATTACACTTTTATATATTTATACATTACGGGTCTTCCGTATAACCTGGATTAACGTAGTCTTCTTGCACAAAAGAAAGATCCGACGGTGTATTTTCAGCATATCCTTCGTCAACATATCCTTCGTCAACATAGATATCATCAACTCCTGCAAATGTCAATGGGAAAGATATACCTTTTTTATCATTGATAAACTGTGCGGCTTTAGTCAATGATTGCTGCAACCCTTTTCCATCTGATGGTGTACCAGATCCTTTATTATACCAGGTATTGCATTTTGAGTCAGGAACTAATTTATTCATATTAAGAACTATTGTTCCTGTTGTGTGTTCTGATGCACCAGTTCCAGCGACACCTCTCCTAATTTGTCCTAGTATATTTCCATTCTTGGTCCAATATGTGATTCTTTCCCCATTAATAGATATAACCCCAGGAGTTTTTCCAACTGGAGTTGGAAATTCGGATGCATCTTTTAACTCAATCTCAGTGTCGGTGAAACTTAAATCACGTGCTAATTCTGTTGCTTCTTCTTCTGCAATTCTATAATAATTAACATTTCCATTCATGTCATTGAAAATACTATACGTCGATTCGAAATTGTAAATGTTTTTATTCATTTCTGTTATAATAATTACACTAGTATCAGTAACTGATATCGAGTCTGCAAAATATAATGTTCTTCCTTTTGTTACATAATCGAGATTTGCAATCATTTTGACACCATCAATTGATACAAACAATCTTTCTGCTATCTGTCCGTCCCCGAGCTCATACTCAATGTTAAGTTCTTTTACAACGGAAATTCCGTCAAAATCGCTAATATCAAATGCAATATTATCAAAGCCGCCGATTGTTGTAGATGATAAAAACTGATCCGTACCAACAAATACTCTAGTTTCAAATTGGTAACTATCATGATCACTAAAACTCGTAACTGCTAACAAGTCGCCGCGGGCAGGAACAACTCTAAGTAATTCAATATCATTTGTTGTTTCATTGATGGTGTAATCTGCATTACCTGTGTAGGTTATACTAACTCTTGCACCAACTTCAGGTGGTGTAAACATTGTAACAGTAGGTACTGAGTTGCCAGTTGGTGCTGACACAGTATAATCTTGTACTGGATTTAATTTTACATCATTGACCCATACTCTAACTTGAGAATTTGTTAAACTCGTTATTGTTTTTTCATTGGCTGTGTTTGGCAAACGAAAATCAACAGTTGATCCGTCACCGTTGTAATACGCAGTGTTACTCGGACGCAATCTAGAACCATTAAGTTCTGCAATCACTGTTGTGTCCTTTGGAAGATTATTTCTAATAACTTCATCTAATCTAACCACCACTTGAGAGTCTTCGAGTTGTTCAATTTGAGTATAAACTTTACTAATTGTGTTTTGACTATTTCCGCTTAATAACATATGAATATGATCATTTAGTTGTGGTGTAATCGACAAAACAACGTAGGTTACGTGAGTGTTATTACTGATTATACTATAATCTACTTCTTTACCATTGACTAGTACTAGAGAATTTTTAATTCTACTATTTTCAATTTCAAGTGCAAAAACATTATTAGTACCATCACCAGTAAATGTTTTATTTGCAAGAATGTTTTCTCCAATTTGCGCAATTCTTGTAATAGTTAAAATATCACCATCTGCTATTGGAGTGTCAAATACTATTTCGCCGGTTGTCCAATCAATGCTATATGCTCTATCCTCACTACCTTCATAGTATCCACCTTCTATAGTAAACAATGGAATATTGTTATCAGTTTCAGCAATTTTTCTATATCTCGGTCCTGTTTTACTAGTGTATACCAAGAAGTAATCGCCAACATCGTCTTTACTAAAATTAAATCTGGTTTGTACACCATCGCCTGTATAGTTTGTTACACCAAACTTCGGAGAGTAGCCGGTGCTTCCGCTTAAAAGTTGTGTTGGTAGTGTATGTACAAACATTTCTAGCGTATCGTACACACTTCCTGGTACATGTTCTTCTGGAGCATAACTATGATTAGAATCTAAGAATTTACCGCCGCTGGTAATAATGTCTTCTGGTCTGGTGCCTAGTGCAGTATCAGCAAATCTACTGTAGATGCCTTGGTCATAATTACCAGGAAGTGTTTCGGGAACGCCTTCGACTGTTAATTCAACTGGATCAAATGCACCTATATCAAACCCAACATTATCAAATCCTGGAGTTTCATTAAATCCTACACCAACTACTCTGGCGCCAGGAAATACTGTACCATTAAACAACTGTTCTGGGTCGTTTGCAAGCATACCGTCCTTTGGTGCGTACAGTTTCCATGTCCGATCTAGATGACTGATAACTGAACCTGCTTCTAGTTTGGTTAAATTTGTTGTGGTAAATCCGCTTGTAGCACTTGTATAATCAACGTCAACTGTGTAGAAAACATCGTTGTAAAACACAACTTCGCCTTTATAATATGCAAAATTGTTTTTCCAGTCTAGCACACTCGGCGAATTATTAATTAAACTGCCATCGAGTGTAACTGTAGTTCCACTTACATCAATGGTGTTAATGCCTGCATTAGTTCCTAGTGCACGTATTGCAGATTGCAGTGTGGTTTGATGTAGTCCGCGAACAGTATCTCTACTGTCAAAGAATTGTACACGGCTACGTGTTACTATTTCTTTCCAATTGCTAATATCGTCTTGGAAATTACTAGAACCACTGGTGTGTTCTTGTATTGACTTATAATAGCGTTTTTCAGTCTTGTCATTGTTGATGGTTTCAACTAGTACAATTGTGCTTTGAAGATATGTTGTATCTTTTTGCCATTTTTGTACATCACAAAAATTATTATTATCTCTGTCGTTGTAGAATCTAAAGTTTGGTACATTTAATGCTGGGAATGTTGTGCTATCGTCAATCCAATTGCCATTACTAAAAATATCAAGTACTAGGTCTAATACGCTTGCAGCACCTGCGCTTCGTGTGTCATTTCTTGCAAAAATAGTTTCGTTGCTTAGATCTACTGCTTCGCCGGCTGCATTTTTAAACTCAACTAGATATCCGCTGTTGTGGCTAACACGATCAAATTTAACTGTAGTATCAAAACTACGGATCTTTTTATTAACCAACACTGCACTTAGTTTAGCAGGATTATCGCTTTGCTCTTCTACTGTAACAGTAGGGGTACTAATAAATCCACTGCCCGGATTAGTTACTACAATACTGGTAATTTTATTAGCATTTAACACTGCCTTAGCGGTTGCACCAGAGCCGCCGCCGCCGGATATTTTTATAGTAGGTGAAGTCAGATATGTGCCGCCATCGTTTACAACAATGCTTCCAACTTCTAATTTATAGTTATCTGTCCAATCAGCCCATGGTGCTAGTAACAATTTGTTATTGTCTTCAACTGTGCTTCCAGTTGGGCTTCGATAGGTGTTGCTGTTGAAACTATAATAACTGGGCAAATCAAAATCAGTTGTTTTTAAATCTGCATTGTCGGTGCTGTTGTACTGTAGTACAAATTCACTGATTTTTGTATGATACGGTTTAGTTTCTTCAATATAATTTCTAATAAAGTCTTGGTTATCTTTTTGATAAACTGTAACTTGTTGCAGAGCACGTTGCTGCTGATTTATTTTAATTAAACTAGTTTTAGTTGCAAAATCTAAGGATTTGTTTTTACTCAATGCATATTTTAGCATATGCAGAAACCATTGGTTCTTTTCAATGGCATGTTCGTTAACAAAGAAATCTTCATATACAGCTCTAATAATTTTCTGTATTTCAAGACTTGGGTTGTCGTCGTACAATTGCAATCCAAACCCATCTACGTCAAAATTTAAGTTTAATAATTCTGTTTTATAAATGCTTTGATTAATTTTAAGTGTACTGTTTTCTTCTTGAACGGTTACCCACGAATCATTTTGTTTTTGCACAACCTTAAACAAACCTAACCCGTTGTCTTTAATTTTTACAAATTCGCCTTCGCTAGCAACAACACTGCGTAGATTGTATTCATATTCAACAACCTTGCTAAAGTTTCCCGGTACAACTACATTAGGATCAGTCCAAGTAACACGACTAATGTAGCGTGAGTTTTTATAAACTTGTACTCGTTTCTTAACCCATTCTTTGCTAGTTTGTAGTTCGTAAAGTACCCAACGATTCTTTGTAGTTTCATCATTTTTAACCAACACAAGACGACCAGCCTTGAGAATACCAGTATCTAGATATGTTAGTTCAACATAATTGTTTACTGATTCTGAGTATTCATGTTCTTCTGGCTCTGGTTCACTTGCAAGTATATTATCAATATTCTTACTGTAAACAACTGGTGTTGTTTTCATAAATTCGTTAAAATATTCCACAGCTTGCTTTACTGCATCTTTGCGATCAATAAACATTGTCTGCCTAGGTCTGAAGTCAATGCCATATTTTAGATAACTGTTTAAGTTAATATCAGGAACTAGATTGCCGCTGGTGTCAGCACCTGCTAAACTATCAATGAGTTTTGTAATTAAATCTTCGTTAGCAACACTAGTTACATCACCTTCATTGATCAGTTGATATTCTTGATGAAGTAGATTATTGTTTTTCTGAATATCATAGTCAATTGCTAATACTGTATTGTCTGTTAGTAAATCGTCAACATTGAATAAAGCGAATGTATTTGCTCCGGTAAACGCAATAAACGGTACACCATTTAATGTTGGGTTAGAAATTAGATCTTCAATTTCATATATGCTGTAAATTCTATTTTCAATATTTCTAGGTGCACGAGTTTTCCCTACAACCCAGAAATAATATTTTGTAACAAACTGTTGTGTAGTTTGATTAAATTCAGTAACAATATTAAAATTAGTAGGATTGTAAGGATATGCATCTGGGTTTTCGTCATCAAAATACTCTGACGGAGCAACATCACTTTCTGTCCATTCTGCACAAATAATTCTACTCCCCGGGAACGTAAATCCCCAGTTTGAACTGCTGTACTCTTCGCCGTCATGATTGTATTCTACGTAACGTACTTGACTTAGATCCCACCACACTTTTCCTACATAATCAGTACCCCAAGTTAATGCATTTCTAAGATTTTCGGTATTGCTATAAAATGCAGGGTCGATACTTGTTTGATAGGTAATTTCTTGCAACACACTACTGGTTACTTTACCTTTAATTGGGTCAATGATATCAAGATTAGCTAATCTTTCATTTGTTTTAGAATCGTACAAGAACACACGATTAAACATATCTAAATCAACTTGCGGTTTTTCGTATCTTGTTAGTAGCCATGGCATTTTTTGTGTTGCATTTGTAAATTGATACACTACACCACCTTCGGCTGTACTGTCGTCACTGCCAGGTGCGCCTGCAATAATTGTATTTTTTGTAAATTCAATAGAATTTCCAAATTGATCTAAACTGTCAAGGTTCTCAGTATTTAATGATTCTGCAAAGACAAACTGTCCCGGATTATCGATGTTCAACTCGGGATTGCTTAGGAATTGATATATAAATACTCCTCCAGTTTGTGCTTTAGTAACACTAAATGATGTGCTGTTAGTATCAAATTTTGTTTTATTGTTGTCAAAAGTTTCAACTATAATTGCATCACTACGATCGGCACTAATTGCAATTAAGTCTGCTGTATTGTTTACTTTTACTACTTTACCAAAATTATTGTATGCCTTGTCTTGTGGACTATTAATTATTTGTCTAGCTACATAGACACTAATTCCCATGTCTGCAAAAAAGTCTCCAGTCTCTTGCACAAGATTTAATTTATCTGCATACACTTCACTGTCATTTTCTACAGTAAGAATGTTCCCAACACTTAATGCAGTAACACCTGGAATATTTGCATTGTTTATTTTTGTAACTACATCAGTCAGTGTATCTGCTGCATCAAATGCAACTCTAAAATTGTTAAAGTACATTGCAGATCCTACGCTTACTGTTGGATTTTGTATTGTGCCGATTACTTTGCCAAAGAATTTTCCTTGATTTAAATATCTATATACACGGCCTGCGTCAATTGAGTCAACATCGTAATACGGAGCGCCGACATATAGACTACAATTGCTTGGACACAAATCAATACTGTAACCATATTGTGCACCAGCCTGTGCAGTGTCTCCTGCTGTTACTACTGTAGATTCTAAGAATCTATTAGTTTCTATTGTAACAATACTACCGGCTGCGGGTGTTTCGGTTAACACCCATGTTCTTGCACCAACAAAATTATAATCATTTGTTGTATTACCATCTACCGATATTTGATTTCTTCCTAAATCACTAGGCTCCAGTGACGTTACAAATCTATTTGTTGTGCCATCTGCAACCAAATTTTCGATTGATCTGTTAAACGTGCGTATAGTTCCATCGTTTTCGTCAGGTGCACTAACAATAATTTGAACAGCATCAGTACTAGTTAATACCTTATGTCCAAAGTTAGTTGAAGCAGTTCCAGTTAAAGTAGTAATAAAATCAAAGTAGTTGTTGCGAACTATTGAAATTTCAACTACACCAGGTGCTGTTGTGAATATAATCTCATCGCCAGAAATTGTATATTCCTTAAACGGAATCATTAACTTATTGCCAACAATTACTTTAAGTTCGTATATACTTGTTGGCGTAGTTGCTAGTGTAAATGTTGTAGTAATGCCGTCGCCGACAGTGTTTTCGGCAATAGCAAACAAACCTTCTTCATCAATTTCGATAAATTGGTATACTTGTACTTTGTCTACACCAGGTTGACCAACAAACATCCATTTACCGTCGTTACTTATTGCAATATCATTGCCAAATTTCCCATTGGCATCGTGTCCTGGTGCTGCTAAGGCTTGGTCAACGTAAAAACTGCCAAATTGGTTTCTGCGCAGGATATGCACATAGCCAATATTGCTGTTGCTCAGTGGCGAACCTGCAGCGGCATATATATTTGATCCTGCTTCTAGTACACTACCAAATCCAACAATATCGTTACTTGGACTTAATAATTCACTATCTTCAATTAAAACACCTGTGTTGATATTTCGTTGAAATGCCTGAACTTTGTTTGAAGATTCTGCGCCAATGAGAACATAATTATTTCCGTTGTCGCCTGCTAAACTGTAACCAAAACCGTCGTTTGCAGTTGATTCGCTATCACTTAAACTTTGATCAAATGCAAATACATTTGAGTTTTTGTATACACCCCATCCGTTGTTGGTTGCACTGTCGATGTATAGTTTGTCTTGATTCTTCCACCCTTTTGGAGGAACGTTGTTGTTTGCATCTGACAGTGTATCAAAGTGAACTGTGTGTAAGTTATAAATTACTGCAACCAAGTCTTGGTTGTCAAGAAATCCTCGAGTATAGTTTGGTAAATCTGTTTGCACACTAATACTATTGCTGCCACTTTCGATAACTCTATAGTAACCTGTAAAATCAATTTCGCTTGGATCGCTGCTGGTATGCACTTTAATTAAAATATCATCGCCTGCTTCTAGTCCACTTACTTGTGTTGTAGTAAGAATTGCAATTCCCGATGGATCAGTTGTAATACTACTAATACGTGCAGCATTAACAACTGTTTTGTAAACATTCCAATTATCTTGTTTGTCACTGCCGACCCAGATATACTGATCTTCTCCGATATTGTTATCAATATACGATCCTAATAGATCTAGTGTTGGACTAATATAATCAATTTCTGATTTCTGTGCATAACCTGCACTTGGTAAATTGTTAACACGTTTTTTTCTATCACGCATTGTAAATGCATTTTTATTATATGGCAATGGATGCACTAGAAGATCGTCTGATTTATAACCCAGACGACTTGTTGTTTTGTTATCGTTATTATCTAGCATTTCTATTAACAATGGAGATTTTTGTGTGTTATTATTATTAGGAATTTCTAATCTAATTTCAGTGGTATTGCCAACTCCGCCATAATTGCCACTTTTAATTGCCCACTGTTCAAAAAAGTCTGCTCGACTTTCAAAGTTGTCTAATTTTGCTCTTAACATTTTGTTAAGACTGTTGTTACTGCCTTTTTGTCTAATTAACCCTTGATAAAATTTAACTTGGCTAGTGTCACTGATTCCTAAATCATTTAAATATTCACGCTGAGAAAATCCTATTAATCCTTTTGCTAGTCTATCAGGATCAAGTTCAAGATTAGTTTCATTAAAGTCATAATATGACTTAGGCATGCCTGCCTTGTTAGCAAGGTTTGGTAGTAACTGATCAAATTGACTGTATTCGGTTATTAGCCAATCGTTGCTGTTAAATTTTGTATGGCTAGTTACACTCTTTTTAGCTGTATAGTATTCACCTTTAAAAAGTACAATTTCACCTTTGCTATAGTTTCTACCTGCTTGCCACTGTGGTACATTATCTTCATTGATAATAAATCCTGGTGCTCCAAATGTGCCGTCCCAGGCAGATGTTCTGAATCCACTTATTCTAATTCTATACTGTCTATTACCAGTCTCAGGCTGATAGATAATATCGTTAAATTGTGTTTTGTTTTTAAACACAACTACGTGTTCCCAATCAACAACGTCAATGTCTGCCAGATAAATTGCAGTATCGTTTAGTGTTTCTATACTAAAGTTTCTGCCGTCACGGTTGACAATATAGTTGTTTGGTTCTATAATAGCTTTATTGTTATCGTAAATTCTACTACCGTATGGGCGATTGCTAATACTATCAACTGCACCTCGTACACTTCTAAAGTTTAATGTACTTCCAATTGGACTAAGACTAACACTGATACCCTGATCCCATCCTTGTTGTGACCAGAATATAAATTCTTTTGCAGCAAGTTTCCAATTGTGCACTTCGTTTGAACCTTCAACTCGATTGTCAAATTTAAAGCCTTGGTTTTCGAGAAATCTACCGTATCCTATTAAAAATTCAACTACATTTTCGACACTGTTTAATTCAGATCCGTATGCAAGAACAACATTCTCGTTGGTGCCAGTTGCAGCGACTTCTACTGCGGTATTACCAACTTTAATAACTTGAGTATCACTGTTTTTACTTGCTACATTAACAATAAATGTTGGATCATTTAAATCATATCCACTAACTGTAAATCCGTTAGCACTTCTAGTAACAATAACACCACTGTAAACAACACTTTGCCTAGGACTACTTTTAAAAAGTTTAATATCGTAATCATCATCAGGAATTAAAATGCTACTGTTGATACTATTAGGACTACTCTGTTCAGCAAAGAACTTCAAAAACTTTTTATCTGTATATCCAGATGCTTTATAACTTAAACGCAATTGAATATTTCTAAGTTTATCGCCAATAGCGTCTGTAATATTATAATTTAAACTGTTAGCGTATTCTGCAAGCCATGTTGTGTATCCGTTTGTTCTGGCAATAGTACCGTCAGTATTTAATTCGCCATGTACTTGTTCAATTTTAGTTCTAGTATCGGTACTATTAAACTGCCACTGATTATTTTTAATAACCTGATCGTTTGTATCTCTGTACAATCCAAAATATTCTGCAGGTATTGAAAGTGCTAGTGCAATCTGAACTGCAAAAGGATATTCGCTACTGTGCTTCCATGCTGTTTCTACTGGATTGCCGTCGCCGTACTTCCAGCTGCCATTTACAACATTACTATTATTAACACTTAAACATTCATACGGGCTCAGCAATTCGCCGCTGTCATCAACCGGAATAATGTCGCTTAACCCAGGTCTTTTGTAAACACTATCTATTATAATGTTTCCTGGTTGTGCAATTTTACCTGCTTCAAGATCGTCCCATAATACTTTGTTGCCGCTGGTGTAAGGTGCAGGACCGTATACTTCTTCCCACCAAGTTGGTTTTGTTGTTTGCCCGAGCATTTCCCAAGGTCTTAGGTTAGGTTGTTCTGTATCATAAAAATGATTGTAAATACCTCTCCAGTATGCTGCTGGCATTGATTTACCAGTTAGTTTTTCATCAAATAATCTATAGTTCCAACTAAATTTGTCAAGACTCGAAATTTCAACAGTATCATTGATTTTAACATTGTTTTTGCCTAGCCAGCGACTAAAGTTCTGTGCAATAATATTATCAAACTCTGTTTTGCTATATGCTGTTTCTCTAAATGCACCAGGAATATAACTATCAACATTGATTAAATCTTTATTGTAAATTACTTTAACATTGTTATAAATGCGCTTTTCAAGTTCAAGAATAATATTGTCTCTAAAATCTCCAAGCATTGCAATTTTGCTACCGTCGTGGCCTCTAATTACCTGATGTGTATTGTCTCTATATCCATCAGTAATAATCTCTGGTGAAAATAAAGGATACATTCCAAGTTTACTTGGAGTTGGCGGAATATGAAAGCCATCTGTGCTGGTGTATTCTCTGATTTCTAGTTTATCGTCAATGTTTACTTCCAAGAATCTCATTGAGCTAGTGTCACCAGCAGGTCTAATTTTTAGTGTAATAACTGTTCCGTCAATTGTATAATCTAGATTTTTAACTAATTGGGTACCGTTTAAGAAAACTAATACTGCACGGTTGCTTGGAATTTTATCGTCAAATGTTTGGCTCAGGTAGTAAGTATCAATTTCAGTATTGTTTATTTCATATAAAATTTCATTGTAGTCATTGCCTGCTGGACACATATCGCTATGATAAAACGGGAACATCTCGTTTTTATTTGCAAACATTTCAGTTAACAACTCATCTAAAGATGTATTAGAATTTGTTACATCGGTATAACTTATTTCGCCGAGCATTCTATAAAATTTATTTTTAAATGTTTCGTATTCTCTTTGATTGTAGAGTAAACTTTCGATGAAATTTGATTGAACATCATTTAAGAAAAGGTTTGCTAGATGCGGAGCGCCTGCATTCTGAAGAATAGTGCCGCCATTTAATTTAACATCTTTAAGATCTTTACTGTTGTTTAAACCTTGATAATTTCCGGACAAATTAGGAGTTTTTACAAATGTTTCAACAATGTGATTTCTCATCTGTCCGAGTGTGATTTCTACAATGTCAACATTTTTAGCATTATTCTCAAGGTTACTTGGAATTTCCCAATTATTGTTTTTACTAACTGTACTACTATAAATTTTTACACTAATTTTATCAGTAGATTTTAAATCTTTAACAAAAACTAGTCTGCCTACACCTTGTTCGACTTCAACATCGTATGTAGTTCTGTCTATTGGTGTGTTGTTTTTATAAACAATAAGATGTGTTGGCAAAAGACTTTCTGGAATAATATCTAATTTAAATCTATTGGTTTGAGTTTCAGTTGCAAAAATAGTTTGTGTTTGGTATTGTTTACTCTTTTCAGATGTTTTACTCCATTGATTAATGTACTCAACTGTACCATCGGTGTTGTTTTTTCTTACTCTAAGACCTTTTGTTGTTGCAGTAATTGTATTTTCGTTGCTACTTTCATATACAAAGGTATCGTTATTGATAGAATCGCAGAAAACAATATCACCTACATTGTTAATACTTCTATAGCTTAAAGGAAATCCTAACTCAGTGTCGTTAGCTCCTGTGCCTTTTTTGTATCCAAAAAGTTTTGAGCCAAGGAAATTGCTTGCTTTATATGCTGAAGTATCACCAATAGTAACGTTATCGGCATCGAAAAGATCAAACAATGGTTCCTGATTGTTTGATCTTTTCTGTTGAGTTTGTGTCCATGTTCCTGCCTTGTAGTACCAATTAGTTCCCTGGTATGTAGTTCCTAAGTTACTTAGAATAACATCATTATTTTCAACTGTTGCAATTGCTTCAAGTTGTAACTGTTGGCTGTGTTTGTATCTAGCAATTACAATTTGTCCGTTTGGTATTGCGGTGTTAAACACTAATTCGTTACCATCAACACTGTACTGATATGTTGAATTGGGTACCAAAACACCATTAACTTGCACAGTAAGTTGTATGTTTTCTGCTGCAAATCCTAGATCAAATCGTGTTGTGCTACTATCGCCTGTAAATACAAATTGCTCTAGATTAACGTTGCTATCTACGTTAACCCAATTAATACGATAAATTGTTTTTCTAACTTCTTCGTTTAAATCTGCAGAGAAGATTATAGTTTCTCCA
>Ga0209137_1000436_pt1 | contig 45289 bp, 44 predicted proteins | sample SaaInl5LU_22_DNA_FD_184642 | JGI IMG/M metagenome (GOLD analysis project Ga0209137, IMG submission 184642) | Marine microbial communities from expanding oxygen minimum zones in the Saanich Inlet - ESP_105LU_22_DNA (SPAdes) (version 2) | ecosystem: Environmental > Aquatic > Marine > Intertidal... | reverse complement strand
TAAAACTAACATGCGTAAAAGTAACATGCGTAAAAGTAACATGCGTAAAACTAACATGCGTAAAACTAAAACACGTAAAACTAACATGCGTAAAACTAAAACACGTAAGAATAGACATGGAGGCGGCACTGAGTTCCCTCTAGATGAACGAGATGTAAGGGAACTACAATCATCTGATGAGTATAGTAATTATATTTATAATTGCATAGTGAAAAATCCCTTTACAGGCAAATTTACGAATAAACCATTTAGTCCATATTGTAAAAAGCAATTAAAAAAAATAAATGATATGTCAAATAAACCATTTAGGTCTGCTATTACAATAGATGACGAAGATGTTCAAAATGATATAGCGTTTGCTAGACAAAATCTACATTAAAATAATTCATTTTATTTATTGAGATGAATATGACAAACATCATTACCTTCTTTACATTTTTTTTTACACTGAGAACCATTTTTTGTAATATGTTGACAATTGTTTTTATATTTATAGGTTCCATTTCCTAAGGATATTTTATTAGCTTTCCATAATCTAGAAGCTTCATCAAAGTCAATAACAGGTGTTAATTGTGCTCGAGTGTATACCATTTTTTGTTGTTATTTATGAATAGATTAACAATTTATAATCAATTTTATTAATAATTTTGTAAATATAACTTATAAATTTTTGTATTATAATCTTGCCATTTTTTAGAGTTTTGTAAATATATAAGAGGCAACCATTTAACTATGTGATTTTCATTCGTATAAATATTTCCACTATAGTCGTATGTTAAATAAGTAGTTACGTTGAATTCTTCATCCGATTCTTCATATAAAAAAGATAAATTATCAATATTTAACCCGGTTTCTTCTTTGGTCTCTCGAATAGCGGCATCAATTAAGGTTTCATTTATTTCTACTTTTCCTCCAGGTAAATTCATATCTTCGTAATCATCCTTGAGAGAAACTGATAAAAAATGATTAATTTCTTTATTAATTATTAATATACAAACAGCTTGTTTCATTTGATTAAATATATTTATAAAGATATATTTAATATGATTATAAAGTTTTACATAGTGAATTTTATTGTTTATTTTATATGTGTATTATATAAATGAAAAATACGCGTAAAAAAAAGGTTGAAATAGCAAAAGGTGTAAAAGATAAAAATAAATTAGTAATTTTTATTAAATTAGCAAAAAAATATGGAGTTTCACAAACTGGTTCAAAAAAACAAATAGCCGAACGGCTTAGTGGGTTAAGGGGTTCTTATTTATCTAAAACCGAAAAAAAAATAATATTACCTTATTTATCTAATAATGTTAATAAGCACATATTGTTAAAACATAAAACCCGTAAAAAATTACCAAAATAATAATTCCAATATTATTTAATATGATTATAAAGTTTTATATAGTGAATAGTTTATTTTTTTAATTATATTGGAATTATTATTGGGTAAAGGTATTATTAAATCAATTGTAGTAGGTTTAACATAGTTATATTCTTCTTTTTTTTCCAAGCCATACAGAATTTAATGGATTTATATTATATTTTTCTATATATGTAAATCCAGTATTTAAAAGCTCATGTGTCATGTTTTGATTATAATATTCATAAATATGTGGTTCAGTTACTTCAAAAGCCCAAAGGTGAAATTGGGATACAGATAATCGTTTTTTTAGTTTTTTGGCATCTAAATCAGTAATTATTATTATACCGTCTGGTTTGAGTATACGATAAATCTCATATAGAATATTTCGAGTTGGTTGTGTAGGTACTTCGTGGAATAAAAAACTACAGAATATGAAATCAAATGTATTATTTTCAAATGGAATACTTTCCGCATTTGCATGAATATAATTAATATCCAATTTATTGAAATTACTTCGGAATTTGGCAGTAGAAATAAAATAAGGTGATAAGTCAACTCCAAATATCTTTTTTTCAGGATATGTGTTTTTTAAATATTCTGTAGAAATTCCAACCGAACAACCAACATCTAATATGGTTTGATTTTTATTTTTAGTTGTATAAAATTTATTACTGTATTTATCATGATAGTAGTTAGTATAATTAGTTATATTATTACGTAACCATGAGGCTGCTATATGAGGAGATATATCTGGCCAATATCCAGAGGAAATACTTATAGTAGCGGCTTCTCCTTCATTTGCAGCCAACCAATTCATATTTCCTTGATCATAACCATGAAACGGTTGTAAATAATATTCTGGATATTTGATGTTTTTATTTTCGATTTGACTTTTTATTTTGTCAATTTCTCTTTTTGTATCCATTAGTTTATAAAAATTAGTATAACTTCTCCAAGGTATACCGTTTTGAATTGCGTTATTTATAAACAAACTTCTAGATTGCGATTTCAAATTACTACTTAAAAAGGTCCATATTTTTGGTGGTTTATCAGATAAAGAAACCGAAAATGGTATCATAAAGCACCACAATTTAATAAACATTACTTATAATATCTTGATATTTTTAAATAGGTAAATATTAATAGATTATTTAAAATAAAATTGATCAAAATAAAGGCGTTAAAATGAAAGCAAAAAATGGGTATCAAGTTTCTTAATAATTTCTTAAAAACAGAGTGTAAGAAATCCATCAAGGAAATAGGGGTTCGTGAATTATCAGGTAAAAAGATAGTAGTGGATATAGATATATATATGTTTAAATTTGTAGGCGAGAATGCTTTAATTGAAAATATGTACTTAATGTTTTCAATATTTCGTCATTATCAAATTATTCCAGTATTTATATTTGATGGAAAAACGCCAACTGAAAAAAAAGAACTAATAGAGGAACGCCGCGAACATAAAAAACAAGCACAACAAGAGTTTAATATTTTGAAGAATAAGATGGATTCTGAAAATTACGATGAAGATGAGTGTAATAATATTCAAAATAAAATGGATGAATTAAGAAAACAATTTGTTTATTTGACAAAAAAAGATTTTGAAATAGTAAAGCAATTGATAAATGCGTTCGGTTTTACTTATATTGATGCGCCAGGCGAAGCGGATGAAATTTGTGCGTATTTAAATATAAAAGGAAAGGTGTGGGGGTGTTTGAGTGAAGATATGGATATGTTTGTTTACGGTTGTCCGCGTGTTATTCGATATTTTAGTTTATTAAATCATAAATGTGTGGTATATGATTTGAAAAGTATATTAAATGAACTAAAAATTAATTTGAATGAATTGAAACAAATATGTATTTTATCAGGTACTGATTATAATAAACAAAATAAAGAAATGAATTTGTATGTAGTTTTGAAATATTTCAAAAAATATAAAAAAAAGAAAATTAAAGATAATTTTTATGAATGGATGAAAGATACAACAAATCTGATAAACGATTATGATTTACTTTTGAAAATCCAATCCATGTTTGATATAACTACAATATGTGATAAAATTTCGGATTATTTAGATATTTACTCAATAAAAAATGGGTTATATGATAAACCGTCTATTAAACTATTATTGAAGGATGATGGGTTTATTTTCCCATAAATGTATTATATTTTTTTTATTTAAAAGTATTCTCATAATAAAAATTAATGATATTAGATTTACAAAATAATAAATATGATATGAATACTTTGAAAAATAATATTTATGCTCTCTCGTTGAGAGAAATATTAGAAACACAGGAAATCGATGAGTATTTTATTGTAAATTATATTTTGAATAAAGACTATCAATTAATAGAAGAAGATGAAATAACGATAGATATGGTTTTAAAAATAAAAAAAAATATAAATAAAAAGTTATTAATACAATTATTTATAGAGGGTACTTTTTTAAAGACTGATGGAATAGATTTTGAGGCTTATGCGAATGATAAAAGTAATTGAATTTTATAACTGTTATAATATTATATTTTTATAAAATATTATATAGCTTATAAATGAGTTATTATATTATAATAGCTCACAGAGAGGATTGAACTCTCGACCTTCACATTACAAGTGTGATGCTCTACCACTAAGCTATGTGAGCTTAGTATGTTTTTTTAATGTTTATGTTTTTTTAATGTTTATTTTTTTTGAACTGTTTATGTTTTTAAAACTATTTATTATTTAGACGGATGTTGTCGCCTTGGGAACTGCCTTAGCAAAGTGAGGAGACATATATCTTTGAAGATTGAAGTAAGTAAGTTCATCGGTCTTCTTCAACTTCAAAAGAGCGGCTAACTTAGCGTCAGCGTTGATCTTACGACCATTACTGGCATCTTGAAGATTATTTGTGCGAATATACTTATTAATATCACGGGTAACTTCAGTACGTGCCATCTCTGAACCAGTATCCTTTCCAAGAAACTTAGCAAGTTCATCAGAGATCTTGGTAGGCTTTACAAATCCTGATGGAGCACGATTACCAGACTTACGCTTTCTCTTTGAGTTAAGCTTTTGCGCAATCTTCAGCTCGCGCGACCACTTCTTCTCAAGTGTTCTGTATTCAGTCTTTAGCGAAGAAATAAGTGTACCAAGCTGTTGAAGCTTTGCAAGAAATTCGGTTGATTGTTCAGCTATTTGAGTTTCTACTGTCTCTTCAACAACAGTTTCAGGAACAGCCGAGGTGGTTACTACTGGAGCAACCGTAGTAGTTTCATTAGAGGTTTTTGTTTTCTTTGTTTTTACAACAGGAGTAGAAGTAGTAGCTTGTACTGTCGTATCAATCTTGGATTCGCTTTGGGGTTTGGGAGTCTTTGTTCTAACCATTATAATATACATAAACATTTACTTTTTAAGTGTTTTAACGCAATAAATATATTAACACCTGGTATGCTTTAAGAATCTAATTAATATTTTATTAAAAAAATCTAATTATGATAAACCGAATAATATAACCATGGTAATGCAATAGACGCCTCATTATCAACAAGGGTTAATGCAGATAAGATATAAGATGCACCTAAATAACGGGAGTCTGTATTTACTCCTGTATAAACCAATTTTTCAATTATTTCCAAAATTGTATTTTTCAATACATAAATATTATCAATAAATGCAAATTCTGGATTTATATATAAATGACCATGAGGTGGTAATATATTTCGCTTTGTTTCGCTAGATAATTGAGCTCTATAATTCCATATATCAAATAGTTCTCTCGTAAACTTTATTAATTTTCTATGTGATAAATTATAAAACCAGTTATGATTCGAATAGTTTCCTAAATTATCAATAGTTTGAAATAATTTTATACATCTAAATTCTACTGCTTTTTCTATTGGTATTTCTATTTCGTTTTCAAAATTTAGATCAATATTTCGTTTCAGTACTTTACTAAGTTTGAAAATCAAATTAAGTCGTTTCAAAACCATGGATGATAATCGATTGCGATTATATGGATTTTCTATAGAAATATCATCATTATAATAGCTATAATTTTGTTCTATTATTTTAATCACGCGTTTATCATGTAGATTAATATTATTTTTCGAAAATAAATTATATATAGATATTAAATCAAATCCGTAAATAAATCCATCTTCATCTTCATAACTATAAAACTGATCATAATGAATATTTTTTATTTCTTCGAAACTTGCGAAATCTTCGGGATTATGACAAATTTTCTTTTTAAATAAAGCAGGTCCTTTTAAAAAATTAAAATATCTTTGTAGATATCCTTTGAAAACCTTTTGTATTTTGATTATATAATATGAATAGTATAAAAAACTATAAATTCTAAATATAAGCTGCGTCTTATTTCCTGTTTTTTTTAAATTATAAAAAGAAGTAATATTTTTTAATTGACTAATATTATAGTTATATTTAATTACAAATATATGCTCAGACAATGATGGAATTTTTACTTCGCGTGTTTCTAATTTATATTTTTTTTTATTAGGCATAGCCATACTGTCTTCAATTTTCGACTTTAAAAAAGAATTATAACTCTTTATATTATCACATTCTTTTCTACATTTCATAAAATCCATATCTTATATATATTATAAATATATCTTTTTGAGTCATTTAAAATATAATATAATTATAATTTAAATACATGTAATATGCTTTGTTTTAATTAAAAAAAAAATTGATTTAAAGAGTTGATGTATAATAAAGATATAGTTAATCATGACACACGCAATTCTCGACGGAACTAATCTTGATACATCTGTATTTGCTTATAGCGCTCCTAAGGCTCATGCTTCTGGAGGTAAAGTAGTAAATCTAATTAATAAACATTCAAAGGAAAGTTTGAGTATTTCAACTCCCTTATTAATGACGTGGGGAGCACAAGAAAGTAAAGATCAATCTGGTAACCCACTTGGTAAATATACTATGAGCTTACAATTTCCCAGTTCTGAATATCCTAATGCAGACGGTGAAGCTTGTCTTGACTCTATAAAAAAACTAGAAGCGAAAGTAAAAGCTGACGCGATGACTTATTCTAAGGATTGGTTTGGTAAAACTATTACTAACGCGGAAGTAATGGATGAAAAATTTAATATTTTACTTAGATATCCTAAAGTAAAAGGAACTACTGATATTGACTATAACAGAGCTCCTACCCTTTCAATCAAAATTCCATGTTGGAGTGGAGTTTGGAAAACTGAAGTATATGACGAAGATGGAGAACCCTTATTTGTTCATGGTAAAGTAAATGAGCACCTGAATCCGCTTGAATATATTAAATCTAAAAGTAGAGTTATTTGTCTAATACAGTGTGGAGGTCTTTGGTTTGTAAATGGAAAGGTTTCTATTACTTGGAATTTGAAACAAGTAATCGTTCAGAAACCCAAAGATAGTTTGGAAGGAACATGTTTCTTGAAACCTAAGGCCGCTGAGATTGAGGCTTTGAAGAATGATGAACCATCTACCGAAGAGACCCTTAGAGATCATTATCAGACAGCACAAGTAGAAGATAGCGATGATGATGAGGAACAGGAAGAACAGGAAGAACAGGAAGAACAGGAAGAAGAAGAAGAAGAAGAGGAAATCGTAATTGAGAAGCCTCCGACTCCTCCTCCGGAGACTAAGAAGAAGCGCGTAGTTAAAAAGAAAGCATAAGTAGCAAATAGACTTTGTAGTATAGAAACGTAGAATTATAGAATTTGGATTTTAATTAACTAATATAAATAAACTATTTTTTTTATCTATATTCGAAAACTTATAATTATATTATAATTATATCATAATTATAAATGTTAAAATTGAAATTAAATATACCAACAAGTTTGGATAATAACTAAAATAAATTTTAATATGTTCGCAGACGCACGATTTGTACCTGTACATAGAAGACGCTCAAGTCGTCGATACAGATATTATAAACATTCTAATTCTACATACGATTTATCATATAAAAATCCACCATCAATACAAGATTCAATCTTTTTAATTACTATATTACTTATATTCTTATTTGTTATTCTATATAAATAAATTAATGAATAATTATTTGTAAAATGATATTCGACTTATTATTTATTTCATATATATCGTCATTTACTATACTAATTCCCTCATCTTTACATATATAGGTTTGATATTTTCGCAAATATAATTCTTTAGTAGGAATTGTTAATTTTTTATTATAAATGGGAATTTCCAAATACTTTTCATCCAATAATCCAAAAAAATCATTTTTACTTATTTCTTTTGTAATATATATATTGTTATCTTCGTCTATTTTTATTTCAGATGGAAGGTCGGGGTCACATATGACAATAATTTCATGACCCGAGACATCATAATACATTTCATGATGCCATAATGGAACATATACATACGATTCGTTTATTTTCAATTGAAAAATATTATTTTCAAATAAGTCCATTAATGTTGGATTTAATTTATATATATTTATATTTTGATATTTTTTAATTACCATTTGTTTGATTCTCTCAATAAGGTCTTCTGATAAATAGAGAGTGTTTTTATATTTCTCAAGAAAGCTATAAATATTAATAATTGTTTCTTTATCTAATTTATCTATTACCTTGAGAGAAATATCTATTGAACCTGTTGTAATTATTTGTACCAGCTCATTTATAACTGTATTATTTTTGAATATGGTTTCTAATAAAAAGTATAACGATTCGTTATAAGTAAATTTCGAATTGGGTTCTTTATCTGTTATATCATCAATAAACTGTAATTCTTTTAATAAAAATTCATACGCATTTTGTAGCTCTTGAAATTTTAAATTGGCATCAGGTGATTTATTTTTATCGGGATGATATATAAGTGCTAATTTATGATACTTTTTTTGTAAAAATTTGGAATCAATATGTTTATAATCATCTGTTGTTATTTCTAATAATTCAAGCGCTTTCTTCAAATCCATTATTTATTATTTTTGAAAACTTTAATATTTTATTATATTATATAAAATGACGATTCGTACTAGTGCAATTTTTTATGGAAGAGGTGTCCCTAAAAACGCTAATAATTTTGCGTTTGTAGCTCAAACAAATAATACAGTTACTGTTCCCATGAGTAAATATTTAAGACAATTTCAATTTGTTAATAGAAATATAATAAATATGAATGTTAAGGGAGCTAGGTATCCTTGGGGAAATTAATTATATGTACAATTGAAAGAAAGTATTTTTCTAAATGATAAATAGGTCTGTAATTATTATTATAATATTTGAGAAAGTCTATCAGTTTGATAAAACACTTATTTATTTTATCATTAGTATCTATTTTGTTTTCTTTTATTAAAACAGTTAATATATAATATAAACACTCTCCTATATCTAGATTATATATTAGTATATCATATAATAATTCTCTCAACTTGGAATAATCTAAACTGTTAATATTTGTGATTGATTCGATTATTTTATTACAAATAATTTTATGATAATTTATCAAATTTTCATTATATTGTTTAGAAAAAAGATATTTTATATTGGTTGTATTTGTGTTTATGATATCATATGGCTTACAACATTCTATATATTTTTTTTTACTAGGTCTAGCAATATTGATTATTTTACATGAATTTGATATATGTTTTGGAATAAAACTCAACTCCTTTGTGATTATCATAAAATATAATTGTATGGAAAAATCATTTTTTTGCATATAACTATAAAAAATTTCTAATAATTCGTTTTGAATTTCGTGAAAATTTTTACAAAGAATAACACCTCGTTTATTTGGTGTCGTATATAATATATCAACTATTTGTGTGTATATATCGTGCCATAATAATTTAGAGTTACATCCTAATAAAGACATATCCACTTCAAAATGAACATCACTTATCTTAATAAAATAATCGTTTTTATTATAAGGAATCAATAATTTCTTTTCATATTTTAATTTAGACGGGCTTAGACTCTGTAAAATAGAAAGTGCATAACTATATTTACCGGTTCCTTCAGGACCATATAGTATAATATTTGTAAATTTATCAAGTGTTTTTGTTAAAATATTTGTAATATTATCCAATTCTGGATGTAAATTTGCTTTTTCATTTTTAACTAAATAATTATCAAAATGTGTTTCATAATAATTCATAGATAGATATATAAATTTAATATTCTTTAATTATAAATTATATCTAAATATAAAACTTAAAAATAAATGTTCTTAATTTATTATTATGAATTTAGTTACACATATAGATCAAATTAATAAATTTCAAGTGTTTTTTGGAGAACCTATTAAAAATAATATGTTAAATGATGGAGTATTTGTTCGAATAATAATCTCAACAGATAAATTAACACTAAATGGTATTTATTTAGTTTTTGATTTGGAAGATACTATTTGTGAAAAATATTTCAATAAATATAAATTAATATTTAATGAAAAAAAAAACAGTAATATCATTAAAAAAATACAGTATTTAGAAGAACATATTTTAAGTAAATATAAATGTGATAAACGTAAACAATACAAAATAAGTGAACAATTAAACTCGTCTCATATTAAATTATTTAATCCTACGTATAATAAACAATTATTATTAAAAATATCTGGTATTTGGGAAACCTCTTATTCTTATGGTATTACTTTTAAATTTTATCCGTCAGTAGTATAATACGTTAAAATAACATATAAAATAAGCGAACATGCTAAAGTAAAAACACTAAATAAATACATCAGACTGGAGGTTAGTCCACCGATTTTTCCTGTAGTTTTAAATGATTCGCTATTTAATTTGTTCATTACAATTATCATTTGTAAAACCAGTAAAACTTGAGCTATATTTCTAAATGTTTTATATTTTGGAGCTACATGGTCATTTATAATTATATCCTTATTTTCAATCAATAAATAAAGTATAAACCCTATTATTGCAAACATCATAAAAAAAGGACCAGTTGTCATAATAATAGAGATTATAGAAACCGCGTTTTTTGAATCAGGATTAGCATTCATTAAGTTATAGAATAATACTAGTAGTATTAACATAATTCCTACCACTAAACTTGCGTAACCAGCAACTTGACCGCCATAAGAAACTTTTCCGGTAGTGGCCATACTTATAATAAAAGAAATAATGCCTGCAATTATAAATGCCTTATATATTTCAGAATAAAACTTCATTTTATATATATTTTTAATATAAAATAAAGTTACTAATATTTATTTCGTAGTTTATTATGTATTTGTGTGAATTCATATTCATTTTGTGCTTTATATTTTTGTAACATCGATACAAATATATTTCTAGTATCAATTATTTCACTAGATAACATTTTATTGCGTTCCTTTAAATGTGTTATCTCTAATTGTAGGCCTTTTATTATTTTATATAAAGCCATTTCTTCAGCTACATTTTGATCCATATAATAATATATAATAATATATAATAATTTTTTTATTAATAAAACTAATGATCTAATTATAGATTTATCTTATAAGTATCGATTATCCATTTTTTGATATCTTCCACATGGCAATTGATATAATCATTTGAAAATTGTTTTATATCGAAAAATTTCGGTTTCTTCATCGTTTTTGTTTTATAAAATATATAATCCCCTCTTGGACCTTTTCGAATTGTAATATTTTCATTAATTATTCTTAAAATATTGGATGTTTCTAATAATGGGATAACATTATCTAATGATATATCTTCTATATTTGATATATCAAGTATTTTTAATGATTGTGTTTTATTTCCATATTCCACATACCATCCGAATTTTCCTTGTTTAATAAAAATATCTGTATCTTTATATACTCCTAACAGTTTAGAATCACTATTATTTTGGATATCTGTTACTTCTTCTAATGAATATTTACCCTCTCTAATTTCATCTATTGGGATTCCTTTTTTTATTGGTATAAATGACACGCGTTCACCGTCTGTACGTTTAATAACTGGCCCATATCTACCAGTCGTTAATATATGATTATCGTCAAATTCATATTCTTGTTTCGTTTCTTTTTGAATTACTTTTATTAACGATTGAATTTGTATATCGCATTCTTTACATACTTTATTAAACGTATTATTACCATTACATATATCGTCTAATGAATTTTCCATTTGCCTGGTAAAATCATAGTTGAAAAGATTAGAGAAATGAGTTGTCAAAAAATCACTTACCAAAGTTCCAACCGGCTGTATAACTAATTTATTATTTTCGTTACCAAACTCTTTTTTAATTTCAATATTATAAATTTCATCATCTACTAATTCATATTCATTCATGGTTATTTGTTTGCCTTTTATATTTTCTTTTTTAACATATCCTCTTTCCTGTATTTTTTCAACCAAACTTGAAAATGTAGAAGGTCTACCAATACCTTTTTCTTCTAATAATTGAACTAATCTAGCTTCCGTATAATGTAAGGTTTGATTTTTGATACTTATCTTCGAATACACCTTTTTATAAGGTAATTTTTCTTTTGGGTTTATTTTTTGTATAAAATGGTAATATTCACTATCTTTCGAATATTTTTTTGCAACATCTTGCCATCCTCCAAATATTAATAATTCTGATTTATAAGTAAATTTATATTTATTGAATGTAGTGATACTCGCCGTAACAGTATCGTATTCTGCTTGTGACATACAACTTTCTACAGTATTTTCCCAGATCAATTTATATATTTTTTCATGTTTTCCTGTAAGATTTTCAATATTTCTTGAAAAAATATTAGTAGGACGAATTGCTTCATGAGCTTCTTGAGCATTTTTATTTTTTTGATTCGATAGACTATCGAAGTTATCATGAAGATGTTTGAGAGAAAACATTTTATCTATATAATCCTTTATTGTAATTAAAAAATCCTTACTATAATTTTTACTATCTGTTCGCATATAAGTTATATGTCCTCCTTCGTAAAGATCTTGACAAATTCTCATCGTATCCTTTGGTGAATAATGTAATAAATTTGAAACCACCTGCTGTATTTTTGAGGTAGTAAATGGCTCTGGTGCGGTTTTAAATGATTTTTTATTTGGTGAACATATCAAATAATGTTCATATGATGATACACCGTCTAAAAAATCAATCAACTCTTCCTCTTTATCAAATTGTTTATTTAATTCAAATGGTAAATTTTTATTAGTAAAATAACCTGTAGAATTATATACATATTTATGACTTTCTTTATCTATTATTTTTTGATTATCATAAATAAGTTGAAGTGCTGGAGTTTGGCATCGACCGGCAGATAACGCGTTTTTCGAATTACGTGAAATATGTTTCCATAATATTGGGGAAATTTTAAATCCCACTAATAAATCTAATACTTGACGTGCTTGTTGTGCTTGCACTATTTTCATATCAATTCTAGTAGGATTTTTTATTGCTGATTGTATAGCAGTTTCAGTAATTTCATTAAATTTTATTCTTTTTGTTTTTTCAATATTTAAATTGAATACTTTACATATATGCCAAGCGATTGCTTCGCCTTCGCGATCGTCGTCAGATGCTAAAATAACCTCGTCTCTAGTTAATATTTCTTTACGAATTTTTTCCAATTGTTTTTGTTTTATATTATTTTGGATGAGAGAAAATATTAATTCATTATTATCTAGATTAATATTTTTTAATGAATTTAATTCACGTATATGGCCAAATGAAGCCATCACTTTATAACCAGGACCAAGATAGTTTTCAATTTTTGCACATTTAGCGGGCGATTCTACTATCACCAAATATTTTGTAGTTGTATATTTTTTAGACATTAATAATTATACGTTGATAATATTTAAATTGTATTAATAATGTAAATAAATAACACTGTGTTTGTCTATTACGATAGAATAATATCTTTAGTTTGTGTTCATGAGTTTAAAATTTTTCCAAGATATTTCTTTATCCGCTTTTTTTTGTTGTGGCTGTATTTCTTCTCCGTTGTCATTTAATTTATCTGCCTTACGTAATGCACTATCAACATATAATTTTTTCAAAATACTTCCAACTATAAATGAACCTTCATGTTGATTTAATTCTCCTTCCTCAATTTTATGTAGTACGTCTAAAAATTGATAGAATATATCTATATCTAGTTCATCCTTCCTTAATTTATTATAAATATCTGTATAGTAGGTAAATATAAAATTACATTCACTTACAGCATCTTGCTGCACTTTATCTTGATCATTATTGTATTTATTTTTAAGAAATAATAAATTTTTAATATCATTACGGAGTATTTCACTATGCTTTAGTTCACGAATTAATTCTGTATAATCTTCTGTATTATTTGCAGTAATCATATTTTGTAATTGTAAACGTTGTTTATCGTCCATTATATTATAAGATAATTTATTTTTTTAAATAAAAATATCTTATAATATTAAATGAGTAAAAATCAAGATACTGCCCCAGGAATGCCTTTACCTACAAAACAAGGAATGTTAGGAAGTACCCCGGGCGAATCTGCTCATCAACAGAATGTAAATACAGCTGCAAAAGCACAAAATTTGAAAAATGCAGTAGGAGGAGGGATTGAAGTTCCTCAATATAATAATCCTGGATATACACCACAAAATGGTCCAGGACAAAATCCTAATGGCCAAATAGCAAAAATTTCGTCAACTGGAACACAACAACACGTAAATGCAGTTTATGATAAACAAGCCATGAAAGGAGGCAAATATGGCAAAAAAGGCGGTCAGGGATGGTCATATAAAAATAATCCTGATTGGAATTGGGGTTGTATGAGTGGTGGAAAGAAAAAAAAAACACGAACAAAACGTCGCAAAATGAAAAAATCGCGTTCAAATCGTAAACGTAGAAGTACTCGTAAGAGAAGTCATAAACGAAGAAAATATTAAATTATTTTGATAAAAGGCATTTTTGTCATCTTCGTTATTAAGGATCTATAAATATTATTCAATTGTTTTAGATAATATTTTTTCTTTTTTCTCTCATTTTTTTGAGGATATAATCTTTGAATATTTGGAATTTCCATCATTTGATTAAATAAACCTATATTATTAAAGAAAGACTCATATTTAACACAATAAATTGGATAATTCTTATTTTGTTTAAATACATAATTATCATAAAACTCTTCTATTCCATATAAATCCTTATTTTTTAAAATAACCTCTTCTAATGTTAAATTAGGATTATTACACATTATATGTTTAAGATGATTTGAATTTGCTCCAGTTAGAGAAATAAATCGACTAAAAATCACATCTATTGGATTTCTATAAATAAATATAATTTTATAGTTTTTAATTTTATCTTCTGGTATTTTTATTTTATTAAACCACTCACTATATATATTATCAGTTGTGTTTTTGCTTCCTACGTAAGAAATTTCATCTGGCGGATATCTATCATGAATATGTTCTACATTTCCAAATTGAGATAAATAATTATAAATAAAGGTAGATCCGGAACCTCCATAACTACAAATATAAAACCATCTATTTTCGTTATAAATATTTTTGTTATAAAGAGGTTTTGGTATATTATCTTTTTTTGAAATAATATTTATATTTTTAATTAATTTATTCGGACTTGATTGTTTGTATTTATTTTGTATAAATGAGAACTGATAAATACCTGTATTCATATATTTAATTATTTTAATAAATAATAGATAAAAACGAAAAATATGTAAAATATATTTATAAATATATAATATGCCTTCAGGAAAAAATTGGATGTATTTTTTATATATTAATTTAGCTTTTGGAATTTATATCGCGGGTGTATTTTATTTTAATCAAATGAATGAGATAAAAGATAACTGGTCTAATTATAGATGTAATCCACTATATATGCCACTCGCAGATGATATAAATAGTAACTTTGCATATTGTGTACAAAATAGTATGAGCTCATTAATGGGTTTTATATTAGAACCTATTACTTATATTACCTCTAGTTTAAGTGAAATGGGGGGTGGGTTGATGAATGAAATCAATATGGTAAGAGCTATGTTTAGTAAAATACGAAATTTATTTAGTTCTATTATCGAGTCTGTATTTGGAATTTTCCTAAACTTAGTTATAGAATTTCAAAAAATAATTATATCAATGAAGGACTTATTTGGTAAAGCAATTGGTATATTAACTACGCTTTTATTCACAATAAATGGATCTATCAAAATTATGCAAAGCGCATGGAATGGTCCAGCAGGACAATTAATACGTGCACTAGGGGCATGTTTTCATCCAGATACAAAGGTAAAATTATCAAATGGAAATGAAGTATTTATGAAAGATTTGAATTTAGGAGATAAACTTGAAAGCGGGTCAATTGTTAGATCTTTTATAAAGATTCAAAATTATAAAAAGGAACCTTTATATAAAATAAAATCTAACGATCAAAATATTTATGTTACAGGAAGTCATTTTGTATATGATAAAAGCAGTCATAATTTTATCCCTGTGAAGGATTATGGAAAGGCTATATTAACTGATAAAATTAGCGATTGGTTTGTCTGTTTAGTTACAAGCGATAATAAAATAAGTATTCAAGATGAAATTTTTTGGGATTGGGAAGATGATCATTTTTCTATTAACTATTATAATAAATATCTTTCGCAATTAAAAAATAGTAATCTTTATTATAGATGCAAGAAACAAATGGGTTAAAAAAAATTTATAATATGTATAAAGATTTAACATATTTTGATCAATATAGTGGCTCCATAGCGTTGATGTTATTTATCTTAATTATACTATTTTTAATTGTTTCTTATTGTCTTGTTATGATGAATATTAAACCTATTCAAGATAATTGGCCAACCGAGAGATGTAAATTAGGAGTCATGCCTTTTGCTGGTATGATAAATACCCCCGATGGTACTTCAAGTATTGATTATACGAACCAAAATTTTTCATATTGCATTCAAAATATTCTTTCCACAATTGCAGGAACCGCCACCGAACCTGTTACATTTATTATGAATATGATACAAGAGTTATTCAAATCTATAAAGGATGCAATTAACTCCATAAGAGCTATGTTCGATAAAATTCGTACTGAATTTCAGCGGATTACTGGTGAAATTATGGGTAGAATTCTCAATATGATGATTCCTTTACAGTCTATTATAATTGCATTAAAAGATTTTTTATCAAAGTTACAAGGTGTTATGGCTGCAGGATTATTTACACTATTGGGCGCATTTATGACTTTACAGTCATTATTTGGTGCTATTGCAGAATTTATTATAATGATTTTAATTACTCTTGCAGCTATCGTTATGGTGCTATGGATTGTTCCTGTCACATGGGGGGCAGCTGCTTCTATGACTGTTATCTTTTTAGCGATTGCAATTCCCATGACTTTAATATTAGTATTTATGACTGTTTTTTTAAAAGTAAAACCAAGTATCTCTATTCCAACTATAAAATGTTTTGATAAAAATACTGAATTAATTATTATTAAACAAGACCAACAAATAATAAAAAAAATAGAAGATATAGAAGTAGGAGATATTTTATACCCAAATAATCAAGTAACTGCAAAAATAAAAGTATTGACTGAAGGGTCACGAATGTATCGTCTTGAAAATATTATAGTATCAGATAGTCATAAAATTAAGTATAATAATCGGTGGATAAATATTTATCAACATCCTGACGCAGTTGAATTACAAAATTATGGAGAAAAATTTCTATATTGTCTAAACACTAAAAATAAACGAATTTTTATAAATAAATATGAATTTTCTGATTGGGATGAATATTTACAGAATGATGGTAAAACGTTTAATCTATCTCAAACTGGAATGACTAAACATAATATTATTTCACTCAAAGAAACAAAAAAATCGATAGATTTGATTCAACCAGGAGATAAATTATATGATAATAATATTGTTTATGGTATAGTAGAGATAGATAGTATTAATATAAATCAATTCAAATTTTTAATCGGTGATAAAATTATATCTGGTAGCGAATATTTATCTTCTCCAAATTATAGAAACTTACATTTTTTATCATTAGATAAAAAAAATAAAAATATTATTAAAAATCATGATAAATTATATCACTTACTGACAGGGTGTGGAAACTTTAGAGCGAATGATTTATTAATAAATGATTATAATTATTGTATTGACAAATTTATTTCGTAAAAAAAAATTATCTTCATTTTATGTATAAAATGAATATCAAAGTTTTAGGAGTGAACTTAAATATTGAATTATTAACATTAATATTTGTAATATACTTAATTTTAATGGTAAATACTTTAGGTAGTTGTTGTAGAATGTCATGTAGCGAAGGATTTACAGGAGCAAATACTAATATGGGGTTATCTTCCGGGTATAGTTTAACTAATCCAGCCCCTCCGATCAATACTGATAATTGGAACCAACCTAATATGCAGGTAACTCCTGGTACCGCGGTTAGTTCTGGAGTCCAAGATATATTAGACCGTCCAACCCAACCAATACCTTTACCCGACGGTGAAATGTTAATGTTCGCAAATTCTGAATTTAAACCAGAATGTTGTCCAAATACTTATTCTAATAGTAGCGGGTGTGCATGTATGACAACTGGTCAATTTAATTATTTAAAAACACGTGGAGGTAATAATGTACCCTTTGCAACAATTTAATGTTTATAAATATATTTATTTATAATATTCTGATAATATAAATGAATAAAAATAATAAAAATAATAAAAGTAATAAAAAAAAAAGGAGTAATCGATTCATAAAAACAGTTAAAAATAAATTTAAATTAATTCCAAAGGGATGTCCAATAACTTTAACTCCGTTTCAACAAAAATATATAAAAAAAATAAATGAAAGCAAAAAAAATAAAATATCAAATAACCAATTGAAACTCAAATTTACAAAGGAAATAACAAAATCTTTTGCCCCAGACGCAATTAAACCATATAACGACTATTATACATATATTAATAATGAATGGTTAAACGAGAGTCATAGAACAGAAGCGCAAAAATATATTATTCAAGTTGACGATTTCCGTTTAGTACAAGATCGTGTATTCATACAATTATATCATATTATCAATAATTATACCAAAACTAATACACACCATGCCAAAATGATGAAAAATTATTTTCATTCAGTTTTAAAAATGAATCCTATTAATGAAAGTAAACAATTAGCAAAGGAAGCCGTTGAATTTGTAGATAAATCTCTACAAAATGGGAATGTTTGGCAGTTATTGGGAAACATGAATAAAAATACCATGATTAACTCATCTGCGCCATTTTCTTGGGATGTGACAGCAGATGAAAAAGAACCTACCAAATTTAGATCATTCATAGGAGGACATGCGTTTGAATTAATTGATATAAATGTTTACTATGATGATGGTACTGATGTGGCCTATAAAACATCTGTCAGAAATAAGTTTTTTAAAACATGTAAAGAAATTTTTAATACGTGTTTGGGTGAAAATGATTTAGATGGTAAAGATGTTTATGATGTTGAAGTAGAAATATTTAACACATTTGGATGCACAGATATTACAAAAAACCCTCAGGACTATAATCGTGTTACAAAAGAAGACGCAAACAAAAAATATGGGTTTGATTGGTGTGAGTTAAGTAAAACAATAGGCTTCAAAACTCCTCCTTCATTTTTTATTACAAGTAATTTAAATTATTTAAAATGCGCCAGTGATCTCTTAACAAAAAATTGGCAAACCAAAAAGTGGCGCACTTATTGGATATTTTTAATGTTAAAAAGAATTACTCGTATTACCACCAAATGGGAAACTATTATTTATGATTTTTGGGGTAAATACCAACGTGGACAAGAAAAATTAAATACAGATCCAGCTGTAAGTGCTGTATTATATATGACTCTTCCTTTTAATAAATTTTTATCAGATATGTATGTAAAAGAATATGAAAATCCACAAGCAATTAAATATACCAAAGTAATGTGTGATGACTTAAAATTAGTGTATAGAGAAATTCTCAAAAGAAATAATTGGTTAAGTAAAAAATCAAAAGATTATGCATTATATAAATTAGAAAAATTTAATTTTGTAATTGGTTCACATAAAGTACCATTTGATGATCCACAATTATCTTATACCTCAAATTTAAATAATAATATGATGTTATTTAATGATTGGAGAGTTAAAAAATTAATATCCCTTGAAGGACATAAATATGTAGATTTACCATTAGTTGATTGGACAGAATATCCAGTAAAAATGATAGGGGCTCAACCATATATAGTAAATGCGTCTTATACACCAACACAAAATACTATTTTTATTAATTTAGGTTATATACAAAAACCATTTATAGATATGGACGAACGAGGTATTGAGTATAACTTAGCAGGGATTGGTAATACAATTGCTCATGAAATGTCTCATGGATTTGACGATACGGGAAGTAAATATGGAGCAGATGGTAAGTTATTTGATTGGTGGACTCCAGAAGATAAGAAAAAATTTAAAGCAATTCAAAAAGATGTAACTGAACAATATGAGCTTTTTGCAAAAAGGGATGGTATAAAGTATGATGCAGCGGCTGCTATTGGTGAAAATATGGCAGATATATCAGGATTACAAATTATATCTATGTATTTGAGAAATTTTCAAATTTTTAATAAAGATGTTACTATGATAAGTAAACTCTCATTTGAAGTATTTTTTACATGGTTTGCAGTATCACAAAGACAAAAATTAAATAAAAAAGCACTTGCGTTACAACTTAAAACAAATCCACATCCACCAGATAAATATCGTTGTAATATTCCATTATCACGATTACCTATGTTTCGTAAATTATTAAATGTTAAAAAAGGAGATGATATGTGGTGGCATAATATTAATAGTGTTTGGTAAAACTGCATTTAGTACAATATTCTATTTCACGCGAACAATCTGGATCTATATCAATTAAATCTTTTTCAAATTCATGTTCACATATGAATTCATTATTTTCTTTATTAAAAAAAATATCATTTTTTATATCAGTTAAAATATTCTTTATTTCTTCAATTTTATTATAATTAGAATATGAAATATCATTTAATTCATATTCTATAAGTTCTATCCTCTTGATAAGTGAATTTATTTTATCCATATTATTATTTTATAATATTAAAGTTATGTTTAAGTTAATTATAAATACATACTATACATCGCGCTAATATTTTCTGTGTTACGCTTGATTAGCTTATCTACAATTTCCTTTGTAACTGTAAACGGGAATTCTACTTTTAACGTTAGATCTTCTTCAAACAAATTTTGGTCTGGTTTCATCAGTCTATATAAATTTAATTTAGTATGTATTATTTCTAAACTTCTTTTCAGGTTTCTAACACCATCTTCTTTATTACAGTGATTATCGATTATATGATGAATTGTTTCGTCTGGAATTATAATATCTCCATCGTTGAACTTTATTTGTTCACGAATACGAGGTAACAAATAATTATTACCAATATTTGTTTTCTGTTTCAAATTATAACCCTTAGTTTGTATTCTATACATACGATCTTTCAAAATTGGATTTACTTTTGTTTCGTCATTATAACTAAATATAAATAAACATTTACTTAAATCGAAATCAATTTCTGCAAAATATTTATCGTGAAATTCAGTATTCTGTGACGTATCTGTTAAATGTGTCAATATTCCTGCAATTTCTTCTCCTCTAGGAGTATCACTTATTTTATCTAATTCATCAAAATATATTACTGGATTCATACACTTACTATCAATCAATATTTGAACTATTTTTCCCCATGTACTCCCTTCATAAGTATATGAGTGTCCTTCTAGAAAACTACTATCGGTTGCACCTCCTAAGGCAATAAATGCAAAAGGTCGATCTAATATTTTACTGATTCCTTCCTTTACAAGACTAGTTTTACCCGTTCCAGGTGGTCCATGAATCGCAATTGCAGTTCCAATTGATTTTGGATTGGTCATTAATTGACCTAACATTTGCATTATCTGCATTTTTGCGTCATTTAATCCATAAACTGCTTCGTCTAATGTTTTTTGCGCTTTTTCCATAAAATTATGACACTCGTCTACACCATTTTCAATACTAATGGGAAGTGTTTGATATTTACTAAATGGAACTTTCATAAATGTATCTACCCAATTTTTTATTTTATAAAATTCTCCACTACCTGGTTCCATATAACGAAGTGAATTTATTTTTTTCATAGCTGATGCTTTAAATATAGGAGGAATATCACTTTCTAAAAGTGTTATTCGATATGGCTTTTCAATTCTAGTAATTGAATTGATTTCGCGAAATTCTTTTAATATTTTTTTTTGCTCATCAACTGATAACTTATCAAAGAAGGATGCGTCGTTCATAGTATTTTTATCACGAGCAATTCGCTTAAAAATTCTTGCATTTTTATCTTTTTGTTTTTTACTTTTCTTTTCTGATTTTTTTTTATCTTTTACTATTTCTTCTTCAAATAATTCAATACATTTTTTAAGTCTGCTATTATTTTTATCATTTTTATTATTTTTATTATACATTTCTTTTAATTTTTGCAATTGATCATTACCTTCTATCATCTTATCCATATCTTTGGATATTTCATTATTTTTATTATTTTTATTATTTTTATCAATTTCTTTTGTATTATCTTTATCTTTATTTTGTCTATTCTTTTCTTTACGTTTTTTTTTATCGGTAGTTTCTTCTGAAGAAACTGATACATTTTCATCTTCTGTTTCTTCATCGTCCTCTTCATAATATTCATCCTCTGTTTCCCATTCTTCTTCATCTTCTCCCCCTCCAATTGTAAATATTATATTAACCTTATTTGATTTTTGTAACTTTTCATCATCCTCATCCTCATCCTCATCCTCATCCTCATCCTCATCCTCATCATCATCGTCTTCGTCTTCTTCGTCATCATCCTCAGTATCACTATCTTCTTCATATTCGTCGCTACTATCATCATCCTCACCATCATCTTCAGTTTCCCATTCTTCTTCACTTTCTTTTTTATTTTTATTTTTTTTAGGAGATTTTTTAGACGAATTAGATGATTTTTTGGATGGTGATTTACGTATCATGGACCGTGTTACGATTTTGGAAGTTTTCTTTTCTTCACTTTCTGTATCGCCGTCATTTTTTGTTTTAGACGCGGTAATCATTTTTCCAGTTTTCTTCACCTTTTCTCCATTTTTAATTTTTTTCGATAAAAATTTTGATGGAAATAGTTTAGATAATAATTTTCTATATTCATGCATATCTATTTCTTCTTCAAACTCTGATTCACTATATTCATCATGATCACTATCAGAGTCCTCATTTTTTTTTTTACCTTTTACAAAACTTTTATTAGTTTGTTTACTTTTACTCTTATCAGAAAATACCATACTTATATTTATAAAGAAAATATATTTTTAAATAGATATCAATTTTTTTTAAAATTATAAATTGGTTTTAAATAAAATTGAAAAAAAACTATCTAAAATATTGTTAATATATAATAGATGTACAGCCAATCTGGAATGATGTCAAACAATATTTCAAAAATTATAGGAATTCAATTTAGTATATTATCACCGGATGAGATTCGTAAAGGATCTGTGGCCGAAATTACTACAAGAGATACTTATATAAATAATAAACCAGTAATAGGAGGATTATTTGACCCGCGAATGGGAGTGTTAGAGCCGGGTATAATTTGTCCAACAGATGGCCTTGATTATATGAAAACACCAGGATATCACGGTCATATAGAACTTGCCAGACCTGTATTTTATATCCAATTTATTAACACTATTTTAAAATGTTTAAGATGCGTTTGCTTTAAATGTAGTAAATTATTAATAAATAAGGAAAAATATAAAAAAATGTTGTTTCTATCTACAGAGGCTAGATGGAAACAAGTATTTGCATTATCTGGTAAAATAACACGATGTGGTGAAGATACTGATGACGGATGTGGTTGTTTACAGCCAAAAAGAATACGTAAAGAAGGATTAGCAAATTTATTTGCAGAATGGAAAAATGATGAAGCCGATGGTGAACCGATTATAATAAAATTATCACCTGAAATGGTACTTAAAATATTCAAAAGAATTTCAGACGAAGATGTTACTTTTATGGGTTTTAGTCCTGTTTGGTCACGACCGGATTGGATGATTTGTCAAGTCATGTTAGTACCCCCTCCAGCAGTTAGACCATCTGTAAAACATGACGCACAACAACGATCAGAAGATGATTTAAGTCATATCTTAGTGAATATTATAAAAACAAATAAGACTTTACTTGATAAGATTCTAAATAATGCACCCGCAAATGTAATTGATGATTGGACTATGGTGTTACAATATTATGTAGCAACCCAAGTGGATAATAAAATTCCTGGAGTTGCATCTGTTGCACAGAGATCAGGTAGACCTTTAAAATCTATAAAGGATAGATTGAATGGAAAAGGTGGTAGAATAAGAGGTAATCTTATGGCGAAACGTGTGGATTATAGCGCTCGTTCTGTAATTACCGCTGACCCAAACTTGGGAATCGCAGAACTAGGTATCCCGCTAAAAATTGCTAAGAATATTACAAAACCAGTAACTGTAAATAAATTAAATAAAGCATTTCTTACTAAATTAGTTCAAAATGGTCCAGATAATTGGCCAGGGGCTAAAATTTTAGAAAAACCTGGAGGCGAATCCATCACATTAAGGTATTATATGGATCGCGAATCAATTGTATTAGAGGAAGGTGATATAGTACATAGACATATGATGAACGGTGACCCAGTATTATTTAATCGTCAACCAACTCTTCATCGTATGAGTATGATGTGTCATATTGCTAAGATAATGCATAAAGGTGATACATTTCGAATGAATGTTGCTGATACAAAACCATATAATGCTGATTTTGATGGAGATGAAATGAATTTACATATGCCGCAAGATCCAGAATCTGAATCAGAATTGAAGAATCTAGCTGCGGTTCCTTATCAATTAATAAGTCCAGCAAATAACTCAACAATCGTTGGTATTTTCCAAGATTCTATGTTAGGATGTTATCAATTTACTCGTAAAAATATAAATTTTGATGCGAGAAAAGCGATGAATTTACTTATGTCGTGTAATACTGTTGATGAAAATCAACTAATGAAAAACACACAAAATAATAACGGAGTATCTAGTTTTAACTTATTGAGTCAAATAATGTCTCCTCTTAGTGTTAATTATTCAACTAATGCGTTCAAAAAATCAAATGAAGATTTTTCTAAATCTAATCTGGTAATTGAAATACAAAATGGTGAATATATTAGAGGTCAGATGGATAAAAAGGTATTAGGTGCTGGTACGAAAGGATTATTACATAGAACTTGTAACGATTTTGGAAATAAATCATGCGCAGCATTTATAGATAATTTACAAAATATTATTACAGATTATATGATGTCTTCATCGTTTAGTGTTGGTATTAGCGATTTAATTTCTAATGAAAAAACCAATACAGAAATAGTAAAGGTTATTACTAAGAAAAAAACAGAAGTACAAAATTTGATTGAAGAAACTCAATTAAGTATCTTTGAAAATAAAACAGGAAAAACAAATAATGAAGAATTTGAAACTCGTGTAAATAATATTTTAAATCAAGCTACTTCTGAATCTGGTAAAATTGGATTACAAAGTCTTGATAAAAATAATCGATTTGTTACCATGGTAAATGCTGGATCAAAAGGAAGCGAGCTAAATATATCTTTTATGATTGCTTGTCTTGGACAACAAAATGTAGACGGAAAACGCATACCATATGGGTTTAATCATAGAACATTACCTCACTATACAAAATATGACGACAGACCGGTTGCAAGAGGATTTGTAGAAAGTTCTTATGTTAACGGACTTACACCTCAGGAGCTGTTCTTTCATGCGATGGGTGGTCGCGTTGGGTTGATTGATACTGCTGTTAAAACATCTACTACTGGATATATTCAAAGAAGACTAATCAAAGGATTAGAAGATTTAATGGTTTCTTATGATATGACGGTGAGAACTAATAAAAATAAAATAGTACAATTTATTTATGGAGATGATGGTATTGATTCTACAAAAGTAGAATGTCAAGAGATTCCGTTTGTTAATATGAATATTCAAGATATCTACTCACATTTTGCTATACCAGATAAAAATAATATTACTTCGAGTATATTTATATCAGCAACCAACTCAAAATTCAAAAAACAAAAAAATAAAATGATAGAGAGAGTTCAAAAAGATATAGACTATATTCTAAAAATGAGATCTAAAATCATAACGCATGTATTTAAAAATAAAAGCGAAACTGCTCTCAATTTACCGGTTGCTTTTGAATATATTATTAATAATATCAAAGGACAATTAAATTTAAATAGTAATTCTCAAGTAGATATTACTCCGTTGGATGCTTATGAAATGATTGATAATTGTTTTGATAGATTGGTTAGTATTTACTTTACACCTCCTACCGAATTATTCAAAACCGTGTTTTATTATCATTTATCTCCAAAATCTTTATTGATTGTAAAAAGATTCAATAAATCGGCATTAACATTACTTTTGGAATCAATAATTTTATATTATAAAAAAGCAATTGTTGCACCAGGTGAAATGGTAGGAATGATTGCTGGACAAAGTATTGGAGAAGTTTCTACACAAATGACGTTGAATACCTTTCATTTTGCTGGAGTTGCTTCTAAATCGAACGTAACCCGTGGAGTACCTCGTATCGAAGAAATTCTATCTCTTTCTAGCGAACAAAAAAATCCATCACTTACCATATATCTTAAAAAAGAAGACGAAACACAACAAGATAAGGTTCAATCAATTATGAATATGATTGAACATACTAAATTGGATGAAATTGTTTTATCAAGTGAAATTTGCTTTGATCCAGATGATTTAAATACGCTGATTGAAGAAGATAAAGATATGATAACACAGTTCAATACTTTTGAAAATATGGTAGCAGAATGTGCTGATTATGCGATAACTCCTGAAACAGAAAAATCTAAATGGATTATTCGCATGGAAATGAATTCTCAGGTTATGCTAGAGAAAAATATTACGATGGACGATGTTAATTTTGTTCTTAAAAATGCATATGATAATCAGATATCTTGTGTGTTTTCTGACTACAATTCAGATAAACTAATTTTTAGAATTCGTATGAATGATGTAATCAAAACTAGTCAAAAATCTAAAAAAGGTAAAATTAATCCTTTAGACCAATCTGATCAAATTTATGTTTTGAAGAACTTTCAAGATCAATTGTTACAAAATATTATTCTTAGAGGTGTAAAAGGACTCAAAAAAGTAATATTACGAACTATTAAAGATAATTTGGTCGAATCAAATGGGACTTATAAGAAACAAGACATTTGGGTATTAGATACTATCGGTACTAATCTGTTGAGTGTATTGAGCTTAGATTATATTGATAAAGAAAGAACATTTAGTAATGATATTGTAGAAATATATAATGTACTTGGAATTGAGGCTGGTCGACAAGCTATTTATAATGAATTAGTGGATGTTATAGAGTTTGATGGAACATATATCAATTATCATAATTTTAGTATTCTTGTTGATAGAATGACATATTCACATAAAATGATATCTATATTCAGACATGGTATCAATAATGATAATATTGGTCCGATTGCCAAAGCTTCTTTTGAAGAAACTCCTGAAATGTTTTTGAAAGCGGCTCGACATGCTGAACTTGATACATTCAAAGGAATATCAGCAAATGTTATGTGCGGCCAAGAAGGATACTTTGGTACGAGCGCATTTCAAGTAGTGTTAGATATAGAAGAATTACAAAAACTTCAAGCAGATAGTTATAATCCTATAGATATAGAGAATGAAGTTGATAAATTCTTAGAAAAAGTAGATAATCCAGATGATCCTTGTTCACTTAACAATCTAACTATACAAAATAATGTATCTACCATCAAACCACTTAATACAGGTGAAGATAACGACTATAATCCGGGGTTTTAATTATATTACTCTGTCATCATTTAAACAAATAATATTATATTATAATAATGTTATTTATTGAACATTTTATAAATAAATTACCTGGTAATCATAGCATATTAGAAATATATTTATCTATGCTTAACAATAATTTTACTCTTCAAAAAAAGTTCGCTATATATAAACAAGTACAAGAAAATATATTTTTAAAAGAAAGTCATAAACATATATTTGCTGATATTTTTTTTGAAATACAGAAAATATACCATAGTTTTAAAATATTACATCGTTTAATATTTACAACCCAGGTTGTGGATAAGGATCTGAATTTTAACGCTATAACTAAAAACGATAAAAACGTAATAAAATTGATTCATAACCATAAATTATTTTTATTCAATATTCGTGATTTAATTAAAATTATTGAAAATTCACTAACTAATAATGATAGTATGTTTTCCGAACCACTTGAAATTAAAAATCCATATGATAATGATTTTTTTCAAAAACACAATTTATATAATATATATTTTCATATAAAATTTTCTAGTTGTTATCATAGCGATTTATTTCATAAATTTTTCTTAGAAGATTTTTGTTTAAAACGATTTCTTCAAAAATATGAATATATTTTACGCGAAGAAATCATTAAGAGATTTGTTTTTATGAATTCAGATAAAATTGTTATGAAAGAAATTATATTAATGATTTTAGATTTTAATAAAATTATGAAGAAATCATACTTAAAATATAAAATAAATATTCATCCGGAATTTCCAAATGATAAATTATTATTGAAAGTTTTCAAACCGTATTTATATCTTTATTTAGAAAGTAAATTTTCGTTAGTTCCTTCTATAAAAAAATTTAATGATGGCAAATTTATATTTAAAATGAAACAGTTTTCTGAAGAAAATTATAAATTTAGTAGAAAAATTATTAATAAAATAAGAGTTGTTAGTTTTGAACCTCAGTTCAACATAGATCGTACTACTATATCATTTAATGAAAATTATATAAAATATAATGACGATTATACTCCTAATACAACTCAGGTCATAAATTATGCATATCTTGCTTTAAATAATTTGTTATATGAAAACAATTATACTTCTAATTCAAGTCAATTAATTTCAACAAACGAACAATTTAATCACAATACTATCGATAATACTTTTTATAATAACGAATATGATAGCACAGACGATAGCACCCACGATAGCACCTCCGATAGCATCCACGATAGCACCCACGATAGCACCTCCGATAGCACCTCCGATAGCATCCACGATAGCATCCACGATAGCACCTCCGATAGCATCCACGATAGCATCCACGATATTAGTAATAATAATATAATACATAATCAGTTACATGATACAGAAAGCGATAGTGATAACATTCCGTTAAATTTATATACACATTTTAATAATGTGTTTATTGAGGATTATGAATCAGAATGTGAAGGAAGTATTAGCTAATCTTCTTCTATTAATATTTTTTTTGTTTTTGTGTTTCCTTTATTTGAATATCGTTTCTTAGTTTTATTTTTATCAAATTCATTTTTTTCTATTGGATTAATATCAATTTTTCTTTCCTTTGTTAATTTGGATTTTATATTTAATATGTCTACTTTATCTTCATCATCTTCTTCTATCAGTAATGGTTTACTTTTTTTATATTTTTTGATAAATTGATCAACCGTTTTAATACGATTCAACTCATTCTTTATTTCATCTACACATTGACCCGATAACTCTTTTATAGGAATAAATATTTCGTTTTTATCATTAAGAATAATTTTATATTTAGGTAGCTTATTTGTCTGAAAAGGCGGTATGAAAACAAGTATAAAATTATCCTCAATCGTACCATTAGTTATATAAAAATTATGAAATGGATCAACTTGGTAAAATGGCTTTGAAAAAATAAAAATTATAGGTATCTCATATTTTTTACTAATTAATAAAAAATCAAATATAGTCAAATAATAACTCTCATTTAATATGAAATTTTCAAAGTCTATTTTATTTGCTAATAATAAATCAGTCATTTTCTTTTTCCCTTCATTTTTCAATATTTCAATTATTTTTACACGATGATCCTTTAAATAATTACGATATTCCTCATATAATATTTTTTTTAAATCAAATACTGATATATCAATATTTTTACTTTTTTTTATTATTTCTATCATAATTTGAAAGCTACATATTTCACTTTCATCATAGTTTAATTCACGATAATTTGTAGGAAGGCATCTTTCCCAATAGGACGATGTAATTTTATTTTTAATAGAATATTCGCATTCAGATGGTTTATCTAGAATATTAGAAATATTTTTTTTATTATCATATGGCTGTGATAAAACAGGTTTAACTTCATCATATGAATTATATTTTACATAATTATTTTTATTTATCGGTACGAAAGATTCAAAATATTCTTGTGTAATTAATGATTGTAATAATATTATTTCATCCTCATTCAAATTATAAGTTACATTTGAAAACATCAAATATGTATCTGGATTAAACATGAACTTTTTTATACGTTTATATCTAATAAGTTCGTCGGCCATTTTCAAAAAATAAACATCTTTATTTAATTTACCTGTAATTAAATTTAATTTAGGTAATATTAGATTACAATTATTACTAGTATATGCACATAAATTTGTAAGTTGTTCACATCTTCCTTTATCTTTATTTGTACAAATTGTTGTTTCATTAATAAGTTTATAAAAGGTTGAATCACCTGTAAATTGAATTTTATTCGCGACAAGTTTTTCTAATAAACTTTTGGTTTTTTCTAGATGCTCTTGGTATATTAAAAATGAATTATTTGTTTCTATTTCCAACTCTTCGCGGATTGATATATATTTATAATCATTTAATAATATTCTTATTGTGTTACGAAATAGATTATAAAAAGTACTTTCCATTTTGATTTTTGTTATATAGTCTACTCTTTCCTTATCTTCTTCTTGGGATGTAGTAATTATCAAATCACTCAACGTTTTATCATCTTTTTGATTTAATAAATAATTATTATTTTCTATGGATGGTAAATCTATATCAGGTGAAATATCTGAAACCATTATAGGTGGAGATATTTGTATAAATTGATTTGTCTCAGTCAATATTCCTACTACCATCTCATCTTCAATTACCTTAAAAATCGGTTTACAAGGAATATCTGCTGTAACTTTTCTTTTTTTACTACGATTCCATAGCGTTGTTAAAAATTTTACCGTTTCAGAATATGTACCCCATAAGGAAATATTATTCATAAATATAATCTCTATCTCTTCGTAAGATTTTGCCGAGAACGACGGATAACATGGAATAAAACCACTTTTGTTACCATGTTCTGCAACAACTCCTATTATTTTATTATTAAAATTTAATACTAATTTTTGTATATCATATTTATAAATTATTAATTTTTTAATAAGATTTTCAAATAATATTGATCGTCTTGCCTTATAAACAAACGGCATACTATCTAACGGCTTACATAAATTATTCATGATAGGTTTCAATACATTATTTAAAGCACTACGCATAGTTACACTCAAATAAGGATCTGACTCTTTGAATTCCTTTGTAATTTTGATCTTTTTATCTGAACTCATATAAAGATAAATAGGCTCATAATAGTCATCAATTTTAACTAATATAACAGTTGGTTTACGCGATTCATACAATTCGGTAGAATAATGATTTGTAGGACATAATATTTGAACATTATTGGTTATATCATCTTGAGGAAGTTTTAATATGATTAAATTTAATCCTTGTGTAAATAACTTTTTATTTGGTACGCTGATAATATCCCATAAATATGTATGATCAATAATTGTATCATCGTCTTTTATAAAATTTTTGAAATTTTCATATGAAGATATTATTTTTTTAAAATATAATACCTCTTTGGGGTTTTCTTGATTGATCATCTTAAAAATTTTAGTATCAGAATATTTATTAAAATCATAGGTTTTATTTGGGGAAAAATTATTGAAATCATTTACTAAATTACCATTTTGATATTTTATAAAAGTATCTAATGTAATACTTGATAATATTTTATTTTTCATTTGTTTAATAGATAATACCTGACCACTTTCGGAGTGTTGAGTACTTCCATAAGATATCAAATCAGCTATACAAGCAATAAAAGACTGATTTTTACTTAGTTCTATTCCATGTCTTAATAAACACGGATGATTTTGTTTCAAATTTGTATTTGTCTTACTAATTTGGCAATCTACATTAGACTCTTGAATTAAAAGTTGAATTGACATAGGTAAATAACCCCATCTACCTGGATCTAAAGGGAATTTTTCAGGACCTTTTATATATTCTTCTTCTTTACCCATATCTGGTTTTTTTGATTTAATATCTTTATTTTCTTCACATTTTTCTTTTGCATTTATTCTACCTAATGTGTTATATTTATCAAAACAACATGGTAAACAGTATCCTTTTGGGTGCTTATCTGTTTGATATCCAGGATATCGTTTTTCGTTTTCTTTATAAAATTCATATATATAATATCCTGGTTTCACTACTTTGTCTTTTTTTGATAATACTTTTCCACAAGTCGGATGTACTAATTCTGTTTTACCATTTTCAGTAACCTCTTTCAACTCACGCGGATCTATAATACTGTTCGTTTTTAAACACCAATACCTAGGACAAATATAATTATATTTGTTTTTAGGATCAGACCCATATTTAATAACATCCTCTTCTTTCAAAAAACCAGGATGTTCTTTATTTATTTTACCTAGTTGGGTGTCTGTTAAAATAACAGGTTGTCTTCTAGTATCTGATCTACACGTTCTTGAATAAGCGTTATATTGTGGTGTATCTTCTTTCAATATTAATATAGGGTCATATTTCTCTATCTTAGTTTGAAAATAATACGGTTTATTTAATTTTAATCCATCAATATTATATACTCCTTTACTCTTTATACTTTCGTCATCAGAGGACTCGTAAATTTCACTTTTATTCGTATCTCGGCTTTTATTCGTATCTCGGCTTTTATTCGTATCTCGGCTTTTATTCGTATCTCGACTTTTATTCGATCGTGGGGTTGATTCATGATCTTTTAAAAAATCATCGTCCGAATCACTCATTATACTTTTATCAGAATCATTATCTGAGTTATTTGGAATAGATTCAGGAGATTTTATTTTCATGTCCGTTGATTTATATGACTCAATAGATTCTTCTGAATCGCTTGTATCAGGATCTCCTCCGGCCAAATTACTATCCTCCTCATCGGATTCTTCGTCATCAAAAAATAAATCTAATGCACCTTCTGGTTTATCTTCCTCAAAATAAATCTCTTCATCAGATACGACTTCCTTTTCTGGTTCAGGTTCTTCTTCAATTATTACTTCTTCATTAATAATTTTAGAACAATTCTGTTTTATTAATTTATCTGGGTAACTTGTCGATTTTTTATCTTGTGTCAGACGTATTATACTATCCAAGTAAATAGGAATACTATCTAAATAACGAATATTATTTATATTATTTACTTGTATAGTTAATTCACTACTTTGTTTTTCTATTTTAAATTCAGTTAAAAATCCTGGATTTGTTTTGATTTTAATATCACGTTTACGGATTCCTTCCTGTGTTTCTATTTCATTTGCCACTTTTCTTAATAAATCTTCAGCATCTTCTTTTGATAAATCCGGATAATTTTTAATAAGTGATTCTACTATCTCGAATCCTCTTAAACCTTGTTCACTTTTCTCTATTATAAAAGCTTCTTGACTTGTTGTTTTATTGAAATTTGCTATACGTTTTAATCTCATTCTTAAATTATCGCCTTTTTCTGTTTCATTTACAAATAAAGCAGATATACATTTTATAAAAGGAGTTATATCAAACGTTTTTTTAAGTTTTAATTTACATTCATATGTCATTTGTTTGATATCGACATATTGGCTAGATAAACTTGAAAATAAATTTAATGCAAACCCATTTTCCTCTAAAATATTATTAATATTATTAATAAGTGAATTAATATTTTCTTTTATCAACTTTTCTATTTCTACTATATTATATGATTTATCCAAATCTGTAGATATAGTAATAACTCCACTTTCATCTAATTCGCAAATAATAAATTGATAATCATTAATATGAATATAAAAACTAACAGATTTATTTTTCCCAATTGTTTTAATTAATTTGAATATAATTGACTTTTTCAAAAAGGGTATTTTTCTACCATCATTTGAAATTTCATCTGTAAATAATCTATATAAATTATCTTGTTTTTTAAGCATATTTAATTTGATAAGCGGAGTTATTTCTGTTGCGTGAATTGATTTAAAAATAACTTCTAGAGGAATTTTCATATCTAAGACAGGATAAAGAGATAGTTTTATTGAATTGATTCCTTTTTCAATATAATTCAGATTTGTTTTTTTTTGCTGATAAATATTATAAAACATATCAACTACCTCATAAATTTGAAAATTCTCTTTAGTTAAATAATTTTTATTATTTTCTACTAGCACACTTTGATTATCTTCGAGATCCTCTATTGTATATATATTTTTATCGTATAATTTTGGATAATATATTTTCATAATTGAATTATTATCAAAATGAGATGTAGATAAATAATCTAATACATCTCTAGCAAAACATACATTAATAATATTATCATGAATATCCCCTGTATTTAGAATTAAATTATTTGGAGCGACACTAGTATATTTTATTTTATCTAATTTGCCTTTAAATTTCATTAAGTCGTAAGGATTATAAATATTAGGTAATCTACTATCTGTTAAAAAAAATTGTTGTCCTAATATTTTATTTATTATAAGGGATTTATTCTCTAATTGTAATGATATTATATCATCATATGTGAAATTTTCCTTATCAACTAGTCCTGGTAAATTACCTTGGATATTCAATAAAAATAAATCTAAACGGTCTTTTGTTAAATCATACCTTTTATTCACAGTTTTTTTTTTAATTACATCAAACTCTTTATTTTGGGTGAGTGTTTTATATAAAAAAATAGGATTGATTTTTTCAATTACACCAGCAAATAAATAGATTTCTTCGAACGACATATTTGATTTAAATTCTTCCAAAATTTTTATTTTAACCGTTGTAATATTATCATCAATATGAATTTGCTGTTCAGTAAATTCAATAGGTATGTTTTTTTCTTGAATTTCTGCCCATTCTTTTGATGAAAAATACTTTTCTTTATCTGTCTCAACTTTTTTACCCGAAAATATAATAATTTTATTGATTACTCCTTTCTTAATATAATTTACTTTATAAATTTTTTCTTTAACATCTAAATAATTATCTTTATCTACTTGTGACATATATATAAACCAAGTATTATTTTTAATTACTAAACAAAATAAAACAATTATTTACTTTATTTTGTTTCAATTACATGATATTGGTAATCTAACCAACCTGCTACAGGAAGTTCAAAAACAGGCGATATACCATACTCAAATTTTATTGAAACCACCTTATAACAAGTAATTTTAATAGCATAAATGTTTTTATACCAAATCATAATAAGGATTATCATTTATTTTCATACCACAATAATTTTTGGGATTTTTTTTATAATCAACCGGATCGTAAATACCAGCAGCCTTGGCATTTTGTAAAAGAAATTTAAAATTTTGCCAAAAATCTTGTTTATGACCGACAGATTTTGTCATTATATGGGATAATTCATGTAGTGCTACGAATGTTAACGTTTCAATATCTATTAATTTATCTCCATTTTTTGTGGTATTCAAACAAAATGCTAATTTCTCTCCTTTATTCTCACTATATGCAGTCAATTCACTAGTTGGTAATGTTTCGTTTATTTTTTTAGGATTAAACCCTTCGGCTAGTCTCTTTGTACGTTCGTCATTTGGATGTGTTTTTTTCATATATTCTACCATATTTTTACATTTACCTGTAACACTAGCAAGTAGATCAGCCGCCAACTCTAGTTTCAATCGCTCGCGCACACAGTACCGATTACCATCTTTCGATGAAATAATACATTTTAAATTAAATGCATCAGATTCATAGTAAATTTTTAAACAAAGAATTAATATAAATGCTAAAAATATATAAAAAAACATTCCATGTTTCTCCATATAATTGTTATATATTTTAATTAAACCATATTTATTAAACAATATTTATTCAACCACTGATAACGACATAGGATAAAAACAGTGCAAAGAAATTTTTTGAAAATAAATCCAATATATTATACATAGTATTCTTGATTGTATAGTTCATTAGTGCCGCAACCCCGTATAACGCCCATATAATCACAATATAATTAAATAGTAATATACTCCATTCGGTGTTTCCTATTACGTAATGAATATACATTAAATAAAACATGATTATAAAAGGAATAAATCCTAAACTCACGCCCACCAAAGCAGATAAGCAATTTAGTTCTACCATATAACCAAACATTAACATTAGTAAATTTAAACCTAGGATAATAATGATCCAAATATATTCATTTTCAACTATTTCGTTGAATTTTAAATTACTTGAATGTTTTGTTTCATTTAAATAAATTATAAAGGTAAATAACATCAACGGGGTAGAGAGAAACCAGTCATAATAACGTTTTATTGTTAAATTTGTTTTAGATGTTATTGTAGATGTTAACATCCAGTAATAATATGTACCTTCAAAAATATTCACTATATATTCAATTATCAATAACTGACCATATATTAGATTTTTACTAGATATATAAAATAACGCAATCGTATCTATTATTTGAATTATTATTTGTAATATAAACGAAAACAATCCTGTATTATAAATAATATTATTCATATATATTTATAATATTATATCATATCAATTCTCTAGCTGATTATTGACTTCCAGAACCTATTTCTAAAGGAGGACGCATAAAATCAGGTTCAATTGTACTTTGGTTCCATGGACCAATATTCAATTGAGGATTCGGTGGCTCAGATCGTACTTGTAAATTGGAATTTCTTAAACTTTGTCCAATTGTGTCAATACCAATATGATAGCCTGCTTTCAATAGATTTATACTTGATAATTCACCCTTGCCAGATGGATTTAATTGAGCCCACTGACTGTTAGTATCGTCTGGAAGTAATTCTGAAGGATTTTGTACATTAGGCTGAGAACATGATGTTGGTAACCCTGGTGTACTGGTTTTGGTTCCATTTGCTGATGCAAATACTTCATTTTCGCCTAAAGGCTGGGAGGGTTGAACACTATTGCTCATTTCGCTATGGGTATTTTTATATTGTTTTTGCATATGTTGATTTGATTCACTTCCTATTTCACCTTTACTCGATAAATAAGATGCAAATAAACTAAAACAGTATGCTACTATTAATAAAACAACTATTATACCTAGACCGTAGTCATTCCATATTTTCTTGAAAGAAACACTCATTATATATAAATTGAAGGATAAAATAATTTTAAAAAATAGATTAAAATTATTCTAAAGATCAAAAGAATTATTTATCAAATTCTTCTAATTCGCTTTCTGATACATCGTCAATTTCTTCGTCTAAAAAACTATAATCATCGTTGATATTATCTAACATATAAGTATTTTTAATATTTTTTGCTTCTAAATATGCTATAATTACTTCTTTTTTTGCTTCTTTTGCTTTTTCTCGAGCTTTTTTATAAAGCTCATAATAAATTTGATTTGGTTTTCGTAAAGTAATAGCATCTGAATTATCTATATTTTCTAAACTTGTATTGATTGTTATTTCTTCAATATTATTAGGATCGATTATATCTTTATCATTTTCTAGATCTTCTATATCTATTTTTAAATCTAAATTTTCTTTTATTTCTTCTTCTGGAATAGAAGTATCAATTTCCGAATTTTCTAAATATTGTGATATCTTTACAGAATCTTCGTCGTTGGATGTGATTTCTACAGGAATTTCTAATTTTTTTTCTAAAGTATCTTTGGTATCTGCTAAAGTATATTTATCATCTACTATTGGATTAGATTCTTCAATAATTTTATCAGAAGGAATATTTTTATTTGTATTTCTTTTAATAAGACAATTATCAAATATAGGTTCTTTATCGAATACCATCGCTTGTCTTAAATTCATTTCAATTTGAAAATTTCTACTAGTAAATTTTATACCTTGTATTTCTAAAATAGATATTAGTTCACTATCCGTAGTAACATTTTCACATGTTAATGGTATAGATGATTCGTCGTATATACTTATATTTGGCGTGTTATTCGGCGTATTTTTAATATTTACTCGTACTAAATAATATTTACCTGATTTATAAGTTTTTATAACAGAATTAAAAGCATTTTCAATATCGTTACGATCTAAAAGTGTTTGAAACCAATCATCTTTTTTATCGAATATTAACTCTTGACACTTTTCTTCCAACATTTCAAACCAACTTATTAAATTACTTGATGTGTTTGTAAACATCAAATCGGAGTAATATTTTTTTCCCGATTTTAAAATACCTTGTTTAGTAGAACTTTTACTAGTTTGAATATAAAGCGGTTTTTGGTTGAATTCTATTTTTGTAAAATATGCACCACCTTGAATTGATATTGGATGATCTAAAGTAAGTTTTGAGAAATCAAATGTTTCATCTGGTATAATTATATTTTCCATTACTCATTACAAAGAAAATATTACTTATTTGAGGACGCAATAAGTACCGTTATTTAGTATTTATTAGTTATTTAAACTATTATTATTAAATATGAAAGAAAGTCTAATTGAACAGTGTTTAGTACTTTTGAAACGTGAAGATATTAAACATGAATTCAAAAAATTACTAAAACCGGTTATTGATTTTATTTTATATGAAATAAATCCTTATATCTATATTACCGTTTTTTTAGTATTAATCATTTTTTTATTGATTTTAGCGATTTTAGTTATATTAATATTTATTCTACGTAATAAATATGATTTTTTCAAGGCTATATAAAAAATAATATAACAATAATATATATGCCTGCTAAACGAAACAGTAAAAGTCATCGTAGTAAAAAATACCATACCAAAAGTTGCAGATGTTGTACTTGTTGTAGAAAACATAGAAGTAGAAAATCTCATCGCGGAGGAATTATAGGCCAAGCCGCCGCTCCTGGGTTATTATGGGCCGCTCAATATAATTATAATAAAAAAAAAGGCGGATCTCAATATCCATCACCATCTCCGTCGTCTTATGATAGTGGAGCCTCATTTGTTAGGGCATCTGTAGGTAACGGGAATGAACAATATGATAACGTGTTTTTATCTAATAAAAATATGAATCCTTCTAACACTATTGTTGGATTACAAGGTCAAAATATGACCCAAAAAGCAGGTAGAAAAAGAGGAGGAAATACAAAAAGTAAAAAGGGAGGTTATTGGGGCCAAGTCATTAATCAAGCAGTTGTACCATTTTCTTTATGGGGAATGCACCATAATTATAAAAAAAAATAAATGAATTTATAACCATTTACATAAATTTTAATTACTTTAATTACTTTAATTACTTTATTTGTTTAAATAACATAATTAAAAATTTATACAATTATATAAAAAAGATGTCCTTTGAACAAAAAATTCAATCATGGGTACAAATTGATAATAAAATAAAAACTATTAACGAACAATTGAAACAATTACGCACACAAAAAAATACATTAAATAGTACTATTTTTGATTATGCAAATAAACACGAATTACAAAAATCAGTTATTAATATTAGTGACGGTAAACTACGATTTGTACATACAAATCAAACCGAGCCATTAACTTTTAAGTATATAGAAAAAACTTTAGGTGAAATTATATCAGATCCTAAACAAGTCGAATTTATTATCAATAAATTGAAAGATAATCGTGATTCTAAATCTGTTTGTGAAATAAAGCGATATACGAATAATTAATTTATATTTTATTAAATTAAATGAGTGTTCAAGAACATCTTTCTGCAAATGATTTAGTTTTCACTAATAATGGAGAAAAGGGTATTTTTTCAGGCGGTTTTGGGGTAAATTCTATTTTAATGAAAGAAGGGATTTCCCCAATACAAACTATTAATAATAACTATAAAGGAGGTAGTAAGGTTTCGGATATATTTGATAATATAGTTATACCCAATTGGGCTTTATCATATGATATAAAATCAGGAGGGAAATTAAGAGAAGCTTTTTCTGACGAGGAAGATACAGATTTTATTGATGATGATCTTCATGATAAATTATTTAATTTAGTTCAACCCAAACCCAAAACTTTTTCGAAAAAAAATAAACGAAATACTAAAAAAAAAACGAAAAAAAATACGATCTAATTAAAAATATAATAATATTCTAACTATTATTATATGTTATTCATTACATATGACCCATACTCAGATAATGATAGTCATGAAATTACTATTAATTTAGATAAGGTCTGTATTATTTGTCACGAAAGTAACGATTATTTATTAAACTATAATACTCAACCTTTTTATATAGTTAATTGTAGGTGTAATTGCAATATTCATTATAGCTGTTTAAATGAATATTATAATTATAATGTTACTTATAATCAAATATGTAAATGTGTTATTTGTAGAGATTATTATTTATTACCATCTATTATTGCACCTGGCTATATAAAAAAAATAATACTGCTATTATTTAACTTTATTAAATATTACATACTCATTTTTTTAAAAATATTTTTAATCGGGAATTTACTATTATTTTCCACCGTTTTATCAATAAATGTTATTTCAATTTACCCAGATTATTTTATTATAACTTTTTCCGGTGTAACTATACTTTTTTCTTTGTATTATAATTCACAAATATTTACTATAATTCGCCCCAGGTATTATGATTAAATGGTGAAACTAATAATTCACTAATATTTTGTTTCCAATAATCTACTTTCTTTTGAAATAATCGGTCTTTCTTTGATTCTGGATATGGAGTTGCAGTTTTCATTAATTCTTCTTCTTGTTGAGTTATTTTTGGTTTGTTACCGTAACAGTTTACACCAAAACGCACTCGTGGATTTGCTATAAACCCGCCGTTTACTCCTGGTCTTCCACAATCATGTTCATGACCTTCTATTTTTTGTAAAGTATCATATGTCTTTTGTTGTGTCGGATAAAGCGCCAACTGATTTTCAGACCAGCCATAATTACACCATTCTCCGCCATTTTCATAAGATTTTTCTATTTGCTCATATGTTGCTAATTCTGACCCATATGCTTGACAAATTGCTTTTGCATCATTATATGTATAGTGATTACCTGGAATATTATAAACTTGTTTTTTAAATCGAATTTCCGGAACAATCGGAGACGTTTGTGTTGGACGTTTTACAACAATATCTATATGTTTTTGTTTTACTTGAGGATTAAAAAACCCACTTATATAAGCCGTAATATTCACGTTTAAAAAATATTGAAATGCATTTATTATTATTAATAGTATTAGTATTACAATTACTATTACACCTATTGCACTACTTTTTTTTTCTGTTCCTTCAGGTGATCCTCCTAAAGATGACGATGCAACTGTGACAATAATCAAAATTAACACTATTATTATGAATAACACTTTGGGGTTTAATAATAATGTATTTATATTATTATACATATTTACAGGATCTACTGTTGATGTTGTACTAACTACTGCCATAATATATATAGTGATTAAAATGTTTTTTTAATTAATGGTTTTTGTTTAAATTATTTTGTAAAATAACTTATTTTATAGATAATTTATTTTTTTCTGTAAAATAAACAATATGCCTTTGGTGTTATTATTGATGAAGGATTTACTACTTTCGATACTTGTGTATCGTTAAATAAATACCAGTTATTTTGAGATGTTTTCACATAACTAGTATAATGACCACCTAATACGTTACCACTATGATTACATACACCATATAAATCGTACTTATATTCCTCTTTTTTATAACCAATTATAAAAGGAGATAAATCTAAATCTTCGAGTGGAAATTCAACCAATTTTTGATTTTTACGATTATTATTATTATACCTTTTTATATTGATTACCAATATTTTAGGTAACGACCAAAATACATTTCTTTTTATTACACTTTCTTTTTCTCCAGTTTCTTCATTTAACCATGCATTTTCATTTTCTAAAATTTCTTCGCTTGAGAAATCAGAAAAACAATCCATTAATGAAACATTTTTTTTTTCTGGTATAGATAAATTTAATATAAAAAAAGGCTCAGGAATTAAGCTTACTATACTTCCTCTGCTTACAGATTTCAATTCTGTAACTTGAATCGCATAAAATATACTCCAAATCTCCGAATAATCTTTGGAATACATATTTTTAATGGTCTCATAACATTTTAATGCTATTTTATCTGTATCGTTTTCAACCGTACCCTTTATTTCGATATTTATTTCTCTCGATAAAGCATTATGAAAACAATCCATTAAAAATATTAAAAATTCTGGTAAATCGTTTTGTTGAAATCCACTAAATAAATCATTTTCTTTTTTAACTGAAATAACTTGTAATGTAGATAAAAAATTATTTGGAGAAATTATCGTATTTTTATTCCATATCAATTTATATAAATATTTCCATTCATTAAATAAATATGCATCTATATTTTTATTAATTCTTATATTATCTTTGAATAATTCATTCATTTCATGCGTATGAGATAACACTTGTAATGTAGAATTTATAAAACATGTATTTCCCAAATTTTTTAATCCACTTAATCCTTTTTCTTCCATTACATGAATATATATATTTACATTTAAACAATTATTTTATATTAATATTAAATATATGAGACGTGTTTTAAGAACATTACCCCAATCTAGAAATAATGAAAGTGAATCTAATGAAAATAATCCTAATGAAAGTAATAGATCTCATTATATTTACTTGGCATTATTATCTTTAATAAATATGCACACCGAAAATACACGTATCATACAAACTATGATACAAGATAATAATACTATCAGACAGTCCATTATAAATTTATTATCGCCTATACAATCCCCTAATAATAATCAGTCAAGAATGTCCAATGAACGCGTTTATATTGATAATATAGAAGTTTATACACCCAATACAAACACCTTACCTTACACTAATATATTTTCTAATATGGATATAGCCAATTCTTTTTTTGACCCAGTACCAATTATACCGACGCCTACACAAATTGAATCGGCTACACGTATTGTACGTTATGGAGATATTTTAGATCCATTAAACGAAAGTTGTTGTTTTAGTTTAGAACGTTTTCAAGATAATGATGAGGTAATAATAATAAGAAACTGCAGACATATATTTTCAAGAAATCAGTTAATGAATTGGTTTCGTGAAAATTACAGATGTCCTGTTTGTAGATATGACATACGCGAATATAATAGAAATAGTGGAAATACACGCCGGTCTAATAATAATATTTTAAATAGTACTACATTATTTACACCTTTGTCATCTTCATTATTTTCTAATAACCTCAGTTTTACCAACAGACGAGTAAGACAAAGAATTAATACTAATGATATTTCAAATAACACATTTGATGATTTTGATAGTATGTTACAAAATATATTAGATATTTCTAATAACCAATTGATTTAAAATTGAAATGATAATACAACTATTTTACCTAATACAGTAATATTAATAATGGATATCAAAATATCTAGTAAATGGGTTATTCAAACATGTAAATATATAGTCACCGCTTGGGGTATTTATATGTTATGGATATTATTGCATTTTATTGCTAGTCATTTATATACACATTTTTGTGTACCTATGAGCTTAATTGGATTTTTATTATCTCCCGTGATAATGACTAATCCATATTGCGTTTGTTTAAGATGGATTATATTTAATGCCGGAAATAGCATTTGTAATATGTGGACCATGATAGTGACTTTTCTCGCAAGCAAATTACTAAATTAAACCACAACTAGCACTACTACTTCTTCTTATTTTTTCTTATGTTTGCTTTTCTTCACCATTTTTCTAATTCTTTTTTCTTCTCTTCACCATTTTACCGACGGCTCGATCCATCACTCTTTCAGCTGAGAGAAGAAAAATTCAAGAAAACAAGAAGAAAAAGAAAAAAAGATGGAGGATAAAAGCAAACATAAGAAAAAATAAGAAGAATTAGTAGTGCTAGTTGCATAACAACTACATAACTATCCATTATTTCGTCTCTATTTAATAAAGGGGCTCTATAATAATCTTTTTTATCTCTATGATGATTTATATGATCCCTCGGCGCGATTACTCCATGAATCCATAATATATTATATAACTCATTTGTGTGAATTACCATATTTAAAATACTTATTGTAATAATTGACGTAATAAAAGTAAGTTCTGATGGAGACAAACAAGCACCGCCAACTATAAATGGGGTAATATATGCCAATATAAACTCTTCTTGAGTGACTGCAAGACCAATACTTGGGATAATTCTTGTATCAAACTCATGATGAAAATTATCTATATGTTTTAAACTTTTATTACGATGCATTTCACGATGAATAAAAAAATATATTATATTATGTGTTAAAAGTAGTGCACAATATTTTATCATTTCAAATTGTATTTTTTTTTGTAAAAAAGAATAATCCATAATTCCATAAGCGATTGGAGATATAATTAATAAATTTTTTTTTATATAACATTCTGATTGTTTATATATCTCTGGTTTTTCTTTTATTAATAATTCTTTACTTTTATATGAAAAAATATAGTCTGCCATGTTTCCTATAATATAAACACTTCCACTCAAAAAAAAACCTTTTAAGAAAGAATAAATGAGTGAATAAATATTGATCATAATATATTTACTTTTTAAAATAATATGTGTTTAAATTATTTAAAGAGTTATATAGTAAATATATTATATGTTATCTACTACACGATCAGGTAATAAATGGACCATTCCAGAACTACTAGAACTACAGCGTGAATATGAATTATTAGAACTCCCTATTATAGATATAGCTAATTTGCATAAACGTACATCAACTGCAATTATTGCCAGATTAGAACTGGAAGAAATGATTGATCATAATAAAGCAGTTTCACTTAATAATGATATTAACGAAATTAATAATAAAACAACTCCTGTTAATCATGAACAGATTCGCCGCGACGTAATCTACAATCTCTTGATGCAATGGAGATTGGGGGGTATATAACGGCTTTCTTGTCCCGACCTCCTAAGATCACATGCTGTGTTTGTGAAACAATTTTTAGAAGGCCAAATACTGAACCAACTCCCTAATACACATTCACATCTATCTTCAGTTTAATTTATAATATTCTGCCAATTTTACTATCGTATTTCTATATTTCATAAAATTATAAATGAAATTATGTACTAATTCATTATTTAATTTTGCTTCGAATAAAATAACTAATATAGATAAAATTATACCTGATAAAAATACAATTATCCATTTAATATTATATGATAGGTTATCATAGGTTATATTTATTTTTTTGAATATTACATGCATAAATTGTCTAATATAACGATTTGGAAAAAAAAATGTTATGGTTAATATTATCGTAAGCTGTGATATAATTATCAACATTTTATGTAATTTTGTGTCGAATTTAATTTTCATTTTCTCCGTTCTTATTAATACGATTAACACAACTGATAGTATTGTGATAAGACCAATAATATTCTTAGAGAAAAAGCCCCAAAATTTATTTGTTCTTTTATATAATTGACTAAATATTTTAGTATCAAATGGACCATCGTGAAAACTTAAACATGTCGCCAATAAATCTAAATTTGCCATGTAAGATAGTAAAATAAAAAGGGTTATATTTGCATTTTGATTAGTTACAATATATTTAAAAAAAACGTTAGGTATTATTAT
>Ga0209137_1000435_pt1 | contig 45357 bp, 41 predicted proteins | sample SaaInl5LU_22_DNA_FD_184642 | JGI IMG/M metagenome (GOLD analysis project Ga0209137, IMG submission 184642) | Marine microbial communities from expanding oxygen minimum zones in the Saanich Inlet - ESP_105LU_22_DNA (SPAdes) (version 2) | ecosystem: Environmental > Aquatic > Marine > Intertidal... | reverse complement strand
CAAATTTCTCGTCAGCCTGGGGCCACACACAAAGACCCAAACTAAGACCCAAACTAAGACCCAAACTAATACCCAAACCGGCCCTCTGCTGAATAAACAAGAGATATAAGGAAAACGAAACGTGTCTAAACTGGATCCCACGACGCCGATGCAAGGCCAGATTAAAATCGGAACGCGCGCATCCCCATTAGCGATGGCCCAAGCCGAGCAAGTTCGTGATACGTTGGCCGCCCTACCTCAATTCGCTCACTGCAAACTCACACTGGTTTCCCTGTCGACACGCGGTGATCAAATTCTAGACAAGCCGTTGGCAGAGCTAGGCGGTAAAGGTCTGTTTACGGCGGAACTTGATCAGGGCCTGCGATCTGGAGAGATTGATTTAGCTGTACATAGTCTGAAAGATTTGCCGACCGAAGCGGTCGATGACTTGGTAACCATCGCCGCCATTCCAAAACGCGAAGACCCACGCGACGCGCTTATTTATGCAGATAAGCCAAGCGCTATCAATGCCGCTGACCCGCTTCAACATTTACGCCAAGGTGCCAAAATAGGCACCGCAAGCCTCCGCCGCAAAGCGCAATTATTGGCACTGCGCCCTGACCTCGACGTGCAAACTTTACGGGGAAATGTTGGTACGCGTCTCAACAAATTAAAAACCGAGAACTTTGACGCAACCCTGCTTGCATGTGCTGGCCTGAATCGCTTGGGTCAAGCGCAGCAAATCCACATTCATCTGGCCACAAATATCCTCCTGCCAGCCGCTGGCCAGGGCGCTCTTGCCATTGAGTGTTTGGCCGCAAGGCATGACTTGCGCGAAGCCTTGGCTTGCGTTCATCATCTCGAGACAGCAATTTGTGTGGCGGCTGAACGAAGCTTCCTCAATGCACTAGACGGCTCGTGCCGAACCCCCATCGCCGCGATGGCCGACTTCAATGACGGTGAAATATCTTTAACCGGCAGGGTATTATTTGAGGATGGGTCGGATATGGCGGAGGTAACCTTGAAACAACAAGTATCTGAGATGACAATACAGACAACGGATGTCGCCAAGCAATTGGGCATTCAAGCGGCTGACGATATACGACTGAAAGCGCCTAAACTCGTCGGGCAAATATCGAAAGGTTAGCTGCATGAAATTCTTAATCACGCGGCCTGACAACGACACGCAAACGCTCAGCGCTTATTTGCAAGCCAAGCGACACAGTTTTTTGTTGGCGCCGATGTTATCCATTGAGAATTTACCCGAAGCTAACTTACCCAATGACATACCGACGGCTATCGCGTTTACCAGCGCCAATGGCGTGCGCGCACTTACATCCAAGATGACGTCTATGTCTGACAGAGACACGGTTGCGATCCGCGATTGCCGAGTTTTTACGGTTGGCCCAGCGACCGCCTTGGCGGCTACGCAGGCGGGGTGGAACAGAGTTAATGCAGCAGACGGCTCGGTAGCTTCGCTAGCCGAAATTATGGCAGGCCAGCTTATCTCACCAGAGCCATCTTCAAATCGCAATTCAGCTTCGGTTTGGCATATTGCAGGCCGCGTACAGGCAGGCAACTTATCTGCTGAATTAACGGCGCGGGGTGTTCAGGCACAGCGCGTTGTACTTTACTATGCGAGGCCAATTGATGGTCTTCCAAACCCTGCCAAACAGGCGCTCGAAAAAAGCGAGATTAATGCAGTGCTGCTTTATTCTCTGAGAAGTGCCGAGCAATACCTAAAGTTGACGGCGCCTTTGCTGCCAACGCAGCGGGCTAAAATTACGGCTTTGTGTTTATCGGAAAAAATCGGAGAGCTGATGCAGGGCGAACATTACCGCGTGCGCGTGTCTGCGGCGACCCATGAAGCGGCAATGTATGAACTTATAGATAGGTTCTGTGATTGAATATCGTCGTATACTTAGAAGATGATAAATGAAAAAGGCTTGAGCTCACAATCCCCTAAAACTTAGTGCCAGCGCAAAATAATAGTATAAGCTATAGGCAGAGGAAAATATGGCCAGACAGCCCGATGACGCAGAACCAGCAAAGATCATTCCTCCAGATTCGGCATCCTCGAACCTGGACAAGTCCAATATGGACAAGGCGAGAATGGATACGCCAAATATGAATAAATCACGCGGGTCCACAAACACGTCATCAACGTCTTCGAAATCCAAAACTACGACCGGCCGCAAAAATCCAGACGCCACCATTATCGATATTGATGAAGAACCGCGCCGCGTGAGGAAATATTTAAAGCCGCTTATGTTTGGCCTCCTTGTTGGCCTGGTGATTAGTGTGGCGATCGGCCTGACCCCAGGCATGACCTGGTCGCAGGGATTTGATCTATCAAAATTATGGTCAAGGGTTACGGGCTTCACGCCAGTTGAGATGCCCGCTGTCTCACAGTCTGGTAAAAATGATGAGGTAGATAGTCAGCCGCTCGATACGAGTGCTGATGCAGGAGCTATTGTGTCGTCGGATGTGATCACGGAAGAAGCCGACGCAGTAGCGGCGCCACCGGCGTCTCCCAATAGTCCAGCAGATATTCCCACAGGAGGAGGTGCGGAGGTGCCATCGTCTTTCACCGTTTTGACGCCGTCTCCAGATTTGTTGGCCGAGCTGCCGCCAACGGCTCTCTCGGCGATTTTAATTTCTGGCCAACCGCTGGCTCCGTATTGGACTGAGTTAGAAAACACCGTGACCGCCATAAATCCAGCCGCGGTCAATTTGTTATCGCGTATAGCGCTGGCTAAACAAACCGGCATTCGCTCCACCAGCTCTTTAATGACACAGGTGTCGATATGGGCGGATACTGTTTCGAATAATTCAGACAGCTCGCAATCTTCATTGCAACCTCTATCTAATCGATTTCGCGCGTCTCCTGCCGATAGCAAAAAAGATGAAATGTTGGATACGGGCTTGCCAGAATGGTTGGATGGTTTAGTAAATAGTTTGATCACAGTGCGCAGTAAACAAAATGAAACGGACGCGTTTGATGTCGACGACACGCAAGGCGTTGCAGATGATATTTCACCAGATGTTGTCAAAGATGTATTGCGAACGCCCCATATGGAATTTGTCCAAACCGTTGCGATGGGTCGTATGGATGCAGCTGTCCTTGCCTACTTAAACTTAGACGCGGCGGCACGCGAAGATCTCTCCGCTTGGTATGGCGATGCGCAGCGTAACGTGGCGGCCCAACAATTGGCGGCGATATTATTGACCTATGCATCTGCTCTTAGCTCAGGTGCAAACCCAAATGATGGCGGGCAATAGCATGTGGTATTTTCGTTATGCAGCCCTTATCGCGGCAATCTCAATATTAGTAATTTTTGTTTCGCGTTTGGAGGGCGAGGTCACATTCGACCTTGCAACATATGCGATTACGATGGAGCTTGGCGTTCTGGTTTTGGCACTGACATTGGCCCTTATTATTGCGTCTTTATGCATTTGGTTTCTACGTAGTTTATGGTTGCTGCCAAAACGCCATAGTGCATCGCGTCAGCTATCGCGTCAACAGCGCGGCGAGGTTGAAATGGCTCGAGCTCTATTGGCTTTATCGCAAAACGATTATGGGGAAGCGAACCGTGCAAGTAAGTCGGCCAACGGATTATTGCCGAATGCTAGCTTGCCAAAGTTAATTGCTGCGCAAGCCGCGCTGGCCGATGGCGAACCCGACAAAGCTAAACATCAATTCGCCGCACTATTAACCTCTCAGCCAGAGATTGCTAGGCAGGGCCAATTTAATGTGGCGCTGCAATCGGGTGACTTTGCTGGCGCGCGCCAACAATTGGACGCCTCACTAAAAGAAAATAGAAAAAGTCGATGGGCCGCGCGGGCTATTTTTGAGTTGGCGGTTCGCGCAGAAAATTGGAGTGATGCCCGCAAAGCACTTAACTCCATGAAAGTATCGGGTCGCACTGAGCGTGCCAAGCGCAAGCATTTAGATGGTGTTTTATATTTAGCTGAATTGCAATCATTGGAGCCAATCGAAACTGCGGCAATGATATCCCACAGCCTGAAGTTGGCCGAGGCAGCTTTTAAACAAGTGCCTGAGTTCGTACCGGCTATTTGTGAACTAGCTAGGGCATTTAGTCGGCAAGGGGAGCTAGTCAAAGCACGCCGTGTATTAACGAAGGCTTGGGCTAAGGCTCCACATAGCGACCTCGCTGATTGTTTCTTGGACATTCATAAAGAAGTTCCAGCTTCAGAGTTAACTAAATTGGCGGAACGGTTAACACGTAAAAAAAGCGACCATGATGAGAGTATTATTTTGCGGGCTCGAGCCGCTCTTCTGGCACGGCGATGGGCGCAAGCGGAGGCTCTACTGGAGGTGCTGGTTTCAGATCATCCAGCCCGCCGAGTGTGCATGCTGATGGCCGAGCTTAATGAGGGGCAAGAACAATCAGCCGCGGCGCGCGCTTGGTTGGGTCGTGCCGTACGTGCGCCAGCCGATGCAGCTTGGTATGTGGCGGGTGAGCGGTTGCCGAAATGGTTGGCGCGCAGCCCCCGGACATTGCAACTTGGTGTTGCTGAATGGCAGGTCATGGCTGAACCGACGACAGCGATTGAAACGTTGGCGCCGTCAGGTTTGGAAGAGCCAAAAGACGTGCAAACAAAATTAGTCGAAGCAACAGAACCAATGAAGGTAATTGAAAGTCGTGATGAAAAATCCTAGATGGATGAGGCTTCGTTACAAAGTAAACGTCTATCCCAAGACGCTAGTTCATCAAGCTCTTAAGATGTGCCCAACAGGCGCCGCTCTCCATTTCCTCGACAAACCATTGATGATAGGCAAGACGGCTTAACCAATTCTGTCTTTGGTCAAAACTTGGAAAATACGGGTTCTGCATACCGTCTTTTGCCTTATGGGATATTTCCCATGCAAAGGACGCATCACTATCGGTAATCGCAGGCGTACCAGCTATGATACTGTCGACACCAAAGCCTGAACTATAGGAAATGGAAAGTCTGCATTTTTTAAGTGTCGAGACTAGGTTCTCGTGAGAGCCTTGCTGTAACCTCCAGCCACTATCAACCGCTTTTTGCAGAACCGACTTATCGTATTCTCTCGGCAATTGTGGGAAGCGAACGAATTTTTCGGTTTCACCTTTGAGGGTGTGAACCCATCGCTCGAACCACTCACTTATATCTTGGCCTTCGAGCGACGCGTCGCCAGGCAATTGTAAAGCCAGAATGATGGGCCCTTGTGTGTTCTGATCTCGTGACAATTCGACACCCAATCGCTCACACATCATATCTTTGCGGGACGGATCCCAGGCTTCGGCCGTCTCGTCATTCCAAATTCTCGGCTTATCCTTAACAAAGGCCCCGCGATTATTTAGGAAGCCGTTCAGACCGACGCGGAAACAATCATCTTGCACAAAAACATTGACCGGCTTGCGACCGAATATGGGGGTTTCAATAACGACGAATGGTTTCCCGGAAGCGACGACTGCGCGCTTTGCATTATGATGCGGTTGGTCTCGGTTTTTCCAAGAGCCAAAAATCACGTAACCATCAGGCTCTCTATTCAGCGCTTCATGGCACTCGACCGTGTCGCCATTGGCTTGCATGCCTAAGGCAAATTTATCCAGCGCATTGATATGGTTCGGGTGATCAATACCGGTATAAATGACTTTGAAGTGCATAGTTAATTCTCAATCGAGGATCTGTTACGGCTTGTCTCTATGTGAGCTGAAGGTTAACGGAATGTGGCAAACCTAAAGCGGTAGATAGTCATGGCGAATAAAGAATAAGCCATTGCGTTTCGTATACTGCTCTTGCTCGGGTTTATCGGCGTTCATAGTTGAGATGGTATTTCGTATCGCTAGTGTAGCCGCCAGATCAAAAATAAAGCCGTTCTCTGCAAACTTAGAAATCCAGTATTGAGGCAGCTGCTTGTTGATATGTTGCGGCCCATTATCATCAGGCTTCGCCGCTGTGCAGAAAACTAATTTGGCGAATTTAAATGTTTCCATAATATTCGGAATGCTGGCTTGCGGCATGCTGCTCAGAAAGTCTACTGACCAAGCTAGGTCAACGGTCTTTTGTAATGTCATCGCGCATTTTGAATAATCATGATGCGCGTCCGCAGCAATCAGGGGATCGCTGTTAATCTCATGGGCGACCAGTCCGCGTGAGCGAGCCAGTTGCGCCATATCATCTTGGCCATTGGCGATGCTGATCATGGATTTAATTTTATACTTAGCGATAAAGTGATCCAACGTGCCGGCATCTGCTTTGTGGTGGCTCAAATGAGCACCGGTATGGAGCGGCGATGAATTGGCTTCGATACTGTTAGTGTCCATGATTTTATTTCCTAAAGTTTAAACGCGGCATAGCCGTTTGAATAGAATGTGATCTGTATCGGTGAAAACCGAAACGTCACCGATTAAAACGTTAAGTTGCAAGAATAGAGCCAAGTCTTATCTAGGCTAGAATAGGCGCGCAAAGGCGAGCTGTAGAGGGGGGCTGTTTAAAGGCGGCTTTGAGAGCCTGTTTGTTCGGCTCCCTTTTTCGGCTCTGTTTTTAGGGCTCTGTTATATTACGGGAGGTTTTTTCCCAAAGTAGATGCTTTGTTTGGCAAGAAAACTGCATTCATGATGATAGAGACGCTAATATTGACTGAAATATAAGGGCGTTGTTCTTATATATAGAGAGTGTAAATTGTGAAGATAGAATTTGGTTGCGGAGAGACGCCTAGAACAAAAGGTTTCAAAACATGCGATATCCGAGATTTGCCAGGAATAGACTTTGTCTGTGATGCTTGGGAGATTGATACGATTGTTGAGCCGAATTCGGTCGAACACATATATTCCCGTCATTTTTTCGAACATCTGACATTCGCTCAAGGGTTAAAGTTTGCCGAAGTCTGCTCGCGCATTTTAAAGCCCGGCGGATGTTTTGAAATGCTCCTGCCAAATTTCGAATTTGCCGTCGCCCAATGGCTTACTGAAGAGAATGTAATGGACTTTAATGTCCCCAACCCTTTTGAACGTGGGATGGAGGGTTTATGGGGCAAGCAACGCGGCGGCCTCGATGAGTTATGGGATACGCATAAGGCTGGCTATAAAAAATGGCAGCTGGAAAAAATCTTTGCCGATCTTAATTTCAGTAAAATCGGTTGGGCTCCAAGCATGGTTAAAGAACACCACATGGTTGCCTTTAAATAGGCCTTACTTTACGGCGGCCTTCGGCCGCAACGCTTCCCTCTCTATGAACAGACATCTTTACTCGGGGCTTGCTATTTCTGCTGTAGCCACCATACTGACGATAGACTGTTTATGTGCTTATCGCGCGTTATAGACCAAGCGGTTGGAATGGGGGGTGGCAATGAATAGACGGCATATCTTAAAACTAACGGGTGGTGGATTTATAGTCTCGGCGGCGGCGCTGGCGGGCTTTTCGATGACCCGCGAGCCCAGTTTGGCTTTAGCTCCTTGGCACAATGCAGGAGATTATGCCGATAATCGGCTTTATGCTTTATCCTACGCAATTCTCGCTCCCAACCCACATAATCGCCAGCCTTGGCAAATTGAGTTGATCGGCGACGATAAAATCCGCATTTACCGCGACTTAGTCAGAAACCTGCCGCATACGGATCCATTCGAACGGCAATTGACGATTGGTATGGGGTGTTTTCTGGAAGGTCTAAACTTAGCGCTGGGCTCGCGGGGGCTGACTTCGGAAATAGATCTGTTTCCGTCCGCTAATGAAGGCTTTGTCGCGGAAGTTCGCGTGATGGAAGCCAACCTATCTAGCCAAACAGGAGCTCTAGCCCAAACAACAGAGGCTGTGGCCCAAGATAAAAGTTTGTTTGGTTCAATTTTGGGCCGCCGGTCTTGCAAAGAGTCGTTTCTGGATAAAGCCGTTGCGTCTGAAAAGCTCGCCTCATTGGGCCAATACGGAGACGTTATTACCGCTCCCGATGAGGTAGATGTATTGCGCAAGATCAGCTTGGATGCGTTTCGGGTTGAATATGAGACACCAAGAACGCTGAAAGAGAGTGTAGACCTGATGCGCATGGGCAAAGCGCAGATTAATGCCAATCCCGATGGGATTGATTTAGGCGGAACTAGCATGGAGTTGATGCAGGTCACGGGCATTATTACGCCGGAGGCCTTGATGGACAAAACCTCATCGGCCTATCAGCAGGGGTGGGATATATACGAAACTATGCTGTCGGCAACCCCTAATTACATTTTGCTGAAAACAAAAGGCAATCGTCGTGAGAACCAAATCGCGGCGGGCCGAAGGTGGATGCGCTTGAACCTTGCGACAACCGGGATGGGCTTAGCTTTACATCCAGTTAGTCAAGCGCTTCAGGAATATGCTGAGATGAAGCCGCATTATGATGCCATTCATGAGCAATTTGCCGAAGCGAACGAAACCATTCAAATGTTTGGTCGCGTTGGTTATGGCCCGACGGTAGCCTTTACCCCGCGATGGTCGATAGAAGCTAAATTGATTTAATTCGCACCTATAATTTCGCACCTATAATTTCGCACCTATAATATCGCTCCTATAATATCGCTCTAATAGTAGAGTGCAATAATACCCGCTAGGTTATAGCCCCACATCTTCATGTGGCTTATTCTCTTGCCTATAAATTAGGTAGCTTCTGGGAGAGCGCAATAGAAGTAATTGGATCTCACCGACAAATACATTCATGAAGCCCGTCTTCTGAAATATCGGGCGACGCTGTGCGCTATAATCACAATAAGAAATATAAGTGCTGGAGCGGCGAGCCAAATATGTTTCATTGTTATTACCCCAATGAGACACATCAGAGGAATTCCCATAAAGAAATCGGTAAAGTCTCTATTATGAGCGTGAAGACTAAAATCATGAAAACGCCCTGAACGCACTTGATTACTTGCAGGTTTGTTACCTCGGGAAGAGTGTCTTTGAGAGGGTTCCACTGTAAGAAAGTGGTGCCGCTTGGGTGATTTGAACACCCGACCCCATCATTACGAATGATGTGCTCTACCAACTGAGCTAAAGCGGCCCAATAATCACCCCTAAATTTGCAGGCGACATATGCCTATGAATTAGCATAAAGACGGCCGCTTCGCAAAGTGTCTCGTTTTGGACATTTGTGTTTTGCTATCGGATCTCTTTGCATTATTTGCGCTAAATCACCCTCAAATTATGTGGTATATTTGCAACAATTGAAAGATAGATATTAAAATCAAACTCATATTTTGATTTTTACTAAAATTAGTGTTGACGAACGCGGATAATGACACTCAACTAAACATGTTCAAAGTTGTGCTGGCTGGAGGGTTTGCACAGCTTCAGTGTTTGGGAGCAATGAGGAGGGCTTCTTTGATGAAAAAAAATAAGCGAATACTGGGTATTGGTGCACTTGCGGGTATGGGCCTTTTGGCTGCCGGCACGGCTCAAGCCTATAATATGAATTTGGGTGGCTTTGACATTCAGATTGATACAACAGCTACTGTAGGCATGAGCCTGAGGGTTGAAGATCGAGAGACAGCACTATTGCCTGCGGGTAACGGTGGTCCTTCGGATACGACCGTGGGCGTGGATCTTATTATGTTGGGCGCCGCGGCTGCTCAAGCTGCTGCGGGAAATGCGGCTGCTGCTGCAAACCTTGCGGGCATTAGCGCATCTTGCGGTACGGCTAGTAATCTTGGTGCCTATGCGCTGACTTATGGTTCGCACTGTATTTTTAACAATCAGGCCAATGGCACTGTTGTTGAGCAATACAACTTTGATAGTGCGATTAATGCGGATGATGGTCGTTTGAACTTCGATAATGGCGACCTAACAGCTGGCACATTTAAAACCACTTTCGATATTGAAGCTCGTAATGGACCCTTCACAATTTTCGGTCGTGTTAACGCATTTTACGATGCTGTAATGGATGATGCCGGAAGTTTTGAGCGCTCAGAGCTAACATCAAGTGGTTATGACGATTATGTTCGTAACGTAAACTTGTTAGATTTATATTTGGATTACAACGGCGAAATTGGCGACATGCCATTGCAAGTTCGTTTGGGTCGTCAGGTTATCAACTGGGGTGAGGCTACGTTCTTCATCGGTGGTAACAGCGTATTCAGCCCTATCGACGTTGGTGCCCTTCGTCGTCCAGGTTCTGAGATTAAAGAAGCCCTTCTGCCGGTTGAGGCTGTTAAGTTCAGCATCGGTCTTCCATATGACCTGAACCTTGAAGGTTATTATGGCGGTTGGGACAAATTCAAAATTGATGCGGGTGGCGGTCCATTCGCGAATTCCGACGTCTTCCGTCCAGGTTCTGGCGCTCAGCCAGATCAGATTTATGTTGGTTCTGGCCGGTTCTCAGGCTCAAACCGTCGTAACTGCGATGCGGCTACAGCATCTAATGTAATGACAGCGGCGTATGGCGCATTGTTTGACAGCTATTTTGGAACCTGCGACGCAACGTCAACGGCCTCTTTCAATGTTGGAAATGAAACTGGCTTTGTTGAGCGTGATCGTCAGTCTTACATGAGCACGGTTCAATCCGGTACTTTTGCGGGTCAGACATTGGGAGACGAAAACTTCGGCGTGCGCGATGGTGACATTGACGAAACGGGAGAGAATTATGGTCTTGCTCTTCGCTGGTATGCTGAAAACCTGAACTCAACTGAGTTTGGTTTCTACTACCAGAACTACACAAGCCGTATTCCTTACTACTCTACGATGGGCAAAGCGCCTTCTGCTAGGTTGAATACTACGGCGCCGACTGACAGCACAACAAACCGTGGTGCATCACTGACGGGCTGTTTCGTCAGTGCAGCCGTAAACGCTGGTGGTGGTGTTGCAAGCTTTAACCGGACAGCTGGTGCTCCTAACTTGGCTACTGGTGGAACCAACGGTCGCGGTGTCGCAGAGCTTGACAACGTTATGGTCGATGATCCAACGGGTATGAATATCCAAGTGCGTGCAATGTGGGATGCGGAACTTGCGTCAGCATTGGCAGGTGGTGCTTCACCATTAATTGATGCAGCAGCGTCAGGTCTTCAAGGTCAAGTGGATGCGAACGGCAGCCCATGGGATCTAGCAGCTTCAAAGAACTTCGTTATCGGAGCCTTAATGAACCGTGCGAACCTAACCACAGGATCTGTAGCAGATGGCAACGAAATCGGTTGTGCAGCAGCTTTGGGTGCGGCAACAGCTGGGACATTGCTTCCATCGGGTGCGACTATATCGTCAATGGGCTATGGCTTTAATGCGATTGCAGAATATCCTGAGGATATTGAAGTTTATGGTGTGAGTTTCAACTCAACAGTTGCTGGCTGGGGTGTTCAGGGTGAAGTATCTTTCCGTCCTGATATGCCATTGCAGTTGGACACGGATCTCGTAACAATTGCAGCGTTATCGCAATCATGTGCATGGGAACCAGCTCAAGGTGTTTCTGAGCTCTACTATAATCTACAGTTAACGAACACAACTTGTGGTGAGTACGAATTATTCAGTGGTTATGCCACAGAAGAAGTTTGGAACTATGATATCGGTACAACAGCTACCTTTACTCAGTCCCATCCTGTGATTAGTGCTTTGGGTGCAGATATCGGCATCTTGCTAACAGAAGTTGGTGTGGTGGTAGCGCCTGATATTGACAAATACACGGTGTCTAACGCGCAAGCCTTGGCGACAAAAACACCGCGTCTAGCCAATAAGTGTACGTCTGGTTCAGACCTACCATTGGGTGGCGTGTTTGCTCTTGATCCGCGTGGTCCATTATTGGCTAACAATTCGTTGGACAATTCACAACGCACAACGATGTGTCGTCCTACTGAAGTTAGTTCCGGGTTCTTGGTACTTGCGCAATTGCAATATAACAATGCATTCCGCACGCCGATTACTCTGAAGCCTACTTTTGTGTATTCAACAGGCCTTAACGGTCGCTCGCCTTCACCTGCCGGTTCTTTTAGCGAAGACCAGTATCGTATGGCAGTGTCTGTAGATGCCGAATACCAAAGCGTATGGAAAGCATCTCTTGGCTACACAATGTATGGTGGCGACGTCTTGTACAACCGAGACATCGACCGTGATACAGTGTCGGCTAGCTTGTCTTACGCATTTTAATCAGTGTCATGAGGGGGTGGCATCGCCCACCCCCAACACACCAAATTCTGTTGGAGGAAAATAGATATGAAAAGTAAAATACTACTTCCGGCCCTGGCGCTGAGTTTGATTACGGGAACGGCACTTGCCAAAGTTCCTGAATCTGTCGCCAATCGTCTAGGCCAAGACTTAACCCCATCGGGTGCCGAAAAAGCGGGATCGAGTTCGGGTGTTCCAGCATGGAATGCTACGAAATATGATATCGCAAAATATCGTGCAGAGTTCGATGGTGGTGCACTGCCAGATCCGTTTGCAGCGGATACAGTTCAGTACACAATCACGGCTGAAAATGCATCTCAGTATGACGCGGTCCTAACCGACGGTCAGAAGAAAATGCTCGAGACGTATCCGAGCACATATAAGCTGAACGTGTTTCAAGGTCATCGTACATGTGTTCAGGACGAAAAACTGTCGGCGGCTTATAAGCGTAACGCGCTTGTAGGTGAAGCGGTTGACGGTGGTAACGGTATTTCTGAAGCGATTATGGCGTCGCCATTCCCAATCCCAAATGCGGGTATTGAGATTGTTTGGAACCACACACTTCGTTATCGTGGCGAGCGTGTCGCACGTGAGTTTAACTATGCGGTTCCAACCGCCTCTGGTGATTACACACTGACGTTCACCAAAGATGAGATTACGTTTCCTTATTCTTGGCCAGAAAATAGTCGTGCAGAAGATCTAGATAACATCTCGATTTATTTTGTTGCGACGACAACAGCGCCAGCGCGTAACGCGGGTAACGTTGTTTTGGTTCATGAAACATTGAACATGCAGGAAGAAGGTCGTAAGGCTTGGACATATAGCCCGGGTACACGTCGTGTCCGTCGCGCGCCAAACATTGCTTATGACAATCCTGTAACCAATGGTGATGGTCTCGGAACGTCTGACCAGTATGATGGTTATAACGGCGCACCAGATCGTTACGACTGGAAGCTTGAAGGTAAGTTCGACAAGCTAGGTCAGCACAATAACTACCGTGCGGTAATGATGCCATATACAGACTTGCTACAAGCGGGTCACAGTAACCCAGAAGCGCACCGTTATGAGGTTCGTCGTCAGTGGGTTGTGTCTGGTAATCTGAAGAGCACAGCTCGTCACATTTACGCGAAGCGGGTTCTACGTTTTGACGAAGATAGCTGGCAGATTTCTGCTGGTGAAATGTATGACGGACGTGGTGAGCTATGGCGTGTTCAAGAAATTGGTCAGGCCACAGATTATCGTGAGAATGCTGGCTATTGCTGGACCTCAGGTGGTGAGTTCACATATGACACATTGGCTGGCCGTTATCTCGGTATAGCTATGAAGTCTGAACGCCCTGCCAACGTGGTTGATAAAGCATCGTTAGAATATCTATCCAATGATTACTTCACACCATCGAATGTGCGTAATCTAGGACGTTAAGATTTAATCTTCACGGTTAAGCGAATTTGGGGGATGAGTTATCGTCCCCCTTTTTTTTGTCTAAGGCTGATGGTATAAAAACTATGAAATTATTGCTTGTACCGAGAGACACATCCTAAACTTAATATGTCACTTTCTAGTTATATCGGAGTCACACGAATGCCCGCTCATAAATCGCCCGCTCATAAGTCGCCCGTTACAAAAACGAATGCAGTGTTACTTGTGACCTTGCTATCTTTAGCTAGTCTGAACTCAGGTATCGCCAAAGTTCCGGCTGAACAGGCGGCGCGTTTAGATAGTGATTTAACTCCGCTTGGTTCCGAGCGCGCAGGAAATGCCGACGGTTCGATTCCGGCTTGGACGGGTGGTTTGCAATCTCCGCCAGCGAATGTAGCGGTTATAGCAGGGCAACATCTTCCGGACCCTTATGCTAGCGATGAGGCTTTCTTGCGCATCGACAAAAACAATATGCAGGAGCATGCAACTAACTTAACTGTCGGTCAGATGGCACTAATGGAGCGCTTCCCTACTTATTTTATGGATGTCTATCCTACCCATCGTAGTTGTGCGTCGCCTGATCGCGTCTATAGCGCATCGCGCAGCAATGCTGTCATTGGTGAGTTGGTAGCTGACGGCAATGGTGTCGCTAAGGCCATTATGTCCAGACCCTTTCCAATTCCGAATAACGCATTAGAGCTCGTGTGGAACCATACCTTAAGGTTCCGTGGGCATAAATTGCAGCGCAAATTCACGGCCATTCCGGTCAACCAAAATGGTGCTAATTACAAGATCACCGTTGAAGATGATGCAATTTTAAGGTGGTCGGACCCAAAATTTAGCTCAGCCGAAGAGCTAGATAATACGTCTATTCTTTATCTGTTACAGACCCGCTCTCCAGCACGGATGGCCGGCTATGTCGTACTGGTCCAAGAAAGCCTGAATATGTCGGTGGAAGCGCGCCGTGCCTGGACTTATAGCCCAGGAATGCGACGGGTTCGCCGGGCACCAACAATTGCCTATGATAATCCGGGTACAAATTCGGACGGTATTACCACTTCGGATAGTTATGGTGGATTTAACGGGTCGCCTGATCGGTTTCATTGGACGGTTCGCGGCAGGTCAGAAAAATACGTAGCCTATAATAATTTTCGTAGGCTATTTACCAGTTACGACGAGCTAATCGGTAAGCAACACATTAACCCTGAAGTCATGCGGTATGAAAAGCACCGGGTCTGGGAAGTTGAAGGTAATTTAAACCCCAAGGTGCGACATGTTTATGCCAAGCGGGTCTTCTATATTGATGAAGATAGCGGCGCCATCGTGACAACCGAAGTCTATGACGGTCGCGGCGAGTTGTGGCGGGTGCAACAACTCGGTGGTGGTGTGCAATATGAAGTGCCGCTTTGTGGTGGTACAGGCGAGACAATTTATGATTTAGCGGTGGGGCGCTACTTGGCCATTGGTCTGACCAATGAAGAGGGTCCGATCGATTTTCAAGCGGAACACCTAGACCCGATCCGTTATACGCCATCTAATATTTCACGCCTTGGCAGATAGCTCGGACGATCGAAGGGTTCGATTTTTCAGCCCATGTTTGGCAATCGAATTTCGTAATGAGGCGAAATGTCAGCTTGCACGGTGGCTTTTTCCTGACTATGTTTCAATTATGTATCGCGGATCTAATCCGCTCTTGGGGGGAATAAAATGAATAACTCAAAACGAGTAGCTAACGCCTTATTGGCTTTCACTTTTTGTTGCGCGAGCTTTTCAGCCGTAGCGCTGGAGCCAACAGAGTATGCTGTTCCGTCAGAACTGGCGACACAGACATTATTGTTAGATGTGGTTGAGCTGGACGAAAAATTGGTCGCCGTGGGTGAATTCGGTCACGTCGTTTTAAGTAGCGATAATGGCGCCACGTGGGAGCAAGCCAAAGGTGTGCCCACACGCAGCACGCTGACCAGCATAAGTTTTGTCGATCAAATGAATGGCCTAGCAGTTGGTCATGATATGACAATTTTAAAAACGGTTGACGGTGGTGTAACATGGACACTGCAATATAATAATATTGATAATGAATTGCCTCTCTTGGCGGTTAAGTTTGTCAATGCCGGTTACGCAATTGCGACCGGAGGCTTCTCCTCTTTTCTAGAAAGCCGGGATGGTGGTTTGACTTGGGAAGAGCGTCTGCTGGATGAAGATATTCAAGATGACTTCCATTTGAATGATCTGTTCACCGATGCGAGCGGTGATATTTATATCCCCGCTGAATTTGGTAACGTCTATCGCTCGCAAGACGGCGGTCAAAAATTTGAAGCCTTGGTGACACCATATGACGGATCATTTTGGGGCGGTATGATTTTGGATGATGGATCTGTTTTGGTTTGGGGGATGCGCGGAAATGCGTTTATATCCTCCGATAAAGGCGCATCATGGAGCAAAGTAAACACGAACACAGACCGGTCTCTTTCTGGTGGTACGCAAATGGATGATGGTCGCGTGGTTTTGACCGGACTATCGGGTCTTGTTTTGGTCAGCACCGACGGCGGTAAAAACTTTGTCGAGACAGTGCGTGAAGATCGCATTAGTTTCTCCCAAGTATCAGCTGGGCCAGACGGTTCTGTCATTCTTTACGGCGTGCGGGTATACGCGCTCATAAAATTGACTAATTAAGAAATCGGTTTCGCGGCAGCTTTTTACGAGCTGTCGCGGGGGTTTTTGACCTCGCGTCAACTTGATCAAGTATTAGTTTTACAGTTAAAAACAAAATTTGAAATTAACTTTATTGATTAAGTTTGTTCGATATCCAATCCTAACAAAATAGTTGTGCGTGCGTATCTGGTATTTGGTTCGCACATAGTTCGCTGCTAAGGCTCGCCTGAATTAGCGACGTTTGTTTATTGATCGCTTGATCGAATGTGCGTAATCTAGGACGTTAAGATTTAATCTTCACGGTTAAGCGAATTTGGGGGATGAGTTATCGTCCCCCTTTTTTTTGTCTAAGGCTCATGCTAGCGTTCTTGCTTAATACGGGGCTAGGGGGCTGTTTTATGTCGAACGACCATTACAATTTGGAGGTCAGTGGAGCGATCGCGACGGTCCAAATTATCTCAGATGATGGACGTAATGCATTATCTGCAGCGCGTATGCGTGCGCTCACGCAACTCGCTCAAACCTTAAAATCGCGAACAGATATTTCATGTATCATCTTAACCGGCGGTGCCAATTTTAGCGCTGGCGCTGACTTGAAGGATCCCGAAATGGGTCGGCAGAAACTGAGCGCCTTAGAGCGGCGTCAGTCCTTATTGGTCGGGCCGGATCTTTGTAACGCTTGGGAAGCACTGGAGCAGATAACCATCGCTGCGATAGACGGATATTGTATTGGTGGCGGGATGGCATTAGCGCTTGCTTGTGATTGGCGGGTGATGGGTAGCTCATCCTATTTCAGACTTCCAGAGATACCGTTGGGTATGAATATGAGTTGGCAGTCTAACCCTCGCTTGGTTGCGCTTGTTGGTCCGGCTCGAGCTAAGTCGATCGTTGTTTTGGGTGAGGCGTGTAGCGCAGATCAAGCGTTGGCATGGGGTCTTGCCGATAAGCTTGCCTCGGATGGTAGCGCGATAGAGGGTGCCCGTGAATTGGCAGAGAAGGTAATTAGCTTACCGCCGCTCGCGGTACGCATGTCGAAGCAAGCCATAAACGCAGCAGCGCATGCCCTAAACTATGCCACCTCGTATATGGATAGGGATCAGTTCGCCTATGCCGCTGGTTCGGATGATCAGAGGGAAGCTGTCGCGGCTTTCCTTGAGAAAAGGAAACCTAACTTTACAGGGAACTAAAAGTCTGGACTTGGGACTTAAGGGCATTAAAGTGACTAACTTACAATCTATAAATGGGAGAGAGTGATGCGAGTAAAAGGGAAAATGGCTTTTGTGACTGGCGGTGCGTCTGGCTTGGGAAGAGCGTCGTCTATTATGCTCGCGCGCGAGGGCGCCAAAGTTGCTGTTACGGATATTAATTTAGCCGGTGCCGAAGCAGTTGCTGCAGAGATCAATAGTTTCGCTCCAGGGCACGCATTTGCTTATGAGCTGAACGTAACGGATGAACAGCAATGGCAGAGTGTATTGCAGCTTGCGCATGATGATATGGGCGGGCTGAATGTGTTGTTAAACAATGCTGGTATAGGCGGCGGTCAGGATGTTGAAAGCACAGATTTTGAAACCTGGAAGAAAGTTCAGGAGGTCGATGTCGACAGTGTTTTCCTTGGCTGCAAGTATGCGTTGCCGCTGATGCGCGATCATGCTCCTGGCTCTATCATTAATATTTCATCGATCGCGGGTTTGATAGCCGGCCATAACATGGCGGCCTACAATGCAGCGAAGGCGGCGGTTTGGCTGCTATCGAAGTCGGTGGCGCTACATTGCGCCAAACGTGGTTATCGCATTCGGAGCAATACAATTCATCCAACATTTATCGACACGCCAATTCTTGATCCGATGTCAGCTGGTATCGGGCGCGATGAGTTGTTGAATAAATTGGCTCGCCAAGTTCCCCTTGGTGTCGTTGGTGAGCCTAATGATATTGCTTATGCAGTTCTGTATTTGGCAAGTGACGAGTCTAAATTTATGACGGGTGCAGAGATGAAGCTGGATGGCGGCATCTCAGCTATGTAATACGTACCTGTGATGATGAGATGTAATCGGCGAGTATAAACCGCTGGCATATTGATGCTGGAGGATCATGCGTATCGAAGAGCACGTATGCGACGTGGCATTGCGTAATTTGCTTAGTTAGTAAGGCATTATTCTATGGAATATACGTCTAGGAAATATACGTCTAGGAAATATACAAAGGCCAATTCATGCGAAGATCTCTGTTCGATACTCCCATTTTGTCTCCTATCTTGCGCATTATATGCATAGGAATAGGTAGGTTATTTGGCTGGCGGGCCGTTGGTAGCGTCCCTCGAGAAATTAAGAGCTATGTAATGGTGATGGCGCCCCACACTTCGAATTGGGATTTTGCGCTATTTATTTTAGGTGTACTTGCCTTGCGCCTAAATGTTTATGTTATCGCCAAGAAGTCGCTTTTTGTAGGCCCCATTGGTTGGTTTCTAACTTATGCGCGCGTGATCCCGATTGATCGGGGGTCGCCTGCGCAAACCATCCGCCGTGTGACGGAATTGTTTTCGGATACGAATGACTTCAGCCTAATTATTACGCCTGAGGGTACGCGAAGCGCAACACGCAATTGGAAAACCGGCTTTTACAAAATCGCAGAATCCGCCCAAGTACCTATAATTGTTGGGTTTATTAACGCAAACAAGAAGGAGTTTGGTGTTAGTCACGTCATGTATCCGAATGGAGATATGGCCGGCCAAATGGCGGAACTAAAGGCATTCTATGATACGCAGTGTGGTGTTAGACCAGAGAACTACCTCTCCTAAGCCATTATGCTATTTAATACGGACGGAAATAGCGGTATAAGTTTGCTAAGTATAAAGTGGTTAATATTTTGTGGTCGTCGCGGTGACTTATTTGTCTTGTTGTGGAAGAAGTATAAATGCAGGTAACGCTTTTTAATACGCCTATTTTATCTCCGGTATTGAGGGCCCTATCGATCGGTCTTTTGCGACTGATGGGCTGGAAGAGTGTTGGTGAAGTTCCCAACGGCTTGAGAAAGTATATATTGATAGCCGCTCCGCATACATCAAATTGGGATTTTGCTCTATTTGTCTTGATTGTTTTCGCATTGCGCATTCAAACGCGCGTCCTAATTAAGGACAGCTTATTTGTTGGGCCTTTAGGGTGGTTCTTAAAATATTGCGGAGCCATGCCAGTTGACCGCAGCGCGTCGGGTGATCGCGTGGAACAAATAGCTAAGTTTTTCAGAGAAAATGATGCGTTTACATTGCTGATAACGCCAGAAGCGACCCGAAGCCCAAACCCAAACTGGAAATCAGGTTTTTATCGTATGGCCGAGGTTGCCCAAGTACCAATTATCGTCGCTTATGTCGATACGGTATCTAAAAAAGCTGGTATCGACCATGTGTTTTACCCGACCGGGGACCTCGATGCAGACATGGCCAAAGTTAAAGCGTTTTATGACAAACAAAAAGGCCTCAAGCCGCATAATTATGCGTCATGAGGCCTTCAATTATGCTGGACCTAATTTATAGGTTCAAGCAATAGGTGTCGTTTTCTGCGGCTAAGCTGGGCCCATATGATAGAAAACAAACTTATTGCCATCGAGGTCACGGAAATAACCGCCATAGAAAAATCCAGGTATGCGTTCACCCGGGGCGCCTTCATCAGCGGCGCCTAATTCGATGGCTTTCGCGTAAAGCCTATCTACGTTTTCGCGTGAACCAGCTGCGAGAGCTACCATCGCGCCATTGCCAACCGTTCCAGGCTCCTGATTATAAGGTGTGCCGACGGCCAGCATCGGGTTTGCCATATCGGTACCCCAAAAAATTAGACGGTCATTGTTAAATAGGCGTTTCGCGCCGAGTTCGGCTAGCAGCGCGTCATAAAACGCCGCCGCTTTTTCGTTGTTGTTCGAACCTAGTGTTACATATCCAAGCATGCTTACTCTCCCTTTTTACTGTGAATGGCGAGCAGTGTGTCACAATATAGTGTAATGTCTAATAAATTATTTAGCGGCTTTGACGGCGGCGATAGGAAATGTATAAGAAGATAACGCAAGGGGTATGATATGCATTCGTTTCTAACTTTGATCAGTCAAGTGGTTGAAATTTACATCTGGTTAGTGATCGCTTCGGCGGTTCTTAGTTGGTTATCGGCTTTCGATGTTATCAATTTTCAGAACCGCGTTGTGTACACAATAACGGATATTATTTACCGTTTAACGGAGCCGGCATTCCGGTTGGTTCGCAGCATTGTGCCAACAATTGGTGGTCTCGATCTAGCTCCGATTATTATTATTTTTGGCTTGGCGTTCCTGCGCAATCTGATGTGGGAAATGTTGGGCTAATCCTCGTACGATATTAATAAACTTATAAGGAAAGTGAATATGGTTGCACAAATCATAGATGGGAAGGCCGTTGCACAAGATCTTCGCAATCGCATTGGCGCGGCAGTCGCAAACCTTAAAGCGGAGCATGGCATTCAGCCAGGCTTGGCGGTAGTGCTCGTCGGTGAAGATCCAGCATCCCAAGTATATGTTCGCAACAAAGGCATCGCCACTAATGAGGCGGGCATGCATAGCGTGGAAATTCGGTTGCCAGCTGATACGTCGGAAGCCGATTTATTGGCTGAGGTCACTCGGTTGAATAATGACGAAACCATACATGGAATTCTCGTCCAGTTTCCCGTTCCCGATCAAATTAGCCAGCAGCGCGTGATCGAACATATTAGCCCGGATAAAGATGTAGATGGATTGCATCCCGTGAATGCCGGACGTTTGGCGAGTGGTATTCCGGGTCTTGTGCCGTGTACCCCAATGGGCAGCTTGTTATTGGCTAAACAAAATTTAGGTGATTTATCGGGTCTGCATGCCGTTATCATCGGCCGATCGAATTTAGTTGGAAAGCCTATCGCCCAATTATTACTTGGTGAGAACGCGACGGTGACGATGGCCCATTCACGCACGAAAGACCTTCCGGGTTTGTGTCGTACGGCCGACATTGTAATTGCCGCTGTTGGTCGCCCGGAAATGGTAATGGGTGACTGGCTTAAAGCTGGTGCGACCGTGATTGATGTTGGTATCAACCGCGTGCCTAAACCTGAAACAGGAAAAACTAAGCTGGTTGGTGATGTCCATTTTGAAAGTTGCAAAGACGTGGCCGGATTTATAACCCCTGTACCTGGCGGCGTTGGGCCCATGACGATAGCTTGTTTGTTGAGAAACACATTAGTGTCAGCACATCGTTCTGCTGGCCTAGATACGCCAGATATTTAATCTATGGAAATAGGAAGCAAATTTGTTGGCGACGTAAAAGACCTGTCCCCCGAAGGCACGGGTGTTGTTGAGCATCCATCTGGAATGATATTTTTTGTCTCGGGTGTTTGGCCGGGTGAAGTCGGTGAATTTATTATCACTGAACGGAATAAAAATTTCGGCATGGCTAAACTTGTGACGCTGCAATCTACACATAGCGACCGCCGTGAAGCCGAATGTAAGCATCATGGATTTGGGCCAACGGATTGCAGCAATTGCGCCTGGCAATTTATTTCCTATAGCGGCCAACTTGAAGCCAAGCAAAGCCGTGTTCATAAACGCTTGGCGAGTTATATAAGCTTGGACCGTATCGCACCTATTTGGGGTGCGCCCGAGGAATTTGGTTATCGCAACCGCACGCAGTTCAAGACCGATGGGAAAAGTATTGGTTACGTTAATAATACGTCTGGCAAATTAGCTGCGATTGATGATTGTCCGGTTCTCAACAAAAAGAACCGCAACAGCCTTCGTCAGCTAAAAGGACGATTGCCTGAAATCAGGTGGGCGCCAGATACGGGTTGGACCAGTTTAGATTTGGATGATGCTATTTCTGCGGAAAAAGTTTCTATCAATCAACGCCGACCTTTTCGCCAAGGTAATTCCGCACAAAACAGAAAACTTCGCGAATGGCTGGCGGCGTGTATCGCGCAGCTTAAAATCTCCGGGCCTGTAATTGAACTATTTTCTGGTTCGGGAAATTTGACAGAGGTTCTTGCGGCGCAGAAATGCAAACCTATCTTAGCTGTCGAAGCCGTGGGAGCGGCGGTCAATGAGTTGCGCGAGAAAAAACTGCCGCAAACGCGTGCGTTGATTTGCGACTTATTGGATGAAGCGTCTCTGCGCGGTTTTGTAAAACAAAACCCGATCCCTGCGCGCTTATTGGTCCTCGACCCGCCGCGCGAAGGTTTTAAGCTACTGGATGCTTTCTTGAGTGCTTACCCAAAACTAGAGACCGTTTTATATATCTCGTGTGATCTGGATAGCTTTTACCGCGACTTGGCCGCGCTTAAGCAGGCTGGTTTTGAACTTCAAGAGGTTCAACCGATGGACTTGTTTCCGCAAACACCACATATCGAAACCCTATCCATTCTGGGCCGCGCAAAATAGATCCGCAAAATAGATATGAAGAATAATAGGCTGCGGTTTAGCGGCGTGCCAAAAGCTTTAAACGCAGAGCGTTTAACTTGATAAAGCCTTCTGCATCGCGCTGGTCATAAACCGTATCTTCTTCAAAGGTGACATGTTCCATTGAGTAAAGCGATTTGGGTGAACTACGTGCAATCACGGTCGCTTGCCCCTTATATAATTTTACGGTTACAGATCCACAAACTGGCTCTTGGCTTTTGTTGATAAGCGCTTGCAACATTTCGCGTTCAGGTGAGAACCAGAAACCATTATAAATGAGTTCAGCGTAGCGCGGCATAAGCTCATCTTTTAAGTGTCCAGCTCCACTATCTATCGTCAAGCTCTCCATGCCTCTATGGGCAGCCAAGAGAATGGTTCCGCCTGGCGTTTCATAAACGCCGCGTGACTTCATTCCAACGAACCGGTTCTCGACAAGATCTAAACGCCCGATACCATTGACGCCACCCAATTCATTCAGCTTCGTTAACAGGGTAGCTGGCGACAAGAGTTCACCATTAATGCCAATAGGGTCACCGGCTTCAAATTCAATTGTAATTTCGGTCGCCACATCCGGCGCATTCTCAGGTGAGACCGTGCGCTGATAAACAAATTCCGGGCACGGTGCCGCCGGGTCTTCTAGCGCTTTACCTTCTGACGATGTGTGTAAAAGATTGGCATCGACCGAGAAAGGTGCCTCACCACGTTTGTCGCGAGGAATGGGGATTTGGTTTTGCTCAGCAAACTCGATAAGTTTTTGTCGCGATGAGAGGTCCCATTCGCGCCACGGAGCAATCACTCTAATATCCGGGTTCAACGCGTAATAGCCAAGTTCAAAACGAACCTGATCATTGCCCTTGCCGGTTGCGCCATGGCACACGGCATCGGCGCCTGTTTGAGCCGCAATCTCAATTTGGCGTTTGGCGATTAGGGGTCGGGCGATGGATGTTCCGAGTAAATAAATGCCTTCATATAGGGCATTGGCACGAAACATTGGGAAGACATAATCGCGGACGAATTCTTCGCGCAAGTCTTCTATATATATTTCTTTGATACCGAGCATTTCAGCCTTTTGGCGGGCTGGTTCAAGCTCTTCGCCTTGGCCGAGATCGGCCGTGAAGGTAACGACTTCGCAGTCATATTCTGTCTGCAGCCATTTTAAAATGATTGATGTATCTAGACCACCAGAATAAGCCAGAACTACTTTATTTACATTTGTCATGAGTGTCCTCTTTTTTTGCCAGCATTTACCGAAGCGCACTATAGGCATGGCGACGGTTTATGCAACTTGTTTACGCTCTAAACAAAGCGTCGGTTATTGTCTCAATATATCGCAGTCTTAGCATGTCGTCTTCTATATGACTTACCGCCTGGCTTACCGCCTGACTTACTATCTGACTTAGGCGATTGGTCTTTGCAATTTCTGCGCTTGTAACTCAGCATATTTAGATGCCGCTGATTGCTTCACGCTATCGCTTTTTAATTGCCCACAAGCGGCCATGATATCGCGGCCACGCGGCCGGCGAACTGGGCTCGCATATCCAGCGCGATTAACAATATCAGAGAACGTCTCAATACGGTCCCAGTCGGAGCACGAATGCGGTGCGCCCGGCCATGGGTTAAACGGGATCAAATTGATCTTAGCCGGAATACCCGAGAGCAACCGCACAAGCTCGCGCGCATCGGCGTCACTATCATTGACGCCCTTGAGCATGACATATTCAAAAGTAATGCGACGCGCATTGGATAAGCCGGGATAAGCTTTGCAAGCTTCAAGCAGCTCTTTTATTGGGTATTTCTTATTAAGAGGGACCAGCTCGTTCCGCAGGTCGTCGCGAACCGCATGTAATGAAATCGCCAGCATGACGCCAGTTTCCTCGCCGCAGCGCGGAATATCAGGTACAACGCCCGACGTCGATAGCGTGATCCGTCGCTTAGAAAGGGACAAACCCTCACCATCCGCCATGACGCGAAGAGCAGGGAAGACGTTTTGCGTGTTGTAGAGAGGTTCGCCCATACCCATCATGACGACATTCGTGACCCGTCGATTGGGCGCATTATGCGTTCCGCCGACCCAGTCGTTTAATTCGTCTCGAGCGAGCATGACTTGTCCAACGATTTCTTGGACGGTCAAATTGCGAACTAATTTCTGCGTTCCAGTATGGCAGAAGCTACAGTTGAGTGTGCAACCGACTTGGCTGGATACGCATAGAGTGCCACGCCCTACTTCTGGTATGTAAACCATTTCCACATCTTGGCCGTCTTCCAGCCGAATAAGCCATTTTCGGGTTCCGTCATTTGAATGCTGCGCTTCTTTAATGTTAAGAGGTGCAAGTGTGTAATGCTCCGATAATGCGGCGCGAATATCTTTGCTGATATTTGGCATTGCGTTGAAATCTTGCACGCCATGCGTGTAAATCCAGCTCCATAGTTGCTGGGCGCGCATTTTGATCTGTTTTTCGGCAATTCCAATATCACCGAGGGTCGCTTTGAGGCCGTCCATATCCAGGCCGCGTAAAGATATTTTTTTTGCACTTGCTTCCACAGGTATTTGCAAGCCATCAAATGGCAAATTACTCATTGGAGTATCGTTCATTGCGGACATGCCTCATCTATTGCCTTCGTTGCTTTCGAGAAACCTATAAGAGAGTAGGTGTCACGCGTTGTTGTTCCGCGCGATGAAAGGCCATGAAATACCAGTCGATTACTCTTTTTCATTTTCGTGATCAGGCTCTGCGTTTTATCGAGATCAATTAGCCAAGCCCATTCGGGCGCTCCATTCTCGACTTGCTTACCAGTGAAGAAACGAAAGCTGCTGCCATCAATGTCTGCTTTGGGCTTGGACGTTTTCGCGAAGGTATAACCAACCCGAATGCTTACTTCATGGCGAAGCTTTTCCGCAGGCCGATGGGTTATCGACAGAAAAATATCGCCTCGCTTTGCTTTTTTAGGAACCTTGTAGCGGGGTTTACTCACCGCAAAACAAATTCTTTGCTCATTTTTACCTGCGACATAAGCACTCCAATTTTGAAAAGTACCAATGGATCTTGCCTCCGAAGCCAGTGCATAGCTAGCGCCGGGCCAAGGGCTTAGCGATATAAAATAGCCAAAAGTAACAAGAAGAACGCTTCTTTTCAGCCATAATCTGATAGTTGAGAAACTGGTCATTGGGGGAGATTACCCTTGGTGACGAGAAAAAACTAGGTCTGACGTGATGATCTAAGAATTTTATAATAGAGGCTTGCTTTTAGCCGTGGGCTATTCTCTAATTTATCGAAATAAAGCGTTAAATTTCTTACAATTAGGAAGTAAATAATGAGCGAGGGCGGGTCTAAATCAATTTCAACGCCCGCGTCAAAGTCCCGTTCGAGGTCCGAACCGAAGTCGGCTGGACAGAGAGCCTCAAAGCTAGAGCAAGAGGACGCCAATGGGCCGTCAGGCTCCAACCTAAAGTCAAAAATAAAGAATGCGTCAGGTGATAGCGTCGCCGATCGGCTGGCCGATCACATCGAAGCCATTGCGCATAAGCAAGATCGCTCCGCTTTCGCCGAAATATTCAGTTATTACGCCCCGAGGGTAAAGGGCTATCTAATTCGCTTAGGCATGGGCGCTCAACAGGCTGAAGAACTGTCACAAGACGTTATGTTAACTGTATGGCGCAAGGCGCCTTTATATGATCGCACGGTTGCCGCGCCGTCGACATGGATATTCACGATTGCTCGAAACCGACGTATCGATGTTATGCGCAAGCACAGGTTTACTGAATTTGAGCTCACGGACCCTGCTTTGGTGGGTGAAGACCCTGAGCGACCGGATGATTATGTTGAGGCACGTTCGCGTGATAATCGCGTTCGAAAGGCCATTGAAAACTTGCCGGCGGACCAAGCTGACATCATTAAACAGGCTTTTTTTAACGATTGGTCGCATAGTGAGGTGGCGGAAAAAACCGGGTTACCTCTAGGAACCGTGAAGTCACGTTTACGACTGGCTTTTGGACGTTTAAGACAGGCCTTAGAAGAAGGCTAAATCAGCATTTTGTGCATTTTTGTGCATTTTTGTGCGTATTTATGCGTATTTAGACGCAAATATGCGTATTTACGTATGTTTTTGTTTTTTACGCGCTTTGTGGGCCTTTGGTTCCGCCAGGCATAATCGGTCTATCCGCATAGGAAGATAGGCTCGTCAATCGGTCATACATGACGATCGCTCCAGCTATTTGCACGTTCACGCAGAATTTGGTCGGTATGCGGATGATATGATTGCATTTTTCGCTCATTTCATCAGATAAATTGCCGCGTTCTGGGCCCAAGACATAGGCAGCTCTCTGAGGATGCTTGAAACTTGGCAGGTCGATGGCGTCATCGGTCAGCTCGATACCGACGATCTGGCAACCTTTCGGAAGGATTATCGAGTCCGTATCATCCCAGTCATACCAAGGCACTGATTTTTGGGTTCTCGACGTATCTGAACGCGCTTGCCGGACACGATAATGCGCATTAATTGTGAAAATAAAACTCGCACCAAAGGCATGCGCCGACCTTATAAGATTACCAGTATTCATAGGTTTACTGGCACCTTCAATGCCAATTCCAAAATAGCCACGCATGGGTTTAACCAGCCTTTCGTTCGAAAATTTTATGGAGAATACACATATTTGGTAAGCTTCCCCCCTTGCCACTAAAGCAATAAGTTAGGATAGTGACGCCATCAAAGCAATTGGGAGAAATGCAAATGAGAGCTGTTTTATGCAAAGAATTTGGTCCACCTGAAACACTAGTCGTTGAAGATATTCCGTCACCTGTCGCCCAAGCGGGCCAAGTGGTCGTTGAGGTTCATGCGGCAGCGGTTAATTTCCCTGACGTGCTTATCATTGAAAATAAGTATCAATTCAAGCCCCCGCTTCCGTTTTCTCCAGGCGGCGAAGTCGCTGGTATTGTCTCGTCTTTGGGAGAAGGTGTAACGCGGCTTAAAGTCGGCGACCGTGTGATCGGTTCATGTGGCCATGGCGGCTATGTTGAGGAAATCGCGATCGACCAAAATTCATGTATTCCAGTTCCTGACGAGATGGATCTTGAGACAGCGTCTGCCCTCGTGCTGACCTATGGCACCTCATATCATGCGTTGAAAGACCGAGCTGATATTCAGCCGGGCGAAAAGCTATTGGTCATGGGTGCGGCTGGCGGCGTAGGCCTCGCCGCGGTTGAGCTTGGTAAAGCTATGGGCGCTTATGTTATTGCTGCTGCGTCCTCAGAAGAGAAACTTGAAGTGTGCCGCCAGCATGGTGCTGACGCGACAATTTTATATCCGTCTGGTGATATGGATCGCGCACAACAAAAAGCATTCTCTGAACAAATTAAAGAGCTCGCAGGTGGTGAAGGCGCTGATGTTGTTTACGATCCGGTTGGTGGATCTTATGCTGAGCCGGCCTTGCGCGCGACAGCTTGGGAAGGGCGTTATCTTGTGGTTGGTTTTGCAGCGGGTGATATCCCGCAAGTGCCGCTTAATTTGGCGCTTTTAAAAGGTTGCCAGATTGTTGGTGTATTTTGGGGCGCGTTTACTTTCCGTGAGCCAGAGCGCAACAAAGAAAACCTGCGTGTGTTGATGGAATATTATAAAGCGGGCACAATTAAGCCGCATATCTCGGGTCGCTTCCCGCTTGAAAAAGCCGCGGATGCCTTGAATGAAATGGCTGGCCGTAAGGTTATGGGAAAAGTTATTCTCACCACTGGACGCTAGGTGAACGTCAAGACCCCTGACGTAAATTCACAGAATAAACGGGGCGAGCTCAACCAGCTCGACCCAGTTACTGCGGACAGTTTGGCTAGAAAATCTGATACAGCGAAACCGCCGCCTGACAATGTTCGGGCGGCTCTTTGGCTGTTGGCATCGGGCGTGTTGTTTACTTTAACAAGCGTTATGGTCAAGCAACTTGGCGATAGCTTGGACCCATTTCAAATAACGCTATTTCGTCTTCTGGTATCTTTAGTGTTGATTGCTCCATTCCTCATTCGCGCCGGCCGGCAGGCTGGAGGCATTCATACGTCGGTTCCAGGCTTACAAGTGTTGCGCGGTATTGTCGGAACCTCAGCTATGATGTTGGGGTTTTATGCCATCGTAAATTTACCGCTTGCGGAAGCCCAAGCGATTAGCTTTACACGGACTTTGTTTCTGGTTCCTTTAGCTGCATTTTTATTGTCTGAAGCGGTCGGTGTTCGGCGCTGGGTAGCGGTGCTTATCGGCTTTGTCGGTGTGCTGATTATATTGCGGCCCGGCTCTGGTTTAACTTTCTCGCTTGGTGCCCTTGCAGGTCTTGGCCACGCATTCTTGGTTGCCGTCGCGACAATCCTTGTCAGTATAGTTTCGCGCCATGATCGGCCGGTTACACTTATGTTTTACACTGGCCTAGTTGGGACGCTATTTGCAGCGATACCAGCTATCTTGGTTTGGACAAATCCGACACTAGAAGAATATGGAATGTTGTTCTTGATGGGAATTTTCGCGGCTGCTGCGCATAATTGTTTTATTCGGGCTTATGCCATTGGCGAAGCTAGCGCGATTGCGCCGTTCGATTATATTCGTCTGGTGCTCGCGGGTGTAGCTGGTTACTTGGTTTTCGATACAATCCCAGATCGCTATAGCTGGCTGGGTGCGGGTGTTATTATCTCATCGGCTTTCTACATTATTAGACGCGAGGCCCAGATAGCTAAAACGCGAACGATTAAGACGCAAACCATAGGGAGTAAAAATGAGCCTAGCTGAACGCATGAGGCTGTTTGTCTCAGGGCTAGGAAAGTTTTTTAAAGATGCTACATTCGATCAACTAATAGGGAAGGAAAACATATGAAATTAGATTCTAATATTACAGCCATCGTCACCGGAGGCGCATCAGGCTTGGGCGAGGCGACGGTTCGTATGCTAGCGTCAAAAGGCGTTAAATGCGGTATCTTTGATTTGAACGAAGAGCGCGGTGAAGCCGTTGCCAAAGAAGTCGGCGGCGCCTTCGCGAAAGTCAACGTCACGTCTGATGAGGATGTCGATGCAGGCTTTGCTAAAATTCGTGCCGCTCTTGGGCAAGAAAGAATCCTCGTGAATTGCGCAGGAACTGGCAATGCTGTGAAAACAGTAAGCCGCAACAAAGAGACTGGAGAGATTGATCATTTCCCTCTGAAGGCGTTTGATTTGATCGTGCAGATTAACCTAATCGGCACGTTCCGTTGTATCGCTAAATCAGCCGCCGGCATGTTGACGCTCGACCCGCTATCTTGCGGTGACCGTGGCGCGATTGTTAACACTGCGTCCGTAGCTGCAGAAGATGGGCAAATTGGTCAAGCGGCATACTCCGCATCCAAGGGCGGTGTGGTTGGTATGACACTCCCAATTGCACGCGATTTATCGCGCGAAGCTATTCGCGTGAATACAATTCTTCCGGGTATTTTTGATACGCCACTGCTTGCTGGTGCACCGGAAAATGTTCGTCAGGCTCTAGGTGCGATGGTTCCGTATCCGTCACGTCTTGGTCTGCCAGAGGAATATGCAAAATTGGCTTGTACAATGTGCGAAGTTAATTATTTCAACGGCGAGGATGTTCGTTTGGATGGCGCAATTCGTATGGCACCACGTTAGGCCGAACCAAAGCTAGTCGAGAAATAAATAAACCGGCGTCCCTAGGGGCGCCGGTTTTAATTTAGGCTAACCGTTGCAATGAACCATTTAGATTATTTGCGTCCAGCGGCTCCAGCTGTTTTGTCCATGAACTTGGCCATCTCAACATCTAAGGCGGATAGGCCGTTAGCGTCATGTGTCGTTAACGTAACGTCGACCCGGTTATAGACATTGAACCATTCAGGGTGATGGTCAATTTTTTCTGCCTTCAGTCCAACCCGCGTCATCCAACCCAAAGCTGCATTGAAGTCTGAGAAGTTAAAAGACTTATTGATTGCATTACGCCCGCGAGTTTTTTGCCAACCTTTTAGTTTTGGCAGCGTCTCTTTGATTTCTTTGGCCGTAAGGGCGGCGTTTGAAATTTTGGTCATCGGTCTTCCTCTTTTCCTAAACACTCACGTGATTTGGTGCATTTGTTTGCGCTAATATTTTAGGCGAATATTATGGACAAATATTTGGCGCGTTCAAATGAACGGCTTCGATATCCGCCAATATTTCTTCTGTTAGATTTACATCTACACTGGTAACGGCCAGCTTTAATTGTTCCATCGTCGTGGCGCCAATAATATTGGACGTAACGAAGTCTCGTGTTGTCACGAACTGGTTCGCGAGCTGAGATGGGTCGATGCCATATTTCTTGGCGACTTCCAAATACCCATCAATAGCTTTGTCTGCGCCAGGCGTTTCGTAACGCTGTAAACGATTAAACAAAGATTTCCGAGACCCTTCAGGAAGCGCACCATTTTGATATTTGCCTGATAGAAAACCTTGCGCCAGCGGCGAGTAGGCTAAGAGGCCAACGCCCTCGCGGTGATAGATTTCTGAGCTACCTAATTCGTAAATACGGTTCAACAGGTTGTAAGCATTTTGTACGGAAACAATTCTAGGCAGCTCTTTATTCATTTCCGCATAATGCAAGAATTTCATAATGCCCCAAGGCGTTTCATTAGAGAGGCCGAAGTATCGAACTTTGCCAGATTTTTGAACGTCCGCTAGCACGCCTATTGTATCCTCAATCCGGTTTATTTCATCGCCGAAATGCGTGTATCCAAGTCCGCCAAAAAGACTGATCGGGCGGTCTGGCCAATGCAACTGATATAGATCGATATAATCAGTTTGCAGACGAGCTAAGCTTTTATCGACCGCTTCCAATATCTGGCTGCGCGATAACTCTGCTGTAGACCCGTCATCGCGGAAATAATCCAATGGTGCGCGACCAGCTACTTTTGTCGCCAGAATTATTTTGTCTCGGTTACCGGTTTTCTTAAACCAAGTTCCGATAATTCTTTCGGTAGACCCTTGGGTTTTGGCTTCAGGGGGAACTGCGTATAGCTCGGCTGTATCAAAGAAATTGATACCCATATCGAGAGAGTAGTCCATTTGTTCGTGACCGTCTGCTTCGGTATTTTGATTTCCCCATGTCATCGTGCCTAGGCAAATCGAGCTGACCTGCAGGTCGCTATGACCTAATTTACGATATTCCATTCCACTCTCCCTTAATTCGGTTGGACTAAATGATGATTAATAATTGTTATGATTAGTTTAGATCTTCAATAAATTCTTTCACGTTTGGCGCTATGCGCTTGACGACCTCGGTTATTCCATCTGGGTTTGGATGAATACCGTCGTCTAAATTGAGTGACGGGTTCCCTGCGACGCCATCTAGAAAGAAAGAATAAAATACGAGATTATGTTGTTTGGCAAGTCGTGGGTAGAGCGTGTTAAATTGTTCCCCATAGACCTGTCCTAAATTAGGTGGGGCGAGCATGCCAATAAGCATGACCTTTTGCCCTCGGGCGGTCAGCTTGTTGATAATTTTATTCAAATTGTCTTCGGTTTTTTGGGGTGGCAAAGCACGCAGCGCATCATTGCCGCCAAGGGCCAGTAGAACTCCATCGGCTGTTTCGGGCACAGACCATTCAACGCGGCTTAATCCGCCGGCCGTTGTATCGCCTGAAACACCGGCATTGGATACTTTAACCTTCAGGCCTGACTTTATTAATGCGGCCTCCAGTTGTGGAACAAACCCGGCCCCGGCCGGAAGGCCATATCCAGCCGTTAGACTGTCACCAAGGGCCACAATTTTGATTGTTTTAGTCTGTTCCGGCTGTAAATCGGCCGCGGTGGCTGCTTGGGCCGTAAAATTTAGTCCAAATCCGATAACCAGTAGGAACAAACAAACAGAAACGGCTTGGAAACGCTTAATTATTGCGCCTAAATGGTGAAATAAAAACAAAACTTGCAAAATTGGCGTCTCCGAGGCTGAAAAATAGTTTAACTACGTTATATAGTTATCAATATGGACTTGTTTAGCCAGATGCGTCCATAGCTGTTTTGGCGTAAATTTTGTTGGTGTTGATTTTAGCTTCTGATCACGGGTGTGAATTGGAGGCTCGGTCAAATGGGAAGGCGGCATAAACATATGCAGAAGGTAAGAAAACCCCGGGCGGATATAGTTCGGGTAGACAAATTGCATTTGCGCCTTGATAGCCGCGCAGGCTCGGTCGATATTTTACGCGGGGTAAATTTACGCTTAAAGGCTGGTGAGAGTTTGGGTTTAGTCGGGCCGTCTGGGTCAGGCAAGAGCACTCTGCTAATGGCAATGGCCGGTCTTGAGCGGACAACCAGCGGGACGATCAATGTAGCTGGGCAAGATATTACTCATTTGTCGGAGGATGAGTTGGCGCATTTTCGGCGCGATCATATGGGCATCGTCTTTCAATCTTTTCATCTTGTACCAACCATGACGGCTGTTGAGAATGTCGCCCTGCCGCTTGAGCTGGCCTATCAGAAAGATGCATTAGAAAAAGCGCGTGGCATGCTAGCAGCCGTTGGTTTGGATCACCGCGAACAACATTACCCAGCACAATTATCTGGCGGCGAGCAACAACGCGTTGCTTTGGCGCGGGCACTGGTTGGCAAGCCAAATTTATTATTGGCCGATGAACCAACAGGTAATCTCGATCAAAAGACTGGCGAGCAAATAATGGATTTGCTTTTCAAACTATCCGCAGAAGCTGGTACAACGTTATTTCTGATCACGCATGATGCGAGTTTGGCGTCACGCTGTGACCGCGTTTTGCACATGCGCGATGGTAAGCTGGTTCGGACCTCGACTTAATATGGGGTTGATGTAACCATGCTTTGGCAAGATTTAAAACTTAGTACACGGCTCGCTGCGAGAGAATTGCGGCAGGGGCTTTCTGGTTTCCGGATTTTTCTGGTGTGTTTATTTTTGGGCGTTTTAACCATTTCTGCTATCGGCTCACTCTCCTCTACTTTGGTGGCGGGTCTCGGGCAACGTGGACAAGAAATTCTCGGCGGCGATATGGATTTGCGCTTGATGCATCGGTCGGCGCGGGGAAATGAACTCGCGGCTTTGCAAAAAATTGGTTCGGTTTCTCATGTCTCTATGATGCGCGTTATGGTGCGTTCATCCTACGACAAGCCAGCCTTGCTCGCCGAAGCGAAAGCCATTGATTCAGTCTATCCGTTGATCGGCAATCTGGACTATCAACCGCGCGACGCGTCTCGTCCCACGCCTTATTCAGCACTCGGCTATGATGGAAACCTCGACGGGGTTTTGGTTGAGGCCGGCTTACTGAATAGATTAGAGGTAGAGGTTGGCGACCCGATTTATCTCGGTGACTTGCAGGTGCAAATTCGCGGAATAATTTCTGCGGAGCCAGATCGCTTAGCCGGTGGGTTTGCGCTGGGGCCGCGGATTATGATGAGCCATGAAGCCTTGCGCAAAAGCGGGTTGAACCAAGCCGGAAGTCTCGTTCAACATCATTATCGTATATTGATTAACGACCCTCAAACCTCCATTGATTATGCGCGAGAGAAACTTGAAACGGATTTTCCATTGGCTGGATGGCGCATTCGCGATCGCCGTGATGCCTCGCCTTCCGTTCGCAGAACTATCGAGCGGGTTGCGCTTTTCCTTACCTTGGTTGGCTTGACTGCGCTGACGGTTGGTGGCGTTGGTGTTGGCAATGCGATCTCTGCCTATTTGGATAGACGCCGCAATAGCATTACGATTTTTAAATGTTTAGGTGCCAGTGAGCGCCTCGTGGCGCTGACTTATGCCGTGCAAATATTTCTACTGGCGACTGTAGCTATCATCGCGGCATTGATATTTGGCGCCTTGGCACCACGCTTAGTGGCGACCGTTCTCGCGGATTTTTTACAGATACCCGCCAGTTATACGCTTGACAGTAGGCCGCTTTTGGCTGCCGCCGCCTTTGGCTATTTGACGGCTTTTGGGTTCACGCTTTTACCGCTTGGGCGGGCTGCACAAACAAGCCCCGCACAATTATTCAGAAGTTTGTTGTCGGACGCACCCGTTCGGTTGCCAATTGCGTATCGGATATGCCTTGGTCTTTGTATGGTTTTGCTTGCTGCATTATGTGTCGCGATTTCCGAGCGCGCAGATATCGCGCTTTGGTTTATTGTTGGTCTGGGTGCTAGCTATGGTGTCTTAAGGTTGGCCGCTAGACTTCTAAAATTCATAGCGCCAGTTTTAGCGCAGGTTTCAAATTTTGTTTGGCGTTCTGCGATGCGAAATATTTTCCGCCCTGGAGCCACAGTCGAGTCTGTTGTTTTGTCCGTTGGTTTATCGGTCGCGCTGATAACAACGTTGGCGATGGTTGAGGGAAATATTAGCCGACAAATCAAAGATGACTTTTCTGGGCAAGCGCCGTCTTTTTTTGCTATCGACATTCAGCCATCTGACCATGATGAGTTTGTGACCTTTGTGCGTGAGCAAGCCGGCTTTAAAAATATGAAATCTTTGCCGATGTTGCGTGGCGCTGTTTTGAGGTTGGGCGATCGGCCGGTCGCAGAGGTCGAGGCGCCCGCGTCTATTGCATGGTTTTTGCGTGGAGATCGTGGGCTGACATATTCGGCAAATATTCCTGCGAATAGTAAAGTCGTAGAGGGCGAATGGTGGAACTCAAATTATGACGGTCCGCCATTGGTTTCGATGGATATCGAGATTGCGACGGGTCTTGGGCTCGGTGTTGGCGATACGATTACCGTCAACTTACTCGGACGAGAAATGGAAGCTGAGATTACGAGTTTACGAAAAATTGATTGGGCTTCGGGGGATATGAATTTCGCACTTGTTTATTCGCCATCGCCGTTACGGTCTGCTCCGCATAGTTTTATGTCAACGATAACGATGGATGCAGACTCGGAAACCGACTTTGCTACACTTATGTCTAGTCGTTATGCGAGCATTACGCTGATACGGGTTAAAGAGGCGATCGAGATGGTGGCTAGTTTACTGGGGCAATTTAATCGAGCTATTTGGGTTTTAAGCCTAGTGACTATTGGCGCGTCGCTTTTGGTGCTGGCAGGTGCTTTAGCCAGCGGACGTCGTGCGCGGCTTTATGATGCAACGATACTGAAAACACTCGGCGCGGACCGGCGCCGCATCCTAACAATATTTTTAGCTGAATACGTATTCATCGGTGGCTTCGCCTCTCTGCTTGCTGGTATCATTGGGTGTCTGGCGAGCTGGGCATTGATTGCCGGAGCTATGCAGTCGGATTGGCAGTTTCTGCCGGAGATTTTCGTTTTGAGTGTGGTGGCGTCACTTGGTTTGACATTGCTTCTGGCCGCAACAGGGCTATGGTACCAGCTGGCCGCGTCTTCGCGTGAGACGCTAAGGAATAATTAACCTCTATTGCTAGTTAATATTGTTAATTATTCTGCCAGTAAATTATATGAGTAAATTATATGAGTAAATTTCGCGGCACTCATTCGACGTTATTTTCATGGCGATATCGAGAATTATATCGATAACCAGATCGAGGGCGATCTAAATAAATCGTACCAGAGACCTTGAATTAAGCGTTACGAAACACGATACTATACTTAACTATCACCCACGAAAGGTAAAAGTAATGTCTGATAAATGGACTTCAGAACCTTCACCTAATCAGGTCGCGAGCGAAGCTCGTAGCCGGTCAGTTGACGAAGGCCTTCGAATTTATATGAATAAAGTCTACGGTTATATGTCCGGCGGGCTTTTGATTACGGCGATCGCAGCTTATTTTGGTGCCTCATCCGGTATCTATCAAGCTATTGCGGCAACGCCGTTTATCTATGTTCTAATGTTTGCTCCACTTGGTATGGTGCTGTTTTTGAGCGCTAGACTGCCTAAAATGAGCGCGAGCTCGGCGCAAACCATGTTCTGGATTTATGCTGGTATGATGGGGCTGTCCCTGTCTTACATTCTGCTCGTCTATACGGGTGTCAGCGTTGTTCGTACATTCTTGATCACCGCCGCCTCTTTTGGTGCACTTAGCCTTTATGGCTATACGACGAAGCGCGATTTGTCAGGTATGGGTTCATTTTTGTTTATGGGCTTGATTGGGCTGATCCTGGCTTCCATCGTTAATATGTTCATGCAAAGCTCTGCTATGCATTTCGTGATCTCGGTCATTGGCGTGCTTATTTTCGCGGGCTTGACGGCCTATGATACGCAAGACATCAAACGCATGTATTATGCTGGCGACACACGCGAAGTGGCTGAAAAGAAAGCCATTATGGGCGCGCTTCGCTTATATCTAGACTTTATCAATATGTTCTTGTTTTTATTGCAATTCCTTGGAAATCGCGACTAATCACATCATCTATTATTGTCGTTATTTTGAAAACCCTGGTCTGCGGACTGGGGTTTTCTTTTATGTGGCTGAATGAAAGTTTAGGCTAACCGCAGGCGTTTAGGCTCTATTGCACGCAGAACTGCCGTGAGATCGTGCCCGCGGCGCAGAACTTGGTTGTTAATTGCAAGAATGCGGAATTGGCCTTGTTTTTTACGTAATTCCGGCACTTTTTCTATTCGATATAGAGGTATCTCATGGGCTTTTCGGAATATTGCGAAAACGGCTTTATCGGTGAATGAGCTTAACCCATAATCTCGCCATTCTCCGGCTGCAACAGCTCTGCCATAAACACTCATGAGAATGTTCAACTCGGTCCTCGTCCACATAATGGGCGCGTCGCGTGGAGCTTTTTTAACGGACTCGTAGCCATTTCCAACAATGATTAAGGGCTTGTTTTGGTTCATAACCTATGCTGGCTCGAAATAAAGCGTCTTGCAAGACAGAAATCACATTTTTGCCTTATTTTGGCCATTGAAATGGCTTGTTTCGTTTCTATATATGTATTGTTGAAGTTGTGTATATTTTGGCGGTCGGCAAGTCGGGTACTCCTCCTCCCTTTGTTCCGGCATGCTGGCCGCTGAATGTCACTCTAACAAACTCTCCAACAAACTCTCCAACAAACTCTCCAACAAACTCTCCAACAAACTCTCCAACAAACTCTCAAGTAACGTCTCTAATTTAATCTCTAATTTAATCTCTGATATGTGGTTGTAATGGCGCTTTTCGGCTTGAATCCTCGGTCGGTCTAGGTAATCTCTACGTAATATGATTCATGCGCAAAATCTGAGAAAGACATTTGGTGACTTCCTAGCCGTCGACGATCTATCCCTCCGGGTAGAGCGCGGCGAGGTGCTTGGCTTTTTGGGGCCAAACGGAGCCGGCAAATCAACCACAATGAAAATGCTTACGGGCTATCTTTTGCCAGATGCTGGTCAGATCACAATTGGTGACGTGGATATAGCCGTAGCGCCTCGTCAGGCCCAGGCGCTTATCGGATACTTGCCCGAGGGTGCGCCAGCTTGGCCCGAAATGACGGCGCGTGCTTTTCTTCAATTCATTGCGCAAATTAGAAAGCTATCGGGAAAGCAAGCCGAGCATGCCTTGTCTCGCGCCATTACGGTAACGCAATTACAACCAGTTCTTGATCAACCTATTGAAACGCTATCAAAAGGGTTTCGTCGTCGGGTTGGTTTGGCCCAAGCTATTTTGCATGATCCGGCAATCTTAATTATGGATGAGCCAACGGATGGATTGGACCCGAACCAGAAGTTTCATGTGCGCGAAGCCATTCGAGAAATGGCGGAAGATAAAGCGATTATTATTTCCACGCATATTTTGGAAGAGGTCGATGCGATTTGTTCACGCGCGATGATAATTGATCATGGTCAGTTAGTCGCCAACGGAACGCCGCATTCATTAGCGGCCCAATCGGTTTATCATGGAGCGGTTACTTTTACTTTGAATATCACCAATGTCGAAGTCGTTAGGTCAACAGTCTCGGAATGGCCGGAGGTTGACCGTTTTGAAGAAACTGCACGCGGTGATGAAATCTCGATAACCGTTTTCCCTGTCGCGAATAAGTCAACGGATTTGCTGAGCCGAGTTCAAGCGCAAGATAGTTGGGCGCTAAACTCTGTAACTTTGGAGCTTGGTCGTCTCGAAGATGTTTTCCGTCGGCTAACCCAGTCAGGCGCTAACTCTGATAGGGGGCTGAGCGGTCAATGAGATATTTACTTGCGATTACGCGTCGGGAGTTCTCCAGTTATTTTGCTAGCCCGATGGCGAGTGTTTTTATTCTCGTCTTCCTTTTGGCGATTGGCCTGACTACGTTCTCCATTGGTAAATGGTATGAGGCCGAGCAGGCCGATTTGAGTTTATTTTTCTTTTTTCACCCATGGGTTTATTTGTTTTTTCTACCCGCCATATCTATGCGCTTGTGGGCGGAGGAACGTCGCAACGGTTCGATAGAGTTATTGTTGACGCTTCCTATTCCGCTTAGCCTTATTATTCTCGGGAAATTCTTGGCTGCTTGGGCTGTTGCAGGTCTGGCTTTGGCTTTGAGCTTTCCTATTTGGTTAACAGTAAACTATTTAGGCTCACCGGATAATGGCGTGATCTTGGCAAGCTATGTCGGCAGCTTATTCATGGCTGGCGGATATTTGGCTTTGGGCAGCGCGCTGTCTGCGGTAACGCGCAATCAAATAATTGCATTCATTCTGACGGTGCTGGTTTGCTTCGCGTTCACCGTTGCTGGCTTGCCGATGGTTCTCGATGTGTTTCGTATTTTCTTGCCGGATATGCTTACAGAGACGCTTGCGTCTCTCAGCTTCCTATCGCATTTTCAGGCCATTAAATCTGGTGTGATTGATGCCCGTGATGTGGTCTTTTTTGCAAGCGTGATTGTTGTCAGCTTGGCCATAACTGGCGTCATAATCGATCTCAAAAAAGGACAGGGCGCATGAGCCGTTTATCGCGCCATAGTCTGGCCTTGGTTAGTTTGGTCGTTATATTTCTATGTGTGAATATCAGCGCTAGCTTACTGTTGCGTGAGGCGCGTTTGGATTTGACTGAGAATAAATTATTTACCCTGAGCCAAGGTACGCATACCATATTGGATCAGGTCGAAGAGCCGATCACACTTACTTTCTATTATTCGCAATCCTTGGCCGCAGATTATCCAGCCCAACGGGCATACGCACAGCGTGTTCGAGATTTGTTGCAAGAAATGGTCGGGGGCTCCGGCGGCAAACTCAACTTAAAGATTATTGATCCCGCACCTTTCTCGGAGACTGAGGAAGTTGCGGTTAGTCTCGGCCTTGTAGGGACGCCGGTCGCTGAGGGTGACCTGTTTTACTTCGGCCTAGTTGGCAATAATTTAGTTGATGATACTGAAGTCATTCCAGTATTCGCCAAAGAGCGCGAACAGTATCTCGAATATGACCTAGCCCGGTTGATCGATAATCTAAATACGCCAGTCAAACCAGTGGTTGGCGTAATTTCTAACCTGCCATTAGACACAGGCGCTGGCGGCTTGCTGGCTGCTATGCGCGGCGAGTCCCAACCGTTCCTAATTTACGCTGAGCTAACCGATCGTTTTGAGGTTGAGTTTGTTGATCCGAAATCAAATGTGATTGCTAGCCGCATCGAAGTCCTTCTAATCGCGCACCCACGTGATCTGTCAGTTACTCAGCTTTATGCGATTGATCAATTTGTTATGCGCGGCGGTAGGGTCATCGCTTTTGTTGACCCTTATTCTGAAGTTAGTTTAACCGCCGGGCCGAAAGGCGAACCCCTGCAAGGTTACACCGAGCAATCGTCGCTAGATCAGCTGTTCACTAGTTGGGGAATACAGGTTCCTAAGAATGTTATTCTAGCCGACCGCCAACGCGCACAGAGAGTGGCGACCGGAAGAGATGCCCGCAGGCAATTAGTCGACTATGTATTATGGATGGGCCTGACACCGAGCGAATTTAATGAGGCGGATGTGGTTACCGGCAATATTGATTTACTCAATGTTGGCTCTACGGGAATTATTCTGCCTCGCGAAAATGCAACGACGACGGTCACCCCGTTAGTTACGAGTTCTGCAGACGCAATGCTACTGCCAAGAGACATAGTCGTTGCTGGCCCGGTGCCCGATAATCTATTGCGCGACTTCATTGCCGACGAAAAACGGCACGCGATTTCAGTTCGTATCGAAGGCTCAATCGAGACCGCGTTCCCAGATGGGCCGCCAACTGAAACCGAAGGCCAACAATCTACGGGAACGAAAAATAAACCCTTAAACCAAGACGATCACCTAACACGAAATGATGGCGCCAATATTATTGTGTTTGCCGATAGTGATTTCTTCGATGACCGGTTTTGGGTCAGTGAACAAAATTACATGGGGCAGCGTTTCGGTGTTCCGATAGCCGATAATGGAAAATTTCTTTTGAACGCGGTTGAGAATTTAATGGGTTCCGATGCGCTGATATCTCTTCGCGGGAGAGAAAAATCGACACGAATATTTGACCGGGTCGATCGCTTGCGCAAGCAAGCTGAAGCTGAATATCTTGCCGAGGAACGTGCTTTGAGTGAACGGATTGAGAGTGCGCAAGCTGAGTTAACGCGGATCCAAAATACCGTAACGGCAAATGAAGATAGCCAAGTTGTTGTTATGCAATATCGCCAAGAACTGTTGGCGGCACGAAAAGCTCTGCGTGCGGTTCAGGCTAATTTACGGCGAGACATTGAGACCCTCGGCGGTATTGTGCGTTGGCTCAACATAGCTTTGATGCCGGTTATTATAACTATCCTAAGTTTACTGGTAATGGCTGGGCGGCGGCGGCGGCGGGCTCAAACCCAACGCTCGGGTGGCTTTAGAATGGTCGATACAAACACCCCGCGCGATAGATCGAACGTGGAGCCATCCGATGTATAACAACAACAAAAAGGGCTTACGGCTTTTAGTATTACTTGCAGGCCTAAGTCTTGCCATGACGGGCTGGGCAGTGTGGCAAGAGCAACCGGTTTTTAAAATTGATAAGCTTGGTTTATTGGCACCCGAATTAGCGGCTCAAATCGGTAATGTTACGCGCCTAGAAATTACACATGGTCGAGGTATGGCTGGTAGCCAAACCTTGACGATTGACCGTCGTGAGAGCGGATGGGTGCTGTCAGAACGTGCGGATTATCCAGCTAATCAGAAACTTGTAAATGAAACACTTTCGGCATTGGCCGGGTTGGAATTAGTCGCGGCGCGAACATCGAGCTCGCAGTGGCATAGTTCTCTGGGGCTGACCGCGCCGGAGGATTTGGGTCAGGCGATCCGCTTTCGTATGTTGGATGCGGATGGAACCGAGCTCACGAGTATCTTCCTTGGTAAGGATGAGAAGAGCGAGCTAGATGCTGTGCAGTCGGTTAGGGCGATCGGGGAACAGCAGAAGAATTTTTATGTACGCTTAGAGTCTGAAGATAAAACATGGCTTGCGCGTGGGCGTATACCGCGCGGAAAGGAAACGGCCATATGGATGGACGCTAACCTGTCCCTGCCAAGCACGGATCAGATTATCGCGGTCGACTTTTCAGATATTGGTGAAGGCAGCTTTAACATAGATGACGCCAAGGGTTGGAATGATATCGGCTTTCAGACCTGGCTGACTGCTTTTCCAACCTTGCGCGCGGATGACGTGGTGTCTGCAGAAAATATCGACTTCGCGAGCGCCAAGCGTATCGAGGTGAAGTTGCAGTCAGGCGACATATTTTGGCTCGACGTGGTTAGCACCAGCAGCAATTTCTGGGCACGGCTTGGGTCGAGTGCAGGTGAAGCTGGTGAAACTGGTGAAGTTAGTGAGACAAGTTGGGCATATAAGTTTGACGGGGCCAGTAAAGACATCTTAATGCCGGACTTTTAAAACTTGCGATAAGCAAATATGTTCGATGTTCTGTTCGATGTTCTGTTCGATGTAAAATTAAGCGCATAAAAAAGCCGCCACCTATTAGGGTGACGGCTTTAATTTTAGGTCCGTAATTATCTAAGAATAATTATGCGGCGAGCTGGCGTAATACATATTGCAAGATCCCGCCATTTGTAAAGTAATCTACCTCATCTTGCGTATCGATGCGGCTGATGAGTTGGATCGTTTCACTCTTGCCATTAGCCCGTGTGATCGTCATTTTAATTTTCTCACGCGGCTTAATCTTGGTTGTGAGGCCGCCGATTGAAATAGTTTCTGAGCCATCAAGTTTCAACGCCGCCCAGCTTTGGCCTTCAGCGAACTGAAGTGGAGCAATGCCCATACCAACCAAATTAGAACGGTGAATGCGCTCGAAGCTCTCCGCGATAACCGCACGCACGCCCAACAGACGCGTACCTTTCGCGGCCCAGTCACGGCTTGATCCTGTACCATATTCCTTACCTGCGAATACAACTAGAGGTGTGCTGGATTGTGCATATTCCATAGCGGCGTCATAAATCGATGTGATTTCACCGGATGGCTGCAACTTCGTCACGCCGCCTTCAGTGCCCGGTGCCATGTGGTTGCGGATACGAATATTCGCGAATGTACCACGCATCATAACTTCATGGTTACCGCGCCGCGCGCCGTATGAGTTGAAGTCAGCATCGGCAACTTTATTTTTCTTCAAATAAATACCTGCTGGGCTAGATGCTTTGATAGAGCCGGCCGGGGAAATATGGTCGGTCGTGATGCTGTCACCGAGTAACGCAAGGACGCGCGCATTGTCGATTGAGATAAGCGCTTTAGGTTCAGCAGAGAGGCCATCAAAGAAGGTTGGCTTTTGAACATAAGTCGAATTCTTATCCCAATCGAATGTCAGGCCTTTTGACGGTTTGACTTTTCGCCAATTTGTGTCGCCTTTGAAGACATCTTTATAACGATTGCGGAACATGGCTGGCGTTACGCATGAGCGAACGGTTTCAGCAATTTCTTTTGTCGTTGGCCAGATATCTGCAAGATATACAGGGTTACCTTTTTTGTCGTGACCAAGCGGATCTGTCGCAATATTAATTTTAACAGAACCAGCGATCGCATAAGCGACAACCAGCATTGGCGAGGCAAGATAGTTGGCTCTTACGTCTGGGCTGACACGACCTTCGAAGTTTCTGTTACCTGATAATACGGAAGCTGCCACGAGATCATTGGCGTGGATAGCTTTTGAAATCGGAGCCGGCAGTGGGCCCGAGTTACCGATACAAGTTGTGCAACCATAACCGACTAGGTTGAAGCCTAGTTTATCAAGCGGCTTTTGTAGGCCAGCTTTCTTAAGGTAATCCGTAACCACCTGCGAACCAGGTGCGAGTGAGGTTTTTACCCACGGCTTAACGCTTAGGCCTTTGGCGACTGCGTTGCGTGCAACCAGACCTGCGCCAAGCATCACGCTCGGGTTGGATGTGTTCGTACAAGATGTGATGGCAGCGATGACGACGTCACCGTGGCCGATATCATATTTCTCACCCTTAACCGCATAGCGCTTGGTTGCAGCCGCTTTGCTAACACCGTGGTCGGAAACGGCGCCGTCAAAGTTGTTTGGCATATTGTCGAGCAACACACGGTCTTGCGGGCGTTTAGGGCCAGCAAGGCTTGGGCGAACTTCATTGAGTTCCAGAGATAGCTTCGACGTGAAGACTGGATCTTCTGATTTTGCTGTACGGAACATGCCTTGTGCCTTGGCATATTTCTCAACGAGGGCAATACGCGCTTTGGAGCGCCCTGTTGCTTTCAAATAAGATAGGCAGTCTTTGTCGACCGGGAAGAAACCACATGTTGCACCATATTCTGGCGCCATATTGGCGATTGTTGCTTGGTCTTCGAGCGATAGGTGATCAAGACCCGGGCCATAGAATTCAACAAACTTACCGACAACGCCTTTGGCGCGAAGCATCTCAACAATCGTTAAGACCAAATCTGTTGCGGTGACGCCTTCAGCAATTTTACCCGTTAGTTTAAAACCAACAACTTCCGGTAAAAGCATCGAGATAGGCTGACCAAGCATCGCCGCTTCCGCTTCAATGCCGCCAACGCCCCAACCAAGAACCGCCAAACCGTTTACCATAGTCGTATGGCTGTCGGTTCCGACGAGTGTATCCGGATAAGCTGTTTCAACACGTTTGCCGTTGATTGTTTCTTTGCGCGTCCAAACGGTTTGCGCAAGATATTCCAGATTTACTTGGTGACAAATACCAGTTCCAGGAGGAACAACACGGAAGTTTTCAAACGCCTGCGAACCCCAGCGTAAGAATTCATAACGCTCCTTATTGCGGCTATATTCAAGATCAACATTACCTTTCAAGGCGCCCGATGTACCGAACTGGTCAACCATGACAGAGTGGTCAATGACCAAGTCTACAGGTGTAAGTGGGTTAATCTTTTTGCTGTTACCACCGATATCTTCCATCGCATTCCGCATTGTCGCCAAATCCACAACAGCTGGAACGCCGGTGAAATCTTGCATCAATACACGGGCTGGACGATAGGCAATTTCGCGCGTTGACTTGCGGCGTGTCAGCCAAGTTTTAACAGCACGAATATCATCCGCAGTTACTGTGCGGCCATCTTCAAAGCGCAACAAGTTTTCGAGCAGAACTTTCATGGAGTAAGGTAAGCGTGAAATTCCATCTAGACCATTCTTCTCGGCCGCTTTCAGGCTAAAATATGTGTAGGTTTTATTTCCGACCTTGAGTGTCTTCAAAGCTTTGAAACTATTAGGGTGTTGAGCAACGGCTTTTTTGCGCGAAGCTTTCGCTTTTACGGGTTTTTTGGCTTTAGACATAAATGGCTCCTTTGTTTTTTAATGATATATAGCTCGCATTTCGAGCTGATATACACAAAGCTGCTTAACTGGGCTGATAGCTAGATGAACTAGCGGCTCGGCAGCTGGGCAGCAATTCGCGCGAACTATACTGTTTTTGATTTAAAAAGGCTATGCTACCTATCTGTTT
>Ga0209137_1000434_pt1 | contig 45393 bp, 41 predicted proteins | sample SaaInl5LU_22_DNA_FD_184642 | JGI IMG/M metagenome (GOLD analysis project Ga0209137, IMG submission 184642) | Marine microbial communities from expanding oxygen minimum zones in the Saanich Inlet - ESP_105LU_22_DNA (SPAdes) (version 2) | ecosystem: Environmental > Aquatic > Marine > Intertidal... | reverse complement strand
GCCTTGGATTTTGTCAAAAAGGATGTGATGCATCTGTTTGAAACCTTCAACTGGAAATAAGTTTTTAACGAAATTCAAAAACACGATGATAGCATTAATTACTGGAGCGACTGCAGGCATAGGCATGGCTTGTGCGAAGAAATTTGCCGCTAAAAATTATAATTTAATTCTTACAGGACGAAGGAAAGAACGTTTGGAAGAACTAAAAAAGGAACTCGAGAATAATTACGCTATCGGTGTAGTTACACTGAGTTTTGATATCCAAAATAAAGAAGAGGTTCAGGCGGCTTTTGATAGTTTGGACAATGCCTGGAATCGAATTGATGTCTTGGTAAATAATGCGGGATTAGCTCTTGGAAAAGAAGGGTTTCAAGATGCGAATTTGGAAGATTTTGAAGTGATGTTAGACACCAATGTGAAAGGCTTACTTTACGTGGCAAAATGGGTGGTAAATGGCATGAAAGAAAGAAAGGCAGGCCATGTCATTAACTTGAGTAGTACAGCGGCTAAGGAAGTTTATCCTGGTGGTCATGTGTATTGCGCAAGCAAGCATGCAGTCGATGCCATCACAAAAGGGATGCGCATCGATTTATTACCTTTTAATATTAAAGTTAGCAGTGTTTCCCCGGGAATGGTAGATACCGAGTTTTCGAAAGTTCGTTTTGGTGGCGATCAAGCGAAAGCGGATGCGGTATATCAAGGTTTTACACCATTGTATGCGGAAGATGTAGCGGATGCAATCTATTACCTGGCGAGTTTGCCAAAACATGTAAATGTGAATGATTTGGTCATGACCTGCACTGCCCAAGCAAATTCTTATATTACTTTCAAGGAGTAATTGCTTATTGGACAAATAACTAAACCTTTGTCAGCCAAAAGTTATTCATACCTATACCCATTTTAATTTGTAGGAAATTTTCTTGAATAAGTTCAAGCATAGCTAAAAAGGTAAAAACGGCATGCACGCGGTTATCTAGCTGAATAAATATATCCTCAAAAGCTACTTTGTCTTTTTTCTGTACCGATGTAAGAAGGTAAGATTTCTGGTCTTTAATGGTAAAGTGATACTTTACTACCGTATGCACAGGGCGGTTTTCCCTTTCTTCCATTTTTGCCATTACTCGTTTAAAGGCTTTCATTAGCTGGTATAGTTCGAGATTTTCTAACTCGGCTTCAGTGGAATATAACTCTGCAATTTTGCGAACTTCTGTCTGCGTATTTCCTCGCTTGTTTTTTAATAAGCGATCGGCTTCTAATTCACGAAGGGCATCAGTTACTTCTTTAAATTTTTTATACTCGATTAAGCGCTGAACAAGCTCTTCTCTTGGGTCAATTTCATTACCTTCTTCATCTAATTCTTTACGCGGGAGCAAGGTCTTTGCTTTTATCCGCATGAGGGTAGCAGCTACCAATATAAATTCACTGGCGACTTCAATATTTAGTTCATCTAGCTGATGCGTGTACCTTAAAAACTCATCTGTTATTTGCGCTATAGGAATATCATAGATATCTAATTCATCTCTTTCAATGAAGAAGAGCAATAAGTCAAATGGGCCTTCAAATTGAGGTAACTTGATTTTGTATATGTCGTCTTGCATCGACGATTTATTGCTTTGTGCTGAAGACATCTCTTGCAAAATTACGCATAATTTCGAATCAACTTAATCTTTAATGGCTTGAAATCAAGTGTATAAGACCATCAGGGTATTCCGTATCATTCATCAATAATCCGCTTATTTAGTCGTTCAACTTGGGTGAAATTGCTATTTTCGCTGCTTATTTCATTAGAATATGATAGCATACCTTAAAGGGAAATTAGCACATAAAACGCCAACATTTGTATTTGTAGAAACGCAAGGCATTGGATATCAGGTTTTTGTGAGCTTACAGACATTTGAAAAAATCAAGGATGCTAAAGAGTGTGTGCTGTTTACTCGGATGGTTGTTAAAAATGAAAACCAAAATGTGTCGGCTTTTGTTCTTTACGGTTTTTACGAGGAAACAGAAAGGGATTTATTCGATAAGCTTTTGTCGGTTTCTGGTGTAGGTTCGGCAACGGCCATAATGATGCTATCGACCTATAAAACCTCCGAGATTGTTCAGGCGATTTTAAACAAGGATGTTGGGTTAATCAAAAGCGTGAAAGGTATCGGTCCAAAATCAGCGGAGCGAATAATCTTAGAGTTAAAAGATAAATTGGACAAACTGCCACAATTTGAGGAACAAATTGGCGTTATGGACAATACCCTTCGCGATGAAGCACTTACTGCTTTGGTTTCCTTGGGCTTTAATAAAAATACATGTGTGAAAGTAATAAACAAGGTTTTGTCATCCGATTCATCTATTTCAACCGTAGAACAATTGATTAAGCAAAGTTTAAAACAACTTTGATTTTTTGTGAGAGTGCTTAACCCAAAATATTTATCCCTAATTTTTATTCTTTTGGTTTCTGTGATAAAGGCACAGGATTCAACGAGTATAGATTTGCCGTATCCATTATACGATCGTGAAGGCGATTTTTTAACTGATCCGAGTAATAATCCTTTTGATTTTGACGATCCAGATGTTATTGAGCAGCATATTGAGTATGACGCGGAAACTGATCGTTATATCATTACGGAAACCTTAAACGGGGTAAATATCAAGCCACCCACGTATATGACTTTTGATGAGTATTTGGAGTTTACCTTGCGCGAGGAAAATGAAAAATACTGGAAATCACGCTCGAGTACGGAGCAGCAGCTGAAAGACAAGAATGTAAAATTGCCTTTCGACCCTGAGTTTAACCCGAAAAAAGCAGGTGGAATCTTTAGAGGTCTAACTATTGATATTCGTCCACAGGGAAATGTGGAGGTTACCCTTGGAGGTAATGTACAGAAATACGACAATCCGAATTTGCCTCAACGCGCCCGAACACAAGGTGGATTTGATTTCGACATGAATATCAATATGAACGTGACGGGTAAGATTGGCGACGCTTTAGCACTTACCCTTAAATACAACAATCAAACAGGTTTCTCTTTTGACAACCAGTTCAAGTTACAATATGCTGGCGATGAAGATGACATCATCCAATTGGTTGAAGCGGGTAACGTTAGCTTTCCGCTCCAAACGCAGTTAATTACCGGGGCGCAAAGTCTGCGAGGTATTAAAACGCAAATGCGTTTTGGTAAGTTGACTATGACCAATGTAGTGGCTGAGCAACAATCACAAAAGCAGTCGGTGATTTTGGAGGATGGTGCCCAAACACAAACTTTCGAAATTAAAGCCGATCAGTACGAGGCAGATAAGCACTTCTTTCTTACACAGTTTTTTAAGGAAAGCTACGATCAATCCTTGGCTAATCTTCCGAATATTGTTTCTCTTTATAATATTGAAGAAATTGAGGTTTGGGTTACAAACCGAACGGGGCAAACGAATAACGTCCGAGATGTTGTTGCCTTTTTGGATCTTGGAGAAAAAGATCCCTTTAATCCAGGTGTAAATCCTTTGGCTGGAGAGAATTTTCCAGATAATCGGGTAAATGATTTATATACTCGATTGACTCAAGATCCTAATTTGCGATTAAGTAACAATGTGGTGGGCGCGCTGAATGGCCCGAATTTTAATTTTGAAGCTATTCAAGATTATGAGAAAACATTTGCTCGATTACTCTCTCCATCGGAGTATATATTGAACAGGGAATTGGGGTATATTTCTCTTCAGACTGCCTTGCAACCCAACCAGGTCTTGGGGGTAGCATTTAAATACACCTACAATGGCCAGGTGTATCAAGTGGGAGAACTTTCAAGAAATGTTCCGCCAGATTCTTCTTCTGTTACAAAAACGCTCTTTGTTAAAATGCTTAGAAGCTCCGCGATTCGTCCGGATTTACCTACCTGGGATTTGATGATGAAAAACATCTATTCTTTAGGTGCTTATCAGATTAGTCCGAATGATTTTCGCTTAGATATCTTTTACCTGGATCCGGGAGGGGGGCAAAAAAGATTCATTCCTAAAGGAAATTTGAGCGAAGAGCAGTTGATTCGTGTACTTAATTTAGATCGATTAAATAACCAAGGTGATCCGCAGCCCGATGGCTTGTTCGACTTCGTTCCCAATCTTACTATTGTTCCGCAGAATGGTCGACTCATCTTTCCTGTTGTCGAACCTTTTGGTGATCACCTAGAGCAAAAATTAATCGATGCGGGAAATCCTGAATTGGTGGATAATTATGTCTTCTCGGAACTATATGATTCTACCCTTTTTCTTGCCCAACAGTTTCCTGAAAAAAACAGGTTTGTAATCAAAGGCCGCTATCAGGGTAGTGGGGGAAATAGAATTCAATTGGGTGCTTTTCAATTGCCTGAAGGTTCTGTAACCGTCTCTTTGGGCGGAATAATGCTAACCGAAGGGCAGGATTACAATGTGGATTACAATCTTGGGGTGGTTACTATTATTAATGAAAGCTTGCTTTCTTCAGGTCAACAAATAAAGGTGGATTATGAAAATAATGCCTTGTTTGGCTTCCAGCAGCGCTCGCTTATGGCCTCTCGACTCGATTACCGAATAAATGAAAATGTATTTATCGGTGGTACGATTATGAAAATGAAAGAACGTCCATTCTCTCAAAAGGTGAATTTGGGTAACGACCCAATCAACAACACCATCATGGGATTGGATTTTAGAATGAACACTGACTTACCTTTCCTTACTAAAGTTTTAGATAAGCTACCGATCTACAGTACAAATGAAATGTCGAATATCTCATTCCAGGGTGAGGTTGCTCATATCCGTCCGGGCCACAACCGATTTGTAGAGCAAGGTAATGAACCTGTGGTTTACATCGATGATTTTGAAGGTTCGAGTAGTGCCTATGACTTAAAGGGTAGTCCACAGACCTGGCGATTGTCATCTACACCGGAAGATTCACGAGATCGGGCAGGCAATATTATGTTTCCAGAAGCCGATTTAAGCAATCAATTGGAATACGGATATAACCGTGCTAGGCTTTCTTGGTACAACGTAGATCCCTCCTTCTTCCAACGAGGTAGCGGACCCGAAGAGGTTTTTGATAATAAACAAGTGCTAAGTAACCATTATGTGCGTCCTATTTTCCAGCAAGAACTTTTCCCAAATAAAGATGTAGCCATTCAACAGCAAATCTTCACTTTGGATTTGGCATACTATCCTGAGCAACGAGGGCCTTACAATTATGAGTTTGAAAACAGTGGCTCGGCGTTCAGTAGAGGGGTAAGAACAGATGGTCGCTTGATTGCTCCTGAAACACGCTGGGGTGGTATGATGCGTGGTATTGACAATAACAATTTCGAAATTGCCAATATCGAATACCTTGAGTTTTGGATGATGGATCCATTCATCTACAACGATAATAGTTCTGGCGGTCAGTTATTTATCAACTTGGGAAACATCAGCGAGGATATCTTGAAAGATTCTAGAATGCAATATGAGCACGGACTCAGTGATGATCCTTCATTGATTGACAGTACGGCATGGGGTATCATTCCTAAGGCTCAACCCATCATCAATACTTTTGATAACGACCAAAATTTAAGAGCAATACAAGATGTGGGTTTCGATGGTTTGGATGATGCAGGAGAAAGCCTGCAGTTTGCAGATTTCCTGAATAATATTCAGGTGGACCCTGCTGCCAAAGCCATTCTTGAATCTGACCCGTCAACAGACAATTTCTCTCACTATTTTGATCCGCAATACGATGGTCTATCGGATATTATCAGCCGATACCGTCAGTTTAATCATCCCAATGGAAACTCACCTATCCTAGATGGAAATACTTTCCTCGCGGGTTCAAATACGCCGGATCAGGAGGATTTGAATCGAGATAATTCCTTGAATGAAAATGAACAATACTTCCAGTATATCGTGGATTTGTTTCCAGGAATGAATGTCGATAATCACCCTTTTATTGTTTCTTCGAATACGGTTCCTGCTGACAACTATTTTGATGAACAGCAACCCGAATTTAACTGGTATCAGTTTAGAATCCCGATTTACGACTACGATGCTAAAATTGGAAATATTCAGGATTTTAGATCCATTCAATATATGCGTATGTTCCTTACAGGGTGGCAGGACAGTGTGAATATTCGATTTGGAACATTAGAGTTGATTCGAAATCAGTGGAGAACCTACCAATATGAGTTAACGGATGCAACCGATAATTTACCCATAGATGAAGACGCTACTTTCTTTAATGTTACACAAGTGAATATTGAGGAAAACAGTGGAAAGGAACCTGTAAACTATATCCTGCCTCCAGGTATTTTGCGAGAGCAGGGTGTAGCAAACAATGCCAATCAGTTGGTAGCTCAAAATGAGCAGTCCATAGCTTTAAATGTTTGTGGCTTGAAGGATGGTGATTCCCGCGCTGTTTTCAAAAATGTCAACTTAGATTTCAGAAACTATGATAAACTCGTTATGGATGTCCATGCGAATAGATTCCCCGGGGAAACCATACCACAAGATGGAGCGCTCACCGCATTTATTCGCTTAGGTATTGATTTTAGGGATAACTACTACCAGGTTGAAACGCCACTGGTATTTACACCGGATGGAGTCTATGGTGATAATGATGGCGACAGGGCACTTGTATGGCCAGATGCCAACCGTTTTGAAGTTTCCTTACAAGACTTGATTGAAGCCAAAAAAGAACGTAATGCACAAGGCTGGCCCCTTACCGTGCCATTCACTGCTACTACGTCAAGCGGTAAGTTAGTTACCATAAAAGGTGTTCCTGATTTAGGTGCAATACAAATTACCATGCTCGGCGTTCGAAATCCAGCGCAGAATGATCCGAATAATCCGTTAATCGATGATAATGGCAGCGCTCAATGTGCTGAGCTTTGGTTTAATGAATTTCGATTGTCTGGATTTGATGAACGGCCCGCCTCTGCTGCCTTGGCCAGCATGTCTATTAAACTTGCCGATTTGGGCAACGTCAATTTGAGTACAAACATGCATGGTATTGGATTTGGTCAGGTGGATATGCAGGTCGATGAGCGTTTCCAAGATACCTATTATCAATATGACTTCAGCACCAATCTTCAACTTGGTAAGTTCTTGCCAGCTAAGGCAAATATTATGTTGCCTTTCTATGGTGGTATCTCCCAAACATTCAGTACGCCTGAATACGATCCATATCAGTTAGATATCACATCGAAGGATCAGATAAAAGCCATTGAGACTTTCTCTCAAGATTCGGCAAATACCTATAAGCGGTCCATTCAAACTATCGTAACGCGTAAAGGATTTAATTTTACCAATGTCCGTAAGTTGCCTGGCGAAAATCAAAAACGACTTTTCTTCTTTAGTCCAGAAAATATTGGATTGAGTTATTCCTATAATGTAATTGAACGAAGTGATCCCTTCGTGGAAAGTGATCTCGAACGCACGCATATGGCTCGTTTAGATTATGCACACAGCTTGCAACCCAAGTATTTGTATCCATTCAAAAAGGTATTGAAAGGGAAGAGTAAGTACAACATGATTTTGAAGGAAATTAATTTTAACTTTCTCCCTTCTACTATCGCCTTTAATACACAAATGAATCGACAATATGGCGAGCTTAATTTGCGTGCTTTAAATGGGGATGATTTTATATTACCTACTACGTTTAATAAGTTTTTTACCTGGGATAGAAATTACAACTTCAGGTACAACCCGTTTAAATCCTTAAGTATAGATTACTCCGCGAATAATGCTGCCCGTATTGATGAACCTTTTGGGCGAATAGATACTGATGAAGAAAAGCAAGAAATTTGGAGTAATATCTCGCAAGGAGGAAGAACAACCTTGTTTAACCAAAGCTTGAATGTAAACTACACGCTACCGCTAAATAAATTGCCTTTACTGGATTTTACGAATACAACTGTTCGCTACGGTTCGGGCTACAATTGGATTGCTGCTCCACTTAGAGCAGATGCTGAGGGCAACTACATTCAAAACCCTTTGGGTAATACAATGGGTAACAACCAGCAGATTCGATTGAATACGGATTGGAACATGGATAAACTCTATAGTAAGGTGCCTTATCTGAAGAAGTTTACAGGCAATAATCCTACCGCTGGAAATAAAGAGGCGACACAAAAGAAACGCGAATCCATAAGTAAAGCGCGGGAGAAGATAGTTAGTGACATAGAAACTTTAAAGGAGAAAAAAGCGAAGGAAAAGGAAAAAAAGGCGGAGATAGATGAAAATGAGGACCTTTCCGATGAAGAAAAGACAGCGGCGAAGAAAGAGTCTAAGGTGAAGATTAAAGCCTTCAAGAAGCAAATTAAAAAACGCAAGAAAGATAAACGTTCGAAACAAGCACCAGCTAAATTTATAGAAAACTTGGGTATGCAACCCTTAGTTGCGCTTAAACGAGTTTCTGTTGCTTACACGGAGAATCGATCAACAACGTTGCCGGGATATATGCCAGATACAGATTTCTTTGGGACAGATCGCCAAAGTCAAAGTTCTCCGGGCTATGGATTTGTGTTTGGCGGTCAGCCGGGTTTCCAGTGGTTTAAAAATTATGATGCCTCCGAACGAGATGCATGGCTGGACAAGATGGCCGCAGATGGATATATTTCTAACGATTCATTACAAAATCAGAAATTTACGCAGGTATATTCTCAAAACTTGGATATTCGGGCTACGCTCGAACCGTTTAGGGACTTGCAGATTGATTTGAATTTGACTAAGACAAATACCGTGAATCATTCGCAGTTCTTTAAGCGTTTGGGCGAGAATGAGCCATTCGAGCATATTTTACCCCAGGATTTTGGCACATATTCGGTTTCGGCGATTACTTGGAAGACGATGTTTAAGAAATATGACGATAACTGGTTAAATGAAACCTATTCTGCCTTTACCACAAATCGCCAGATAATATCTCAACGTTTGGCAGATGAAAATCCAAACAGTACGGGTGTATATGAAAATCCGAGCGATTCCATTAATCAGTATCCGGGATTTGCCGAAGGATATGGACCAACGTCACAGGATGTGTTGATTCCAGCGTTTTTAGCTGCCTACCAAGGGAAGGATGCTCGACGAGTTAATCTCAATCCATTCAAAACGGCTCCTAAGCCGAATTGGCAGTTGTCGTATAACGGAATTACGCGATTTAAATGGGCCCAAAAAATATTTTCAAATTTCAGTATTCGTCATGGGTATAACTCAACGATTCAAGTGGGAAGTTTCCAAACGAATTATGATTATACAGGTAATGGTGAGTTAAGTGAACCATCGACTATTGATAGCTTGAATGGCAATTTTTATACCTTGTATAACGTGCCTAATATTGTGATAAATGAACAGCTCAACCCTTTAATCGGTTTTGATATGACCTTCAAGAATGGTGTACAGGCAAGAATTGATTACAAAAAATCAAGAACAGTAACCATGAACTTCACTGATTTCCAAATGCTGGAAAACAATTCTTCCACAATTACCGCTGGTGTGGGATATCGAGTGAAAGGATTGAAGTTGCCATTTAAGGCGAAGGGTAAGAAGGTTATTTTACACAACGACCTGAATATGCGATTTGATTTCTCGTATCGAGATAATGTTATTGTCAATCATCAACTCGATCAAGGCGTATCTCGCCCAACGAGCGGATCCACCGTGATTACTGTTTCACCATCTATTGATTATGTGATTAATAAGCAATTGAATATCCGAATCTTTGTAGATCGAAACAAAACAATACCAAAAACAACGGCATCATTCCCGACCACTACGACACGAGCGGGTATTACGCTTCGTTTTAGTCTAGCGAATTTTTAAAAGAGTTGAACTAGGTAGGGGATAAATATAATACCTCCTAAAATGACCGCTAGTATCGCACAAATTAATACCGCAGCAGCAGCACAATCCTTAGCAGTTTTGGCCAAGGGATGAATCTCTTGTGTTGTGAGATCAGTTAGAGACTCTAGTGCTGTGTTAAACAACTCTGCACTTATAACGAGACCGATGGCTATAGCGATAATTGCCCATTCGGTTGAGGTGATGTGAAAATAGAAACCAGCACCAACAACTAGCAAACCAATAAACGCGTGAAAGCGCATATTGACCTGGGTGCGAAATGCATAAGCGATGCCATTTAAGGCATACACAAATCCTTTGAAAAACTTTTTCATAGGAATGATTTATTCAGACTTTTCTTTATTTGGTTTAGCATGGAGCTTTTTGTCCTCTACGTTTTCATTTAAAAACTTATTGAGTTTATCTAAGTCCATAGTCGACTGTATTTCACCAAAAGTATTGATTTTAAAATCCAATCCTTCGAGATCCTTATGGACCTCAGGTTTTCCTTTTATCGGTTTCTTTTTCGGCATGATTTAATCTTGAAGTTCCTTAGCTAAATTTAGCCCTTTTTCTAGTCGTTCCAAACAAGTAGCTTTTCCGAGTACTTCCATTACGCTGAAAATAGGCGGTCCTTGCATGGTGCCAGTCATACTGATTCGAAGAATAGGGAGCACTTGGCCAAAGCCTAAACTATGGGTTTCCATAAAAGCCTTAACGGTTTGCTCAATTTTATTTGCTTGAAATGGCTCCAAGTTGTTAAAGTCTGCGATTAAACTTCGGAAAGCTTCACTATGCTCATTTTTCCATTTCTTTTTTAGGTTTTTTTCATCAAACTCACGGATGTCTTCAAAGAAGTAATACGCTAGATCGGGAATCTCGTGAAGGAAAGTTGCTCTTTCTTTGGTAAGCGAACAAATTGCTTCAAGTTTTTCATTTGTGGCTTGGTATCCGGCACCAGAAAACAACTCGTGAGTTAGTTCTACTAGTTTTGCATCGCTCTTGTTTTTGATGTATTGCTGATTAAACCATTTCGTTTTTTCAAAATCAAAGCGAGCACCGGACTTACCTACTCGTTCAATGGAGAAGGCCTCCACCAATTCATTCAAACTAAAAATCTCTTGTTCAGTTCCCGGGTTCCATCCCAAAAACGCAAGCATATTGATAAACGCCTCAGGCAAGAAGCCTCTTTCTTTATATCCCACACTTTCTTCGCCTGTGTTCGGGTCTGTCCAGTTAAGCGGGAATACAGGAAAACCTAATCGGTCGCCATCACGTTTACTCAATTTTCCTTTACCATCCGGCTTTAGAATTAAGGGCAGGTGGGCAAATTGAGGCATATCCCAGCCAAAACTTTTGTACAAAAGAACGTGCAAAGGAGTGGAAGGCAACCATTCTTCGCCGCGAATTACATGCGTGATTTTCATCAGGTGGTCATCAACTACATTGGCTAGGTGATAGGTTGGCATTCCATCAGACTTAAGCAAGACTTTATCGTCCAATTGATTGGTTTGAAAACTAACGATACCTCGAATATCATCTTCAAACTTCACTTCTTCATTTCTTGGCATTTTGTAGCGAATAACCCATGGATCTCCAGCGGCTAAGCGGCGCTTTACTTCGTCTTCACTCAAATGCAGCGAATTCTTTAAGTATTGTCTCGTTATCGGATCATATTTTGGCGAAGGCTTCCCTTGATTTTTCATATTCTCTCGCCATTCATCCAATTCTTCTGGTGTATCAAATGCGTAATAGGCATCGCCTTTCTCGAGCAACATTTGGGCATATTCAGCATACATCTCTTTACGCTCACTTTGGCGATATGGACCAAAATTACCGCCGAAACCCACACCTTCATTTGGTTCTATCCCGCACCATTTCAGCGTTTCAATGATATACTCCTCCGCACCTGGAACAAAGCGAGTTTGATCGGTATCCTCTACACGCAGTATGAAATCGCCATCATGTTTTTTGGCAAACAGATAGCAGTATAGCGCTGTTCGTACGCCCCCCATGTGTAATGGGCCCGTTGGACTTGGAGCAAATCGAGTTCTAATCTTTTTTGACATTTGAATATATTTACAATTTTATTCCAGGATAATTCGTTTGGAGAACTATCTGATGCAAATTTACTTAAATAAACACCCTCATCAAAGATGTACTTGCCCAAAACGCCAGAAATAGCGAAAAAGATATTTCCGAAGCTTACTTGGGATAATCATCAGTCGGATAATTCGGTATACTTAAGCTTTGATGATGGTCCAACCCCAGAGATTACGAATTGGGTACTCGATCAATTGGAGCGATATGATGCGAAAGCAACTTTCTTTTGTTTGGGTAAAAATGTTGTGTTATATCCTGAAATTTTTGAGCGCATCCTGAATAATGGACATGCGGTGGGCAACCATACCTACAACCACTTAAACTGCTGGCAAACCGACAGAAAACAGTATCTTTCTGATATTGAGAGTTGTTCTCGCGTTTTTCATAGTAAGTTTTTTCGTCCGCCCTACGGGAAATTAAAGCCTGGTGTTCGAAGTGCCATTCGTAAGGATTATGAAATTGTGATGTGGGATATTATGGCCTATGATTTTGATCAATCCGTGAGTCCGGAAGACTGTGCCAAAAATGTTATTGAACATGTTCAACCGGGTTCAATCATTGTTTTTCACGATAGCCTTAAAGCAGAAAAAAATTTGCGTAAAGCATTACCTGCAGTTTTGGAGGACTTCAAGAGACGGGGTTTACAGATGAAGGCTTTGTAGGTTTTATCCATTTTACTTAGCCTGTAGCGCTGCTACCTTAAAAGCTCGAAAGATTAAATCGTTTGGCAACTAACCTAGCTCACTTATTCAGGACAACCATTGTTGCTGGCTAAACCAGCTTGTTCCGGACAGGCATCGTATTTATCTGCGATACCATCTCCATCAGTGTCGGGGCATCCTGCGAAACGCTTATCTCCCTTCAGGTCTGGACAAGAATCCTTGGAATCTTCAACTCCATCTCCATCACTATCCGCAACAGGGCAACCTTTGTTATCCAAAGATCCCATTTCTTTCGGGCAATTGTCGCGGCTATCACCTAAACCATCGTTGTCAGTGTCTGGGCAACCAAAAAAATCAGCGGTACCTGCCGCAAATGGACATTCATCAATTAGATCTGGAACACCATCCATATCTGAGTCACTAAATTCCTCTTCCTCCTCATTTTCTTTCAATTTATTATTTGCCTTACCGAAATTATAAACAAGAGAAACAGCATGTTGGGTGTAATCAAATGAATTATCTAAATTCAGCTTATAGCTTGATTGAACATTAATCGTCAGCCAATCAGCCGGACGAATACTTAAGCCCAATCCAAAAGCAACATAGGTATTAAAATCATAGTCAACCACACTATTAAATCCAAAACCTGTGTGGATGTATGGAGCAATAACAGCATCTTCTTTAAAGATGTAACCATTGTTAAACTTGTACTCAATACTCAAGCCCATATCATACAATTGACGCAATTGGTAAACATCCGGGACTACCTCCGGATAAGCGGTAATAGTTGGGAACCAGGCCTTACCAAAAGTAAAGTCAGCCTTCAAATTGAAAGACTCATTCATGTATCTTCCAACAAAAATTCGACCTGCTCCTTTGTAGTTGTCAAAATCAAAATACGACTTAGTTAAGGGGCCAGAAAAATCAGTTGCGCTAATGCCGACACCAATTGCCCACTGGTGACGTTCATTTTGAGCGCTAACAGATAATCCTATAAATAATCCAAATAATACGATGAATACTCTTTTCATTTTTTTGCTTCGTTTTCTAAGTACTTAATATACGTCAAAATTAACACATTTATTCTGTTTGGCTGTGTCTGCGGTTATTTTAATTTCGTATTGGCTTGATGTCTATCCTTATCCCGGCTGGTTTTCTTTTCAATGTTTTTAATCAGTGCTTCTTCTAAGTTTATTCCTGTTTGGTTGGCTAAACAACAGAGTACAAAAAGTATATCAGCCATTTCATCAGCAAGTCCTTCAGCTGATTCGCCCGTTTTAAATGATTGCTCTCCAAATTCTCTAGAGAAAATACGTGCTAACTCACCAACCTCTTCCATTAAAACGGCGAGATTGGTCATTTCATCAAAATAACGAACGCCATAGGTTTTAATCCATTTGTCAATGGTTTTTTGTGCTTCAAGTATCTCCATTTATCATAATTTCTCTGCAAATTAGTGAAATGAAAAGAAAGATCGGTTTCTTATCAGTGTTTATAATCTTAATGTTTTCCGCGGCCTACCTCGGCAGGTTCACCATTTTTGAAAAAATGGCTGAATATTTAATGGTCAACGATGATATCACTTATGTCGACTATGCTTTTGTGCTTTCTGGCAATGCGCTGGACCGAGGACAAAAGGCGGCCGAGTTGTATCACGAAGGTAAATTTGGAAAGCTTATTTGCCTCGGCGCTAATCAGTCAAATGATCTGAAGACTTTGGGTATTGACACCTTGGAGAGTGAACTCACGCAAATTCAACTGTTAAAAGGAGGAGTTCCTTCAGGCGACATACTCTTATTCCCTGTAGGCACAAGTACTGCTGAAGAGGCGGACTTCGTTCTGGAATTTTGCGTGCAGAAAGGTATTCGGGAAATAGCTGTTGTTTCATCATCTTTTCACACCAAACGCGTGGAACAAGTATTTAAAAAACTATTTCAAGGCGAGGGGATAACAGTATCTGTAATAAGCGCGCCAAGTTCTATTTATGATGAATCCCGATGGTGGGAAAACGAATACGGTCTTATTGCCTTAAACAACGAGTACCTTAAGCAGCTCTATTATTTTTTCAAGTATTAGTAAGAAAACTGCACCTGAATAGGAAAGTGGTCTGAGAGCGCAACTTCATCCAACTCTTTGTACTCGTTAATCCTAAACATGGGGTGAAATAGCGCAAAGTCGATGCGCAGAAAAGGACTTGGATTGACATAGGTTTTGCCAAAACCATTACCCTTCTCAATGAAGGCATCTTGCATGTTTTTGCTCAAAGTTTTGTAGGTGAATGAAACCGGTGTGTCATTGAAATCACCACAGATGATGCTCGGGTATGGACTACTGTTTTTACTTTCTTGTACTTGCAAAACCTGCTCTGCTCGCTTCATGTAGCCGTTTTTCAACTTTTTTAGTATGCCCATGGCTGAATATGTCCCATCATTATCATCTAGACTCTCCAAATATGAATAATCCTCTTCAGACAGTTGATTGCTTTGAAAGTGTACATTGTATACTCGGATGGTCTGCACATCACTCACAGCTAAATCAACATAAATACAGGTATTTAGTCTTGTTCCTTTGACAAAAGTCAACTTGCCTGTATCCACAATTTTGAACTTAGAGAAAATAACCATGCCCCAATGCCTGGTCCCAGATTTAGTAAAGGTTTTTGCAAAGTAATGATACTTATAATCCAGCTTTTTCTTGATATCCTCAAGATTGGTGAATGTCCCTATATCTTCAGTGTAAAATTCTTGCAAGCATAAAATATCAGGACGATTTTCTTCAAGCACCGCCATCATTTCGTTTCGCGTATTTTGATTTCCGCTCCAGTTGTACAAGTCAAAATTTTTCACGTTCCAACTTATTAAACTGATTTCCTCAGTTGCTTGGGACGGAAAACTTATTTGAAAAACAGTTAGGTTGCTTGACCAAGTAATGAGCAAAGCGCTCAAGGAGATTAAGCTGAACCATTTATTTTTGCTAAACAACCATAAAACGGCGAACAAAATACAGAGCGCCAGGATTAAGGGAAAGCCTAGTCCGAAAAATGCAAACAACCAGAAATCTAAAGGATTAACATTTGCGCTGAAATGCACGAAAATGAGCCCTAAAGCTGCGAGAAGATTAGCTATTATCGCAATTTTTTTGAGCATCCTGTAAACTTTATTTTTTACTCGCTTTGAATAAGAAATCCTTTTCTTCTCGATTTAAGCTTTCATATCCATTGGCAGATATTTTATCCAAGATCGCATCAATTTTTTCTTGGCTGTCATCGGCATTGGTTTTAGCCTGTGGCTTGCGAGCAACTTTCTCTTTGTTGATGAAGCTTACTTTGGGCTGTGGTCGTTTGTTGAATAAAGCAAGGAGCTTATTCACTAATCCATTAAAGGGTTTGCTTACTGAAATTTGTCTGCTTTCCAAATAAATGAATATGAATCCCCAAAGCATTCCGCCAATATGAATAATTCCAGGCCCGGCTCCTTCAGCATTGCTTAAGCCAAGGATATTAAGTAAGGCAAATGCAAACATCAACCACTTCAGTTTCACATCGAACAAAAGAAAGAACTTCAGCGGAAAGTTGGGTTGGATAAGCGTAACTGCCGCCATTAAAGCCATAATAGAAGCTGAGGCACCAGCAATTGGGGTGTCTATCATGGGCACAAGCTTGAAATGATTAAAAAAGATGTAAAAGATTCCGCCAAACAACCCACCCAAGACATAAAGAGGCAGTACTTGCTTAAATCCACGAAGTGAAATGATCATTTTGCCAAAAAAATAAAGCATAAATACATTGACCAGCAAATGGAGAAAGCTTACATGAAGAAACATGTAAGTCAATAGGGTGTATGGCTTGATTAATAAATCATTGAAACTGGCCGGCAGGAAAAACCAATTTTGAATAAACAAGCTTATAGGAGCTTCGCTTAGTCGAAGCATCCATTCAATAAATGCAATAAGTTGCAGGCCGAGGTAAATAGCGATATTAGCTAAAATCAACTGGATAACAATATCGCCAGATTTGATTTGCTGCAATAAGAAGCGACGTACTTGATCGGTCGAAATATTCATTTAGTAAAATGTCTTACTTGTCTTTTGCCAATATTTTACCAATAAGAAACCGACTAGTGCTCCAGTTACGTGAGCGAAATGGGCGATGTTATCTCCTTTAAAAGAAGTGAAACTAAGATATATTTCAATGCCCACATAGATTAAAACGAAATGCTTGGCTTTCAAGGCTATTGGAGGAAACAAAAGGCGAAGTTCTGTATTTGGGAAAAGCATAGCAAAAGCAGTTAATAGACCAAAAACGGCGCCAGAAGCGCCTATCATTGGGATAAATTGTACAGGAAAGCCTGCCTTGTACGGAAACATCGTACCGTATTGCATATAGTACTCAATCCCTCCGATGAGGTTGTACAGAACAGCTGCTACAACACCGGTTACGAAGTAAAAAATCATAAATCGCTTCGCTCCCCAGACCCGCTCTAAAACGGTGCCGAATAAATATAAGGCATACATATTAAAGAAAATATGCATGAAGCTGCCATGCATGAAGAAATGTGTGATTAACTGCCAGGCTTGGAAAAAAGGAGCATCAAAATACCAGAGTGCAAGTACAGGAAAGAATTTGTATAAAGGTGATGCCGACATGCAAAACAGAACAAAAAATATCACATTGGCGATAATGAGGTGCTTCACAATTTCACTTCGGTGCAAGGAATTCATCATGCGGCAAAGATAAGCATCAAATTAATTCCACGTGCACTTTGGAATGCCTAATGCATGTTAAATGTGAAACGAACGAGAATGAAGGATTCCACGTCTGTTAGAAAAAAATTAAGGCGATAAGTACTTGTACTAAACCTATAGTAAAGCCAAGAACAGCTCCGATCCATTCAATAAACTTAAACTCTTCAGCCAGGATGTCCCATATAATCTTTTCTAGTTTTTCACTGGATAGCATATTCACTTTACTTCGAATGATACCCTGCAAATCAAGGTTTTCTTCTAAATATCCTACTTGGGAACGCAGCAAAGAGGGAATTTGATTTTCTACCTCTTCGAGAATTTCCTCTTTAATCCTACTCTTCAGTTTTTCTGGTAACAGCTTGGCTATCATTGGATATTTTCGAACCAGCGTGAGTTCAAAGTAGCTTCCCAACTTTTCGTTAAGCTTATGCTTCAACATGGCTAGGTTCTTCTCACTGTTAATGCGATTGAAAATCTCTTCCGTAGCTAAAAGCTCCTCAGCAACTAAATGACCGACCTTCTCAGCGACAAAAGCTTGTCTTTTTGGAAATATTCCTTGAATCGTTAATCCGAGAATTACCTTGGGTTTTCTTGGATAAAAAAGCATTTTAACGGCAAGGTAATTGGTGAACCAACCGATACAGCCAGCTATAATTGGGAGGGCTATGGCAGCAATAATATTCATTGAACTAGTTGAGCTTTTACATGTGAGCGCTTCTGCATAATTACAATTTTTTTGTAAACAAGATTACTGAGAATAGGTATTATTAATTAACTTTGTTCAAAATTTAAAGCCATGGCGAAAGTTTTAGGAATGATGTTGTCAATTGTCGGAGGTCTTGCTACTTTAGGTACGATTTTTCTCTATTTGAATAGTTCAGCTGTCTTGCCTTACAATCCAAGTGATGGATACGCAGGTTTATTGGATACAGGTTTAATCTTTAAGTTTGTATTGTTTGGCTTTATTCTTCTTTGTGGAATTGCATTGTTGCGTTTCAGTTCTGAGCCGGAGGTTAAATAGTTTCCTTTCTATTTTTTTGATTCTTACTTCTTAGGAAAGTTCTGTGTTGCCTACAGAAAACATTACATTTCTTTTTTCTCGCAAGAGCTTGTCAGCTTCTTAATGCTTTTTTTTCGAGCAAATCAAGAAAACAACAAACTTTATAAGCATATTTGTACGATATACTTCATGTATGATGAAAATTAAACCCATGAATATTTTCTGGCTACTTTTTACACCAGCCTTAGTTTATGGTTTGTACGTGGTTGCAGTTCTTGCCTACGGAACATTAAACGATTACCAGCCAGACGAAGCCATTGAATTAGAATCTTTAAATAGCAGTAGAGAAACACCTCCTGATAGTTCAAGTTTAAGCTTTGTAATATGGAATATTGGCTACGGTGGTTTAGGAGCGAAAAGTGATTTCTTCTTGGATGGTGGAATACAAGTTCGTCCGGATAAAGAAACTAGCGAAGCTTATTTAAACGGTATACTTGGAACGTTGGAAAGTTTGAGTTCAGCGGATTTTCTTTTATTGCAGGAGGTAGATGTTAAAGCGAAACGCAGTTATGGTGTCAATCAGTTCGAAGCAATAGGCGAAGTCTTGAATAGTTACACTCGCGCTCATGCGATGAACTTTAATGTCAAATTTGTTCCCAAGCCGATGGTAAGCTTGTCACCAATAGGGAATGTACAAAGCGGTTTGGCTACCTACAGTAGATATATGGTAAGTGACCAGACAAGATTTCAATTTCCGGGTAGTTATGGTTGGCCAACCAGTGCTTTTCATCTCGATCGGTGTTTATTAGAATCAAGGGTTCCTCTCTCGAATGGCAAAGAACTTATTGTAGTTAATTCGCACAATTCAGCTTATGATGGAGGAAAATTAAAGCCATTGGAAATGGCTTACTTGAGGAATCATTTGTTGATGGAATACGAGAAGGGCAATTATATAGTTGTCGGGGCGGATTGGAACCAATGCCCACCAAACTTTGCCTATGATAGCTTTAGCCCAGGCAATGCAGATGATTATTATCAAGACAATATCGATCCCGCTTTTATGCCAGAGGGTTGGACCTGGGCTTTTGATCCCAGCGTGCCTACAAACCGAAAATTAGCCTCTTCTTTTGAGGCGGATAAAACTTTCACAACTTTAATCGATTTTTATCTCGTGTCGCCTAATGTTCAAGTAGAAAGTGTTGAAGGTGTCGACTTGGCATTTGAAAATTCCGACCACCAACCTGTAAAATTAAGTATCCAATTAAAATAAGATGAATCAGTGTGCATCAAACATTCTGATGGTCAGACCCGCATCTTTTCAGTACAACGAGCAAACTGCGGCCAGTAACGACTATCAGAATAAACCAACGCTAAGCAAGGAAGAAACTATTCGAAAGGCTCAAGAAGAGTTCGATGGTATGGTTGAAATACTCGAACAAAATGACATTAATGTATGGGTGGTTGAGGATACGGAACTACCAGAAAAACCCGATGCAGTTTTTCCGAATAATTGGATAAGCATGCATCAAAATGGCGATATCTACTTATATCCCATGAAAACCCCCAATCGAAGTGCTGAACGTCGGGAGGACATTATTGAATTTATTGAAGATAATTTCGAGGTTAACCAAGTTTTCGATTGGAGTGATTACGAAGACTCGAAAATCGCACTTGAAGGGACCGGAAGTATGATATTTGATCACTTCAATCGCAAGGTATATGCTTGTCTTTCTCCAAGAACAGATGAAAAATTGTTGCGCAAGTACTGCAAGGAGATTGAGTATGACCCCATTGTTTTTCACGCCTACAAGCGCAATGGTGCGGAACAATACCACACCAATGTGGTGATGAATATCGGGGAAGACTTTGCGGTTATATGCCTAGACTCCATAACCAATAAGGCTGAAAAAAATGAAGTTAGACAATCACTTCAGGATGATGGATTTGAAATCATTGAAATCACCCAAGAGCAGTTAGAAGAGCATTTTGCTGGCAATATGCTACAAGTATATAATGATCAACGCTTACCATTTTTGGTGATGAGTGAAAGAGCCTATAATTCCTTAAGTACCTCGCAGATCAATCAAATTGAGGCTCATACTGAAATTATAGTGGTCCCTATTTACTTTATCGAAGAAGTTGGCGGGGGAAGTGCACGTTGTATGATGGCCGAAATTTTTATTGAAGAGAAACTCTAGTTCGCTTTTAGCGCATTTTGGTTCTTTTCAGTAGGTAAGGCGTAAGTACCTGATTGAAGGGCTTGTTAATGTCGGCAGGAACGAAATCAATTTTATACTGTGCGCATTTCAACTGTAGGGCTTTTTCAAAAGCTTCCATATGACTTTTGTATTTAGCTTTGACTTCATTGGCATGTAACTTTACTTCCGCACCAGTTTCCATATCTACAAATAAATACGGTCGATTGTCAAATTCAAAATCAATTTCGTGTTTACGATCGACTACATGAAACAAGATTACCTCATGTTTATTGTGTTTGAGATGTTGTAAAGCAGCAAATAACTCATCTTGGTTTTGATGCTGCATCATGTCACTAAAAATGATAACCAATGAGCGTTTGTGCAATTGTTCGGCAATCGAATGCAGGCAATCAGCCGCTTGGGTTGGTTTTTGTAAAGTATCATCGTTTAGCATGTTTTCCATTTCGTGATACAAACGGTTGATGTGCACACTATTCGATTTAGCCTGGGTCAATACCTTAACAGAATCGGAAAAAAGCGCCAAACCAGCGGCATCACGCTGTTTACGAAACAATTCAATAAGACCTGCGGCTGCAAGCACCGAGAAGTTAAACTTGTTGGTGATTTTTTCCTTCGCCGGGTAGTACATCGATGAAGAGCAGTCTAGGATGAGATGGCAACGGAGATTCGTTTCTTCATCATAACGCTTAGTGAAAAGTTTGTCCGTTCGGGCATATACCTTCCAATCAATGTTTTTGGTAGATTCTCCTGGATTGTATAGGCGATGTTCAGCAAACTCAACAGAGAATCCGTGAAAAGGACTTTTGTGCATACCCACGATGAAACCTTCAACCACTTGTTTAGCCAAAAACTCAAGGTTTTTGATTTCCTGTACTTCTTTTAGATCAAATAATGCCATCTGCTTGCTGGAATAAAAAAACCGCCACACCTATCAGAAGTGCAGCGGTTTAAAGATAACTGATTCGTGCTTAAATACGAATTCTTATAAGTGCTTATTGATAGCATCAAGGAAAGCCTGTTTCGGCTGAGCGCCTACCAATCTTTCTACAATTTCTCCATCCTTTAATAAAAGAATCGTTGGGATATTGCGAATACCAAATTTTTGAGCTGTTTCAGGGTTTTGGTCAACGTTTAATTTACCCACGTTAACTTTTCCTTCATAATCGGTAGCCAGTGCTTCGATGGTTGGACCCAAAGCAATACATGGACCGCACCATTCTGCCCAAAAGTCAACCAATGTTAACCCATTACCTTCTTTTACATCACTATCAAAAGTAGCGTCTTTAAATTCTAAAGCCATTTTGTCTGTTTTTTTCTGTGTTTTGAATTTTGCAAATCTATAACATTCTTGGCACTTCAATAAGTTCCTCGGAAGGAAATTTGTTTTTTAGGTGCCTTGAGTTTGGTTGAATAGAAATAAATTATATATCTTCACTACAGGGATACAGTAAGCTGAATGAAACTCTTGATGCTAAGATGTTATGAAAGCTACTGATAATAAAAAGACACTAGAGGCCTTGGAGCTCGCCTACCAGGAGTTCATGGCTAAAGAAGACTTCAAGCAAGCCTTTGAGGTTTTGCAGCGTATCGAAGTTATTCACGACGAAATTTTTGAAGTAGAAAAGAAGCGTAAACTCAAAGAGTTGAAGCGGGAATTTCACAGGGAGCAACAAGACGAGTTGCTTGCCCAAGAGCAAGAGCATAATTTGAGCTTAAGGGCTAAAAACGCTGAACTTGAAGAAGTTTTGAATGAGCAAAAGAGTAGCAAGTTGCATTTGAAAAGTCTTCAACTCCAGTTAAGTCCGCATTTCATTTTCAATACTTTACAGGGCATTCAGAGTTTTATCTTTCAGCAAGACGAAAGTTTGATTGCTGATTATATTGCGGAGTTTGCCTCTTTAATGCGCGCTATATTGCATGCATCTCAACAAGTAGAAGTATCTGTGCAGGATGAGGTACAATTGTTACAAACCTATTTGAGTTTAGAAAAAAGACGCTTTGCTGATAAATTTTCTTATCAGGTATGTTATGAGAAAGTATCTAACCCGCTGCAGTTAAAGTTGCCTGCATTGTTAATACAACCTTTTGTGGAGAATGCGATTCTTCATGGTATAGCCAATCAGCAAAATGGAGAAGTTCTTGTCGCTTTCCGATCTGGAGCGAGTAGTTTGTTTATTCATATTTTGGATAATGGTATTGGCCGAAAGGCAGCGCAAAAAATTGAGAAGCGCACGCATCAAGGGACATCAACGGCTTTAAAAATATTGCGAGAAAGGGCGGATTTGAGTAAGAAAGGCAATCGCCTAGATTTCAATTTTAAAATTATAGATAGAAAAGATAATAATCGTGTCAGGGGGACGCATGTAATTATTCAAGTTAACTTTTAAAACAAAACACATGATTAAAGTATTAATGGTGGAGGACGAAAGAGGTGCTGTGGAGGTTTTCAAAAATCTTATCGGCAGGCACGAAGACAATTTTAGATTTATGGGAGCTGCGCAAAGCGTTAAAGAGGCAGTTGCTCGAATACGTGAAGATGAGCCTGACTTGCTCATTTTGGATATATCCCTGCCCGATGGGACGGGGTTTGACGTGCTTGAGATAATTGAGGAAATCAATTTTGAGGTTATTTTTCTGACTGCCCATGAAAATTTTGCGATCAAGGCAATTAAGAACAATGCATTTGATTATATCCTAAAACCCTTTCAGTCGACTGAAATGAATGAGGCACTTAAGCGGGTTAAGGAAAAGATTTCCAGTAAAGTTACGGATGCAGGTACTAAGAAAATTGCTTTGCATACGCAGGAAGGTATTGATTTCATTAACATTGCAGACATTTTGTATTTAAAGGCCTCGAGCAATTATACCGAGATATATTTAGTAGATGGTGCACGTTTGATTGCATCGAAAACCTTAAAGAGTTTTCAGCGGCTGCTCGAACATCCCATGCATCGGGTGCATAATAGTTATATGGTGAATTTGCACTTTATCAAAAAGTTTGAAAAAGCTGACTCCAGTTTAATTTTAACTTCCGGAGCCAGTATACCTGTTTCTAAACAACGGAAAAGTGAACTTTTCAATTTTTTTGTAAAGGAGATTTAGCGCATGGAACTCAGCGAAGAGAGGGAACGGCAACTCAAAAACATGGTAAAACACCTCGAGAAGCTCTTGGTAGAGAAAGCTTATGAGGAGGCGATTAGCAGTGCAAAAAAGTGTTTAGATAACTACTCAAGCAACACCGTGCACTATGGTATAGCAAAAATTAACTCCATCATTGGATTTAGCCATTATTATTTGAACAGATTGGATGAAGCAATTTTAAGTTTTGAGATTGCTGCAAGCATGTATCAAAATATTCAGCCGACTGATTGGTTAGAGATTATCCATGTAAAGAATTCTTTGTGTACATTTTATAGACTTCGTGGAAAATATCTATTAGCATTTCGAAGCCTTAGGGAATCTATCGAGATTTCTGAGAGATTTAATATTAATAATGCCACTGGGTATAATAATTTAGGAATTTTATATAATGCTCTCAATGAGCACGATATGGCAATTTTTAATTTTAAAAGGGCAATTGAGTTAGCTAATGCCTCTAAAAATCTAAATCAATCAAATCTTAATGTCTATTCCAACAATTTGAGCAATTCATACTTGCAAATAGGAGAGTTAAGAAAAGCTAAAATATTATATAGTCGAGTACTTGAAGATGAAAATTCAAATGATTTTCAGAAAATGCAGGCCAACAAGGGGTTGGGTTTACTGTATATTAATGATGACAATTTAGATACTGCTAAGAGATTTTTGGAAATTTCCCTCAAGCTTTCAAAAAAATTGAATAACAAAATTTACTCAGTTTATATTCTGGAGGGTCTTGCTGATATTTATGAGAAAAAAGGATCTGAATCAAACTATGAACAATCGTTACTGAGTTTTTGTAGGGTTGCCAAAAAGTTTAATGAAAAGAAATATATAACTGCATTGGAAAGATTGGTTGATTTCTATTTAAAGTCTAATCAGTTCTTTAACGCAGTTAAATATAAACACAGTTTAATTAATCTTAAAAAGAACAGGGTAAATAATAAAGACTTATATCAGATTAAAATAGAGTTTAATATGATTAGGTTGAAGTATCTATTGGAAAGGGAGTATCGATTTCGAGAAAAATTGGAAAAGAAAAATCGCCGTTTATCAGAGTTGTTAAGAGTTAACAATCAACTAAACTACAGAGCAGAATTGCTTCGTAGGCATTTAAAACCCTCATTTATTTTTAATACACTTCAAGATATTCAACATATGGCTATTCAAGGTGATAGGGTGTCAGCTAGCGATCATATTGCAGGTTTAGCTAATTTAATGCGAATGATATTGCATCATGCGCGGCAAAACAAAGTTAAGCCTAGAAGAAGTTTTGTTTTGTTAAAAGAATATATACAGCTTCTTTCTTGCAGACAAAAAAACTTTATACAATATGAACTAGAATTAGAAGATGAAGATGAAGATTTCGATTTTGGAGTTCCACCTTTTTTTATTTCGACATTGGTTTTAGATTGGATTAATGAAAATCAGTGGATGAGGGGTGATAAATTACTTGTTAAGCTGAAATGTTTCGAAAAGTCTGTTTTGCTTAGCTTGAATGCTGAAAATCCTATGCCTAAGAAGCATAATATAGATGAACCCGAAGCCTTTTACTATTTTCAAAGTAAATTTAAAGAGTACTGGAATGACTATGCGAATGTAGAGGGATATAACATTGCTTTTTCTTATCGAGATGTATTAGAATCGAGCAGGGTAACCGAGATACAAATTATTTGATTGTTATTTTCTAATATATCGGTTATTGGATTTATTCGATACTTGTATGAAACTAGTTAAAGTGTATATTTGTAAAGCTTAGGTTAAAATTATGATATCTAGTAGTCGAGAAGAACGGGAGTTAGAATTACTCCATAATGAAGCCTTAGTGCTAGTTTCTAAAAGAGATTCTCAGCAAACCTTGCGTAAAATTGAACTCCTGCTCGAAAAAGCCACAAGGCTTAACGGAATAAAATATTTGGGTGCAGCCTACGGGATAAAAGGTTATGTGTACTTTGGCCTGAATGAAACTAAACTTGCCATAGATAATTTTGAAAAATCTTTAAGTTTTTACGAAAAGAAGAGTGATCAATTTTACAACGAAATAAAGCAAACGAAAAATTCTTTAGGAATTCTTTATAAAAATGTTGGTGAGTTTAGAAGGGCATTAGAAGTTTTAATGGAGTCCATTTCTATATCTGAGAAATTTAATATTTCTAACTCTATTGCCTATAATAACATTGCTACTATTTACTTTTCGCAGGAGAATTATGAGAAGGCTTTACAGTATCATCAAAAGGCTATAGAAGTTGAATCTAGTTCAACAAATTCGAATAGACGAGTAATTATTCAGTACTTGTCAAATATTGCCAGTTTATATGTTAAGATTGGTAATTTGGAAGAAGCAGATAAAATCTACACCAAAACTTATAGATATTGCGAGGAAAATAATGAATTAGGGTTTTTAGTTACTAGTCTTAAGGGGTTGGCTGTTCTATTCATTGAACGAGGTGAGTTTGAAAATGCAGAGATATATCTGAATAGGGCCATTAACTTGAGTTCCAATATTGCTTATGAGGTTCATAAGGTCGATTTATTTATGTACTTAGCCGAAGTTTATGAAAAAACTAATCGACAGAACTTGCAATTAGAATCTTTAAATCAAGCTCTATCGGTAGCTGAAGAAAGTCAAAAATCCAAAGTAATGTTGGTTTATGAAAATTTACATGATTTTCATTACCAAAACGGGAATATACGAGGGGCTTACGATGTATTGAAGGCCATGTTTAAATTAAATAAGCAAAACTTCCTCAAAGAGAAAGAGGAGAACCTGTTGGAGATGCAGGAGAAATTTGAGTCTGAACAAAAAGATAAGTTGATCCAACAAGAGAAAGCCTTTAGTGAAAAGGTGAAGGAAAAGAATCAAAAATTAGCAGAGTTGAATGACGACTTATCCCAGTTTAATCATGGGGTTTCGCACGACCTGAAGGAGCCCATTCGCCTCGTAAAAGGTCGAATCACCTACTTACAGAGTATTTTGGCAAACAAACTCGATTTACAGGAAATTCAATCCCTAGAAATTGCCCAAGAAGCCGCTGAGCGTATGGAAAAGATGCTCGAAGATTTACATCGTTTCAGCACATTGGGGGGTGACCTGCAAGATGCTAAAGATATTGACTTAAATGAAGTGTTAGCTATCGTTCAGGCTGATTTACAAATGCGAATTAAGGAAAATGACGCGGAAGTAATAGCTCAAGATCTTCCGGTGGTAAAAGGGTATAAAAGCATGTATGTGCAATTATTTCAAAACCTGGTGAATAATGCTCTTAAGTTTAGAAGGGTTGATGTTAACCCCGTAGTTAAAATCGAGTGTAAAAGTGAGGAAAATTGGCATGTTATACATGTCCAGGATAACGGAGTGGGTATTAGGCAAGAGGATCTACCCCATGTTTTTAAGTTGTTTAAGCGCTTAAAGGAAACAGATTATCGCGAAGGTTCTGGTGTTGGATTGAGCATTGTGCAAAAAATTGTAAAAAAAATGCAAGGCGAAATAAGCCTTGCATCAGTTTATGGTTCGGGAACCACTTTTATGGTCAAACTGCCGAAATCTTAAGCTAGGAAACTAGATCTTCTTTTGTATTCAATACCATTTTCTCCAACGATTTCGATTGTCACGTCTACACCACCTAAAATCATAGATTCGTCAGTGATGATTTCTTTGGTTACTTCTGTTTGATTTACTGTTTTAGTTTCTTCTAATAAAAATTGAGTGTCCATGTTAGTTAGTTTTAATTAGTTAGTTAAATTTTTATTCTAGAGGGTAGTTAAGCCTCGATTTGTTCTCAATGTTCGTCGGGTAGTTAATCCGCTTTGATGCGTAATATTAAAAAGATTTTAATTAAAAAAATAATATTTTCAAAAGTTTTGCACATTTACCAACATGTGCGCAGCCGGTAAAATTCAAATGTACTTTTTTAAGGCTCACATTTTTTGATCTGCAAGTATTTGTAAATCAATGAGTTAAAATTTTTACTGCAAAACTTGTCTGAGTGAAGTACATTCTACGCCTTCTATCTTTGATCGGAGAACCATCTTTTTTGATTGAGTTAAAGCAAAAACTGCTTCTAAATCCTTGATTTCCCCAAAAGGCACATCTTTGTCAAGAAAAATTTTACTTAGATTTTCGCAAGTAAGTTGACTAATTTTTTCGCCTAAAATTGCATTTAATTCTGTGCGGTTTTTCACCCGATTCTGATTATTTGAAAATTTATAGAGGAGCTTTGAATCAAGGCCAAGTGCTTGGGTTAACATTGAAAATTGCTTGTCACTTCCAACAGCTAATACAATCTGCTTCCCATCTTGGGTAGTAAACAAGTCACCATAGGGTGCAATGTTAGGATGTTGTGTGCCCATAGCCTGCGGTATCTGACCTGCCATTAACCAGTTGTTTGCCTGATTGACCAAGGATGCCAATGCAGCATCATACAAAGAAACATGTACAAATTTCCCCTTGCCAGTGCGCTCACGCTCGAGCAAAGCTATGAGTATGGCTTCTTTTAAATGGTGTGCGGCCAATACATCGATCAAAGCTACCGGCATTTTCACAGGACCACTGCTTGGATTGCCATTCATCGACATAAATCCACTCTCTGCCTGCAATACGACGTCAAAAGCTGGCCTCGTGCTTGTCTCTCCAAACCCTGAAATTTTAGCGATGATTAGCTTCGGATTAATATCATGTAAGATATCGGGGCTTAATCTAAGTTTAACATCATCGCCTGTTTTGAAGTTTTGAATAACAATATCCGCCGATTGAAGCATGGGAATTAATACCTCATAATCTTTTGGATCTTTCAAATCGAGAAAACAAGTCTTTTTGCCATAGTTGGCAGAAGCATAATATGCCGAGATAGGTTGTGCAGGATTTTCTTCTTTTAATTTCCAATTGCGGGTCACATCTCCATGGCTTCGTTTGTTTTCAACCTTGATCACATCTGCGCCCAACTCCGCAAAAAAACTTCCAACAAGCGGACCCGCCAATACACTTGCCAACTCAACTACTTTAAGACTTTGCCACATTTTCATTAATTTTAAACTGTTAACAAGACCTGTCTAGTCTCCGTGACTTGGCAGTATTGTAAGCATAAAATTAAAGCTTATCTGAGTAAAATGATAAATTTTGAAGACATACTGAAGGAGTGTAAGTTTAAAACTGCTCGAAGTGGTGGTGCTGGTGGTCAGCATGTCAACAAGGTGGAAACCAAAGTCGAATTGTACTGGGATCTATCTGCCACTCTAGTGTTTCCCGAAGAAATCAAAGAGATGTTGCAGGTTAAGCTTGCTTCCTATACAGATTCAGCAGGTGTGCTTCGTATGTCATCTCAAAAAACAAGATCACAAGTAAAGAATAAACTGGATGCTCAGGCTAAGCTTAAAAAGTTAATTGAACATGCGCTTACGAAGAAGAAAAAACGCAAACCAACACGAATACCTTCATCTGTTAAAGAAAAGCGAATTCAAGTGAAACGTATCAAGTCTGAACACAAACAAAACAGAAAAAAGATTCGATGGTGATACCAAGTGACTGGGACCAATTTAAGGAGCAGGCAAAGCAAAAGCGTAAGGAGAATAAACAGTTTTTGAAGAGCTTGAAACGGAAAAAATCTGGCGATGTAGATGCAAGCTTTCTTGAGGCCCATGAGGAAATATTCGCTTGCACGGATTGTTTGCAATGTGCGAATTGTTGTAAAACTACGGGTCCCTTGTTTACAAGCAAAGATGTGGAGCGGATTGCCAAGCACCTACGGATGAAACCAGGACAGTTTGTAGAAGAGTATTTGTTTGTTGATGAGGATAATGATTATGTTTTGCAACAATTGCCTTGCCCATTTCTCGCAGCGGATAATTATTGCGGTATTTATGAGGTGCGACCTAAGGCTTGCCGCGAATATCCGCATACCGATCGCAACAAAATGCAGCAGATTTTAAATTTAACGGCCAAAAATATCGAAATTTGTCCAGCAGTGTTTGCGATAGTTGAACGCTTAAAAGAAATTAACTAAGCTTTTGGGTGGTGAGAAAGAGAACCTTTATCTTATCTCCAATGGTATAGTTTACATGAAACGATTAAATAGAGATTTATGCAGTGGTTTAAATATATAGGAATTTTAGTCATTTTAATTTGGAGTAAGCAGGAGCTTACAGCTACTAATTCAGTGCCTCGTGTATCTAAAATTGAACTGGTGGAGAATGAGGAACCCGAGCTTCGTAAAAATGGTGAGTGGTTCCTTTTCGTTGAAGATGCTTATGCAGAATCACTTACTACGGGCAAACCAATTCTGGCAAATTTTACGGGTAGTGACTGGTGCGGTTGGTGTATCCGTCTGAAAAATGAAGTCTTCAAAACGGATAAATTTTTAACCTGGGCAGCGGAAAATGTAGTGCTTTTAGAACTCGACTTTCCTAGAAAAAAGACCATGTCTGAAGAATTACGCGTGCAAAATTCTTCCTTAGCTCAAGCATTTCAAGTTTCAGGCTACCCAACAATTTGGGTTTTTAATTTGAGTTATAGCGATACAGAAAATCAATTCAAAATCGAAGCCTTAGGTAAAACCGGGTATGTTGCTGGTGGTCCAGACAACTGGATTCTTTCAACCAATGCCATTCTCAAAAAGCAAATAAACACCAAGCAATCCACAACAAAACCTGTTGCACCTGAAAAGGAAGTGGAGGATGTATTGCCTTCTAATAAGCCAAGTGAAGATCAAGTAGCAGAGCAAGCAGAAGAAAAAGAAACCCTGAGCAAGAAAGAACTTAAAAAACAGGAAAAGTTGGATAAGAAAGCGGCTAAAGCGAAAGCGAAAGCCGAGAAAAAATTATTGAGCGAAAAAGAAAATGCCAAAAAAGAAAAAATAAAGGAGTAAGCACAAATACTTACTCTGTTTTTTTTAGGTGCTTCAACTTCCATTTTTCAAAATCCCTCCGATTTCTATCATAAGGGTAGCCTTCAGGGTACACGGCCTGAAGTCGCTTTAAAAAGATAGTCCGACATTGAGCTTTAAGTTCTTCCACGTGCTCTTCATAATTCAATCCTTTGGTGCTAATAATAGTTTCCCAATACATGTCTACAGCACCTGGAGTCAGTTGAATTTTAGGCTTAGGGAAACGTTCATGTGTTCCGATCAACGTACAAACTACTACAGGTAAGTTGAGGTCCAACGCTACTTTGAAAGCTCCCCTTCTAAACTCCAATAAATAATCATCGGAAAAATTAGACCAACCTTCCGGAAAAACTACAATATGCGCACCTCGGCTACCCTGTTTTTTCATATTTCGCATACTCTGTATCCGGGATTCTTTGCTTGAACGATCTACGGTAATGTACAACCGTTCTACCAGCATGCCAATAAATGGATAGTTAACTAACTCTCGTTTTCCGATAAATTTGTAGATATCCGGCATGTATGCTGTTGCAATCAAGGCATCCAAATCGGAACGATGATTCAAAATAATTACACTTTGTGGTAGATTTTTAAGCATCGCTTGATTATGCTGTTTTACGCGGATACCCCATGAAAAAAGAAGAATCTTTGTCACGAAGGCTGGCCAACGATGAGCCATTCGATAGGTGAGTTTACCAAAAGAAAGTAATACCAACTCAACCAAAAAGAAGATACTTCCCAAGACAATGAAAGTGAGCATCGCGTAAATGGTCCAGCAAAGCGCAAAAACTTTTTTCATACGAAAGATGAAATTACGAAAGAAAGTGTTAGCCTTTATGGTGTAGGATTTAAACTTTGATTTTTCTTTTATCTCCCAAGTCCGTAACTTCAATTTTAATGAAGAATTTGGATTACGATTATCTCATCATTGGTTCGGGCTTTGGCGGAAGTGTGAGCGCTTTGCGTCTTGCGGAAAAAGGGTATAAAGTACTTGTAGTTGAAAGAGGAAAGTGGTTCAAAGACAAAGATTTCCCCAAAACAAATTGGAATTTACCCAAGTGGCTTTGGTTTCCAAAATTGCGTTTTTTTGGCATTATGAAGATCTCCATTTATAATCATATATCAGTGATTAGTGGTGCAGGTGTCGGGGGAGGTTCTTTGGTTTATGCCAATACACTCCCTATTCCCAAATCACCATTTTTTAACAACGGCTCATGGGCTGGATTGGCAAATTGGGAAGAAGATTTAAAACCGCATTATCAGACGGCTTTACGCATGTTGGGCGCAGCACCTAACCCCAAACTTTTTGACAGTGATATGGTAGTGAAAGAAGTTGCGCGTCGTCTGGGCAAGGAAGACCAATTTCAGCCCACCAATGTAGCTGTTTACTTCGGAGAACCGGGGAAAGAAGTTCCTGATCCATACTTCGATGGCAAAGGACCTACACGAACCGGTTGTACCCATTGCGGGGCGTGCATGACGGGTTGTAGACACAATGCAAAAAATACCTTGGATAAAAACTATCTTCATTTAGCCCAACAATTAGGGACAGAAATTTGGGCAGAACAAGAAGTGGTGAATGTTAAGCCGCTAAGTGAAGATGGCTCTGCGGGTTACGAGGTAGACATAAAAGATTCAACGGCGTTTTTCAAAAAGAAAAGGAAGGTGACAACAAAGGGAGTGATTTTTGCCGGCGGTGTAGTGGGATCGGTTAAATTACTTCTTCAACTAAAACAATGGGGCTCTCTCCCTCATTTATCTGATGCCTTGGGGACAGAGATTAGGACAAATAATGAAGCCTTGATTCCGGTAACAAGTATCGATTTGAAAGGTAAGGATTACACCAAAGGAGTGGCTATAGGCTCTATCTTGCATACCGATGAAAATACGCATCTAGAACCCTGCCGATATTCCTATGGTTCTGGTTTTTGGCGCGTACTTACCTGGCCTATGACGCAAGGGAATAATATCTTTACAAGGCTCGGAAATTTATGTTTGAATATAATCAAAAGGCCTTTGGCTTATTTGAAGTTGGTTTTTGTTCGGGATTGGGCCAAAAGAACGCCAATCATATTATTTATGCAAACCCTGGATAGCACCTTGCAATTTTCTTTAAATGCTATAGGACGGATGAATTCAAAAGTTTCGACAGGCAACAAGCCAACGCCCTTTATCAAAGAAGCGGCAGAGATTGCCAATCACTTTGCGGATATCACGAATGGCATACCCACCACCTTAAATTTGGAAACACTTTTTGCAATTCCATCAACGGCTCATATTTTGGGAGGATGTCCCATGGGCAAGGATACTAGTCAAGGTGTTATTAATAAGGATAACAAAGTATTCGGGTATCAAAATATGCTGGTTTGCGATGGAAGTATGATAAGTGCAAACCCAGGAGTAAACCCATCACTTAGTATTACCGCGATAAGTGAGTTAGCTATGACCAAGATTCCGCCAAAAGCGGAACTATGAAATAATTGTCATCGATAAAATTTCTGTTATTCGCCAGGAGGCTTAGCAGCTTTCCGTACTTTTGTGAACTATGCAGGCGCAAATATTTAATTGGATATTCAAGAGTCGTTATGTGATTTTTGAACGCAATCAGGCGCAAGCAATAGTTAGTCAGCAAAACTTATGGAAAGAACTTGTGCATTTAGCTCAAGCAACTGAATTTGGCAAGAAGTATGCTTTCAAGGATATTCATTCACTCAAGGATTTCCAACAGGCAATTCCCCCTCAAAGCTACGAGGATTTACAAGTTTCGATCTTGGAAATGATTGATGGCAGGGCTAATGTTTTGTGGCCAGGTAAAATCAGGTTTTTTGCCAAAAGTTCAGGTACATCTTCCTCCAAATCAAAGTTTATTCCAATATCAAAATCCTCTTTAGAGCAAAATCATTTTAAGGGAGGTAAAGATATGATTAGTATTTACGTCAGAAAGAACGCACACAAGAATGTGTTTTCGGGTAAAAACTTATCAGTTTCAGGAACTTTTGATAAGAATTCGTCCGGTGTGATGGTTGGGGATTTATCTTCAGTTCTTTTACTCAACTTGCCCGCATGGGTTCAAAAAAATCGTTTGCCAGCTGTCGAGTTATCCATTTTGCCTGATTGGGAGAGTAAGATTAATCAAATCAGTACTGAAATCATTGATCAAAATATCTCTAGTTTATCTGGAGTACCAAGTTGGAACTTGATCTTGTTAAAACAGGTGCTTCAAAAGAGCGGTGCCGCCAATCTTCAAGAGCTTTGGCCAAACTTTCAGCTATATATGCATGGCGGTGTGAATTTTGAGCCCTATAGAAAACGCTTTGAAGATATTATTGGACCAAAATCGTTTACTTTTTTGGAAACATACAATGCTTCCGAAGGCTTTTTCGCTATTCAAGATCAGTTGGATAAAGATTCAAAGGGGATGACTCTTCTGTGCAACCATGGGGTGTTTTATGAGTTTGTTCCAAAAGAAGAATGGGGTAAAACAAATCCAAGCTATCTGAGTCTTCAGGATGTTCAGCTTGGACAAAATTATGTTCTGCTTATTAGCACCAAAAGTGGCCTATGGCGCTATGTAATCGGAGATACCGTGCGTTTTACATCGCTTCATCCGTTTCGAATTGTGTTAACGGGTAGAATTCAATATTTTATCAACTTGTTTGGAGAAGAACTCGTGGAAGAAAATGCCAATATGGCCTTGCAGGAAGTTTGTTCTCGATTGCAATGCAGTATCAAGGAATATATGGTAGGCCCAATTTACCCGGATGCCAATGGTAAAGGAGCACATGAATGGCTCTTGGAGTTTGAAAAGTTTCCAGATGATTTTACTGTTTTCGGCAAACTACTAGACCAAACTTTGAAAAATTTGAATTCAGATTATGAAGCAAAGCGTTCGGGAAACATCGCTCTTCAAGCGCCCATAGTTTCAGTTGTGCCCAATGGAACCTTCCTTGCTTGGTTGAAAGCCAAAGGAAAAGTTGGCGGTCAGCATAAAGTACCGCGTCTACAAAATTCGAGAAAAATTATTGAGGAAATTAGAGCAATGCGTTAATCGCTGCTTCTAAAGTAGCTTGACTATGTCCTTTTCCGGTTAATCGACTTTGTTCGACCCCATCTTTATAAAAAACAATGCTTGGGAACCCGGTTATTCCATAAGGTTGATTGATGTCGTTATTGGCTTCAAACTCTACTTCCCCAAAGAACACATTAGCAAAAGCTTGATTGGCTGAAGTGGCTTCAAAAGCGGGTCTCTGCTCGGCACAAACGGTACACCAACTTGCGTGAAAAAAGACCATAGATACACCTGAGGCTATTCGGGTTTCAAACACAGCAAGTGAGTTAATATCTTCCACACTGTTGCTTTCAGTGTTTGCTAAATCATCTTTTTCCTTTTCATCGCAAGCGCTTAAAAAAATCAAGAATAATCCTGCAAATAAAAATACATGTTTCATAATCTTCTAACTTGTGAATAGTATGGTTCCAAGATATTCATTTTAGTTTTAAATAGGACTTATCTTTGTAATCTAAATGTAAAATATGCAATTACTTGACGGAAAATCACTTGCCCAGCAAATTAAAGAAGAAATCAAACAGGAAGTAGACAAGCGAATTGCTGCCGGTTTTAAGCGGCCACATTTGGCTGCCATTTTAGTTGGTTCCGATGGAGCTAGTGAAACTTATGTCGGACACAAAGTGAAAAGTTGCCAGCAAGTAGGTTTTGAATCTACCCTGCTGAGATTTCCAGATACGACGAGTGAACAAGAGGTGTTGGATGCTGTCAACGACTTAAATACTAATTCGGAAATCGATGGATTTATTGTACAATTGCCTTTGCCCAAACATATCAATGCTGAATCGGTAATCAACGCCATTGATCCATTAAAAGACGTAGATGGTTTCCATCCAGTTAATGTGGGTAAATTGACTTTAGGTTTACCGACATTCGTATCAGCTACACCGAAAGGAATTATGACCTTGCTCGAAAGAGCTGAAGTGGATACCCAAGGCAAGCATTGTGTAGTAATCGGTCGAAGTAATATCGTAGGTAGACCAATGAGTATTCTTATGAGCGCTTCGGGAAATCCAGGAAATGCAACGGTTACTTTATGTCATTCGCGAACACAAAATTTAACGGAAATCTGCAAACAAGCGGATATCTTGATTGTAGCTTTAGGTAAAGCAGAATTTGTAACAGGCGATATGGTCAAAGAAGGTGCTGTAGTGATTGATGTGGGGATCACCCGAGTTGAGGACGAGAGTAAAAAAAGTGGTTACGCCTTGAAAGGGGACGTGCACTTTGAAAGTGTTGCGCCAAAGTGCAGTTACATCACGCCAGTTCCCGGCGGTGTTGGCCCAATGACTGTGGTTTCTCTTATGCAAAACACCTTACAAGCTGCAGAAGGAAAATTGGCCTAAATTTTTTTGTTAGCGAATAGAGTTAAGTATTGGGTAGTGTCTAGAAAATGTATTTGATTTGTTGTATATTCAGACCTTAAACAATTAAAATCAAAACGAATACCATGAAAATCAAAAACACCTTCATTCTTTTACTTAGTTGTATATGGCTGTCTCAAGCACAAGTAGTCGAATCCTATCAATTTATCCAAAGCTATTCGGTAGCAGACCTGCAGCAGGTGGTTGCTAATTTTGGTGCTAGCGGAGCTATAAATCCGGCCTATGCCGTTGATTTATATCGTGTATATTATCGAACTGAGTTTAATGATTCAACGACATTAGTTACTGGCGCTTTGGCGATTCCGCAAAATACTGATTGTAAACCACCATTAATTTCTTATCAGCACGGAACCACATTTAATAAATTAGGTGTGCCATCATATGGAAGTGGGGAGCTACAAATTTGTCTAGTTTTTGCTTCTGAAGGTAATGTAATCGTCGCACCAGATTATATTGGGCTGGGAGGTTCAACGGTCCCAATTCATCCCTATCAGCACGCTTTTTCCCAAGGACACTCAACAATTAACTTGCTTCGTGCTGCAAGGGAATTGCAAGATGACTTGTCCTTTGACATGAGTAATCAGCTTTTTTTATTTGGATATTCTCAAGGTGGTCACGCCACAGCCTCAGCAGTAAAATACATAGAGCAGTGGTATGACGATGAGTTTACGATTACCGCTGCTATGCCTATGAGTGGGGCCTTCGACATGACAGGTGCCCAAACGGATTTTGTAAATAATGGTCAACCTTATGCTACGCCTGGGTATCTTCCTTATCTAGTTTTAGGTTATAATCAAGTATATGATAATTTATATGATAGCATTCAGGAAATTTTTATTTCTCCATATGATTCTTTGATGCCCTATTATTTTTTAGCTGGCAATTTAGGCAGTCAAATTAATCCAGCATGCGACCCTTATCCGCTTAATATGTTTACTCCTGAAGCACTAGATGGATATTTCAATGACCCTTCCAATCCGTTGTTTGTCGCCTTGAGTGAAAATGACTTATTAGATTTTGCACCACAAACCAAAATCCGCGCATATTACTGTACGGGTGACGAGCAAGTGTATTATGTTAATTCACTAAATGCTGATTCTGCCTGGAATGCTAATGGATCACTAGATGCCGCGGCAGTTTATTTAACCAATGAAAACCACAATGGTTGTGTTGATGATGCGCTGATTGCTGCCCGATTGTTCTATGGAAATCTATTGAATAATGGTATCGAAATTATTGTAACATATAACCAACAAGCCAATACATATACCGTAGATGTGTTGGATGATGATATCGATAACTATGATGTTTTGTGGGATACTGGAAGTTCTGATCAAACGATTGATAATATAAGCGCCAATGCCTTTTATGAGGTTACATTAACGAACAAAACTTCAGGATGTAGTAATACCAAACGCTTTAATTTGGCGACTGTTACGGGAGTAAGAGACCATTCGACTGATTTAAGCGTAAATATCTATCCAAATCCAAGCAGCGATTTTATAATTATGGAAATCAATCGTTCGAGTAGCGAGCTTGTCCGAATTTTGGATAATCAAGGAAAGTTGGTATACAGTTTTGAATACCAAGCAGGCACCGAACCTATGGTGAATATTTCTGCTTTGAGTTCGGGTATTTACTATGTTCATCTTGGGGATGAAGCGGTTTATCAAACAAGCTTTGTTAAGAAATAAATGAACCAGTAAAAGCGTTTGAACCCAATGAAATATTGGTTTTTACTCTTACCACTAGGGCTACCTTCTTGTTTGTCAGAAACTTCCAAGGAAACCTCAGATTTATGTTCTTCGATCGAAACAGTCGATAAACAAACTATTGTAAATAATGCCTTTTACAAAGTTCTGGAGAATGGTAGCGTACTAAGTATATTAGAGCAACAAATATTGGACGATTCTCTTGGGTTCAATCACGTACAGGTTTCAAGTATTGAGGAAAAATGGCAGATTGATTTACATCAATTGGATTACCAGATGCAACAAAACCTACTAATTGCTGAATGGCGAGAAAACGGCATTCATGATGCGAGCTATTCTGCCTTCAGTCTCCATACTGGCGAAAAACTTTTGGATTACACCTATGATAAATTAGAAATACTTTTCAATCAGCCGGAAGAAAAACGTTTTTTTGGATTCTATTCGGATAATGGAATTGCCATAGATGCTTATACCGAGAATCGAGCCAAGGGAACATTAGGTATTTTGACCTATGCAAACCAAGCAAATCCAATTCGCCAACTTCGTTTGTCGGCAGCTGACCCGATGTGGGAGGCGTTGTTGGATATTTCTAATCCAGTTTTTGAACTTATTCCTCTTACAGCTGGGACCCTTGTTCTGAATAATGGAAAGTCATTGTTTTTCACAAGCCAGGACGCTTCTAAGGATAGTGTCGTTAATTTCGATATCCGCATAATTTTTTATACCACTGACACGTATAAGCCTGTCGAGTTTACCTTGCAAGTGCGAAATGACGAGTTACTTTTGCCTAAGGACTTTCAACACAGTGTTTTTACATTGGAGTCGCTATAGTTTTGTAATTTTGCAGGATGGAAAACCCCAAGCTTATGCAAGCTTCATTGGATACGGCAGCTAGTTTGCCTGTAATGGAAAGTTTTTATACTATCCAGGGAGAGGGGTATCACCAGGGGAAAGCCGCCTATTTTATTCGTTTAGCGGGATGTGATGTGGGTTGTCCCTGGTGTGATGTAAAAGAGAGTTGGAATGCTGAAGAGCACGAGGTAGTTTTTCTAAAAGATTTAAAAGAAGAACTTCTAGAGTCAAATGCTCAAACGGTTGTTGTAACAGGTGGCGAGCCGGCTATGTATGATTTAAATGGAATCACGGCGATGATTCAATCTTTGGGAATGAAAACGCACATTGAAACAAGTGGGGCATATCCAATAACTGGCGATTGGGATTGGATTTGTGTTTCACCCAAGCGATACAAGCGCGCATTGGAAGATAGTTTGTACAGGGCGGATGAACTTAAAGTGATCATTGCCCATAAGAATGATTTCAGATTTGCAGAGAAACATGCTGAGCTAGTTTCTGAAACGTGTAAATTGTATATTCAGCCGGAATGGAGCAATATGGAAGAAATGATGCCTGAGATTATTTCTTTTGTCAAAGCAAACCCACAATTTGAGATATCATTGCAAGTACATAAGTATTTGAATATCCCTTAAAGCTGATCCAGTAGGGTTTGGCATGAATTTTAGACTTCAGAATATTACTATGCATATTCAGATTATCGAAAACATCAAGTTTTTAATTTTAGTTTTGCTGCTTTCCTCTTGTGGAGTAAACCAAGGTGTAGCTCAAGAAACGGAAGGGTCAAAAAAAGCGAAAGAAGCTTTTACCAGGGCCGATGAACATCGCGTTTTTGGACGATATGAGGAGGCCATGGAGGCTTATCGTGAAGCCGTGGATATTGACCCAAACTTTTTGAAAGCGCATCAAGAACTAGCTCAGCTTTATCAGAAGTTATATTTAGACTACGAACAAGCTGCCATTCATTATGAATTTGTAGTGGCATTAAATCAGCAGCTACCCATGCAGTATTATGAAGGGGCTAAATGTTATTTATACCTTCAAAACTGGGAAAAAGCTATACAATTTGCAAGTGAATTTGATGAGAAGAGAACTAAAAGTGACTATACTAATTGGCAAGCCCAGCAACTAATAGAAAGCATTTCCTTTGCCCGCGAAGCAGTTGAACATCCCTTGGACTACAATCCAATCAATCTGGGCCCTGCAGTTAATACTGAACTTGCTGAATATTTTCCCTCCATTACCGCGGATAACGAATTCATCTATTTTACGGTTAGAGACCCGAAGGATCGCTATCCCAATGAAGATATTTATTTTACACAATTGATAGAAGGTGAATGGCAGGAAAGAGTTTCTGTAACTGGTGTAAACCGGATGAACGCTCAGGAGGGAGCACACAGTATTACCCAAGATGGAAAATATTTGTTTTTTGCCAGTGATCGAATGGATAACAATGCGGGTAAATTTGATATCTACATTGCAAAAAAAGAAGGGGAGGAATGGAGAGATGCGGTAAATATGGGCCCGGTTATAAATTCTCGCTACTGGGAGTCACAACCTGTGATCTCGGCAGACTCGAAAAAACTATTCTTTGTTCGAGCCAGCAAGGATGGCTTTGGTGGAAGTGACATTTATCTGTCAGAAATAAATGAAAACGGAAGTTTTGGCGAACCACAAAATTTAGGGGCTATTATCAATACGCCAGGAGACGAGCAACGACCTTATTTGCATCCTGATGGAAAAACTCTGTACTTTGCCTCTAACGGACATCCTGGTTTCGGGAAAGCTGATTTATTTAAAAGTACACTCCAGGCAGATGGTACTTGGTCGAAACCAGTTAACCTGGGCTATCCGATTAATACCGCCGAAGTGGAGTTTGGTTTATACGTGGCAGCTGATGGCAAGCGAGCCTTCATTTCATCCGACAGGGAGGGAGGATATGGAGGAATGGATATTTATAGTTTTGAGTTGCCAAGCACGGCACAACCCTCCTCGGTGGTAAGTGTGAAAGGTTGGGTGTATAATGCCCAAACAGAACAAGCCCTTAAGGCCAATATTAAGATTATAGAAATAGAATCACAAAAAGTATATAAAACCTTAAGCTCTGATGAGTTGAATGGTTCGTACTTGGTTGTCTTGCCTGCGGGTAAGAATTATGCTTATCACGTGAATGCTGAAGGTTATTTACCCTACTCAGCGAGTTTTTCTCTAAAGGATATTAAGTTGAGTAAACTTGTGGAGCTTAAATCGCCGCTGACACCAATCGAAAAGGGAGCTGGATTTGTTTTGGAGAATATATTCTTTGATTCAGGTGATGCTCAGCTGAAGGAAGAATCAAAGGCGGAATTGGATTTATTGGTAAACTACTTGAAGGATTTGCCAGATATGATTTTGGAAATTGGCGGCCATACCGATAGTGATGGAACCGAAGAGTCCAATGTAATACTCAGCGAAGATAGAGCCAAAGCAGTGTATGCCTATCTAATTTCTCGGGGAGTGAATGAATCTCGATTAAGATACAAAGGCTATGGAGAAACTCAGCCTTTGGTTCCCAATGACTCCGAATCCAATAAAGAGAAAAATAGACGCACCGCTTTCAAAGTGCTTTAATGGAATCGTTTTAAACCCTTGATAGTGTTGAATATACACTATCTAAGATGTGGATAACCACGGAAAAAAAACTGCTTGCTAAGCAGCAAGCGTCAAATATAGTATTAACTTTACATGCCTAATCAAATCATTCTTTATGGCAGTGTTAGGCAATCAAACGGCCAATTCATCACTTGAATATTTAGGTTTATCAACTACCGGTGATCAATACTGGAATCTTAGTCCTGAAGAATTAGCAAACAAGGCAGTCGATTTAAATCAAGGTGTATTTGCTGACAACGGTGCCATCGCCATTAATACGGGTGAGTTTACTGGAAGATCTCCAAAGGATCGGTTCATTGTGAAAGACGACCTGACAGAGAGCGCAGTAGATTGGAATCACATCAATTTGCCTTTTAGCGCGGATTCTTTTGATAAGTTGGAACAGAAAATTATCGCTTACCTTGGCGATAAGGATTTGTTTGTCAGAGATACTTACGCATGTGCAGATGATACATATCGATTAAATATTCGAGTGGTTACTGAATATCCTTGGAGTAACATGTTTGCCTACAATATGTTTTTGCGCCCAACAGAAAATGAATTGGCTAATTTTAGCCCAGATTGGACAATTTTGAATGCCCCAGGCTTTATGGCAGATCCTGCTATTGATGATACAAGACAGCACAATTTTGCGGTTATCAACTTCACTAAAAAACGTATAATAATTGGTGGTACCGGATATACAGGTGAAATCAAGAAAGGTATTTTTTCCGTATTGAATTTCTTGTTACCTCACACTAGAAATGTCTTGAGTATGCACTGCTCAGCCAACATTGGTGCCGATGGTGATACCGCTTTGTTTTTCGGATTAAGTGGTACAGGTAAAACTACACTAAGTGCGGACCCAAACAGAGCTTTGATTGGCGATGATGAGCATGGCTGGTCTGAAGAGGGTGTTTTTAATTTTGAAGGGGGGTGCTACGCAAAAGTAATTGACCTGAATGCTGAAACTGAGCCCGATATTTATAATGCAATTCGCTCAGGTGCAATCTTGGAAAATATTGGCTTTAAGGAGGGTAATGTGCCAGATTATACCGATTCAAGTATCACCTTAAATACGCGAGTTTCTTACCCAATTTATCACATCAATAATAGAGCTGAACCTTCCAAAGGAGGAATTCCTAAAAATGTATTCTTTTTAACCTATGACGCTTTCGGTGTATTACCTCCAATTAGTAAGCTTACTAACGAACAGGCGATGTACCATTTCATGAGTGGTTTTACTTCTAAAGTGGCAGGTACTGAGGTGGGAATTAATGAACCAAAAACTACTTTCTCTGCTTGTTTCGGAGCTGCCTTTTTACCCCTTCATCCATCGGCGTATGCCAAAATGTTGGGTGAGAAGTTGCAATCATCAGGCGCTAACGCCTGGTTGGTTAACACTGGCTTGAGTGGCGGTGGTTTTGGGGTTGGTAAGCGCATGAGCTTAAAAGTAACTCGAGCATTAATTAATGGTGCTTTGAATGGAAGCTTGGAAAAAGTTAAGTTTGAGAAACACCCAATTTTTGGTATTTTAATGCCTACAGATTTAGATGGCGTGCCGAACGAAGTATTAAATCCTAGAAACACCTGGACTGACAAAAATGCTTATGATGTTTCTGCTAAAAAGCTCGCAGAGGCTTTCAAAGAAAATTTTAAAATTTTTGAAAAAGAGACAGCACCTGAAATCGTAGAGGCTGCACCAAGTTTTTAAGGAGATATATTCTATGGGACTTTAATAGTCGTGAAGAAATAGTCAAGTTCAGATTGTTAATTACTAAAAAGCATTCCATTATCTTTGGAATGCTTTTGAATTTATGCAAGTTTTCTATTCAGATAATATAACAGACCAATCTATTTTAATTGATGGTCAAGAACACCATCACCTTGTTAAAGTATTGAGAAAGAACGTTGGTGATTATGTTTTTGTATGCAACGGCTTAGGTCTAATGCTTGAAGCAGAGATTATTTCCACTGGAAAAAAGGAAAGCGTTTTAAGGCAGCGCCAGATTGTTAAGGCGGAGAATAAAAACCCGAATCAACTGGTTTTAGCAGTGGCTCCTACGAAGAATATCGATAGGTATGAATGGATGATTGAGAAATGCACTGAAATCGGTGTGCGAACTATAATTCCATTTTACAGTCACCATTCGGAGCGACGAAGAATTAAGCTCGAACGACTTCAGCTTATTGCTCTTTCGGCTATGAAGCAAAGTAAATCCTTGTTTCTTCCTGAAATTAGGGATGCGGTGCTTTTTAAGGATTTTATTCATCAGGACTTTTCTGGTACCAAACTTATCGCTTCCATGGAAGAATCGAGTCGTAGCATAAAAGAAAGTATAGCCAATAGTAAAGAGGAGGAGGTGATGATTGCTATTGGGCCTGAAGGAGGATTTTCTTCTGAAGAGATTGACGCTGCAAAAGAAAAAGATTTTATTCCAATAACTTTAGGGTCAAAACGTTTAAGAACCGAGACGGCTGGGGTGTTTTGTTCTGCAGCATATCAATTGAGATGAAAAACTTAGTTTCTATCATATATGCTTTAATAGCAATCGTGGGGTTACAAGCACAAGGGGATATCCAATTGGCCTTGCTCAAGTATAATGGCGGGGGCGACTGGTATGCAAATCCTAGTTCTCTACCCAATTTGATTGCCTACTGTAATGAGGAGTTGAACATGAATATTGATCCCGAACCTGTGACAGTTGAAGTAGGTAGCCCTGATATTTTCAACTATCCTTTTATTCATATGACGGGCCATGGGAATGTCGTTTTTTCAGCGCAAGAAAAAGATAATTTAAGTATGTATTTGAAAGCAGGAGGCTTTCTGCATGTAGATGATAATTACGGAATGGACCAATATATTCGTCCACAGTTAAATCAGTTGATTGCGGGTAGTAGTCTTGTAGAGCTACCCTTTAATCATGAGATCTATAAGACATATTTCACCTTCTCTAATGGTGTACCCAAAATACACGAACACGATGATAACTTACCCAAAGCTTATGGCTTGTTTTATGATGGACGCTTAGTGTTAATATACACCTATGAATCAGATTTGGGTGATGGATGGGAAGATCCTAGTGTCCATAATGATCCGGAAGAAATAAGACAACTCGCCCTAAAAATGGGTGCGAATATGCTAAAGTATGTGTTTAGTTATTAAACGAGTTTTTTACGAATATCCCAAATCAAGCCCGGCCCCTCATAGATAAATCCTGTATATACTTGGACTAAAGAAGCGCCTAAGTCTATCTTTTCCTTTGCATCTTTTCCTGAATGTATTCCACCTACTGCTACAATAGGAATATTTTCTTTGTTCTTCGCTTGGAGAAATCTAAGGACTTCGTTGGATTTATTTAATATGGGTTTTCCGCTTAATCCTCCCGGTCCAATTGCTTCTACTTGCTTTTTTGATGTTGTGAGTGTATCTCTTGAAATAGTCGTATTGCTCGATATAAGACCCGCCGTCTTCGATTCATGAACCACAGCAAGTATATCCAACAATTCAGCTTCATTTAAATCAGGCGCAATTTTTAGGAGTATTGGCTTGGGCTTACTCTTCGACGCATTGATTTCCTGCAGTGTATTTAAAATTTTAAACAGCTGATCTTTTTCTTGAAGTTCTCGCAAATTTGGTGTGTTGGGTGAACTCACATTTACCACAAAATAATCGACGTAATCGAATAGCTTGTTGAAACAAATCACATAATCTTCTACAGCGTATTCATTTGGTGTAACTTTGTTCTTCCCAATATTTCCACCAATCAGGATAGATGCGTTTACTTTCTTCAAGCGCTCTACAATTACATCCACTCCATCGTTATTAAACCCCATTCGATTGATAATGGCCTCATCCTTTGGCAAACGGAATAAGCGTGGTTTGGGATTTCCTTCTTGAGGCAAAGGTGTAACGGTTCCAATTTCAATAAAGCCAAATCCTAAGGCGTCTAGCACATCGATGTATTTGGCATTTTTATCAAATCCGGCTGCCAAGCCAACTTTATTTTTAAACTGTAAACCAAATACTTCTGTTTGCCCACTGGTATCCTCAGATTGATAAATCCTGGCGAGCAAAGGCCGTACTAAGGGTATACTGCATAATAGTTGTAAGGTGTTTAAAGTGAAATGATGCGCAGTTTCAGCAGGAAGGATGAAAAGTAAAGAGCGAAGAACTTTGAACATGCTGTAAAG
>Ga0209137_1000432_pt1 | contig 45425 bp, 67 predicted proteins | sample SaaInl5LU_22_DNA_FD_184642 | JGI IMG/M metagenome (GOLD analysis project Ga0209137, IMG submission 184642) | Marine microbial communities from expanding oxygen minimum zones in the Saanich Inlet - ESP_105LU_22_DNA (SPAdes) (version 2) | ecosystem: Environmental > Aquatic > Marine > Intertidal... | reverse complement strand
AAACAGTATTGGAAAGATATTGAATCTAGTTTACGTAGCATTGACAGAATTGAGCAGTATGTATTATCTCATAAGCCCAAATATAAACATTGGGAAGCATTTTTAATTTACCGTAAAAAAACAGATATACTTTGGAAACAAGATTTTAATTCGTCTATAACCAATTATCAAATTGATGAAAACAATCTAGTATACAGAAGTTTAGGAGAGTAACAACATGGCAAATAACTATTATAAAGAAGTTCCATACAACTCTAAATTTAATATAAGTGAGGTACTTGCATCGATAGATAATGAATGTAATAATAAAATTGAAGAACTGCATAAACTAGACGATGTAAACGAAATTCGTAAAGAAACAATTAAGACTCAAAAGCAACGTATAATAAAATCAAAAGCTGCTCTTGATCAAAAAGGCTTGCAAGCACATTTAGTTGACGGAGTTTATATTCCTTTTAATCCAAATTGGAAACAAGTTGCAATCAATCTAAGTGGTGGTGCTGACAGTGCATGTTTAACTTTTCTTTTAGCAGACATTATTCAAAAGAATAATTATAAATGCACAATAGATGTTATTACACATTCGCGAGTATACAATGCAAGACCTTGGGCAGGTCCTATAAGTATTAAAGTATACCAATCACTAAAAGATCTTTATCCAAATATAATCTGTAATCGTATTACTAATTATATTCCGCCGGAGTTAGAACACGGCTCTATAGGTAATATTATTGAAAGTCGCAGTGTTGACCAAATCTGTGTAGATAGTTTTAATACATATATACAGCACGAAAATGGATATGATGCAATTTTTAATGCAACAACTAAAAATCCTAGTATGGATGTTCCTACTGAAGATAGAATGCGTAACAGAGATTTAGCTATTTTAGATACAGTTATTACCGACGTAGCAATGAATAAAGAAACATTTTGGAGATGTCTACCTTTAAAAATAGTTGAAAAAGACTGGGTTGTAAAACAATATATTGATCATAATAAATTAGAGTTATTTAAAACTACACGTAGTTGTGAAGGCGACGGTAACGGCGTTTCTATCTTAACTGGGCTTGATTACAAGTGGTATAATTATAACAAAGATAAAATTATACCAGAGTGCGGCCAGTGCTTTTGGTGTGCTGAAAGAACATGGGCTTTAAAGGAGAATAACATTGAGCTTTGATACTATCGATTTAATTACCGGTAAAGTTTTTCAAGTAACGTGGGATACTGGGAGACGTTGTAACTATGATTGTAGTTATTGTCCAGTTTCTAGACATGACAATTTTAGTAAACACGCTACGTTAGATGAACTTAAAGCAAACACGAATTTTCTGTTTGAATATATTGATTTGCATATGCAATATAGAGATTTTAAATTTACAAGTATAAGTTTTACTGGCGGCGAACCAACGGTCAATCCTAATTTTATTCCATTTATTCAATATTTAAAAAGTGAATATGAATCTAAGTATGCAGATCGATGGGATGCAAATTTTGCTCTTACAAGTAACGGTGCCATGGGCGAAAAAATGGCACAAAGGGTTATGGAAAATATGCGACACATTACTGTAAGCTATCATGCTGAAAGTGATGAAAAACTTAAAAAACAAGTACGTGATAGAATTTTACAGTTTCATACTGACGGTCCTAAGTATGGCCTAACATTAAGTGTTAATGTGATGTTTCATGCAGAACACTTTGAAGAGTGTAAAGACCTGTGTACCTTTTTAGATACACACGGCGTAAAATATGTTCCTAGAGTTATAGGCGAAGAAAAAGATAGTGCGGCTACCTTTGCCCACAAGTACAATAATGAACAACTTCAATATATGAAAGACCATTGGAATAAAAAGAATACTAAAATAAATGACGAAAAAGAAGCCGCAGCAGTGTTAAGTGCTGTAGGGCAAAAAACAACTGAAAAGAAAAAACTTGGAATGGCAGCCGGGCGGCCTTGTTGCGGTAGTAGGGAAATGTGTTTATCAAATAAAGGCGTTAGTCGTAATGCCACATTTGTTGATCTGCGTGAATTCAAAGGTTGGAAGTGTAGTGTAAATTGGTTCTTCTTGCACTTAGAGCAGCAAACTGATCAAGTGTTCCATCATCAAACATGTCAAGCAAAGTTTGATGGTACTAGAGGACCAATAGGTAAAATAAGTGAAGGTGCTGCAATAATTGCCGACTTAAAGAAAATGTTAGAATCAAACTCTATGCCAACTATAACATGCCCGCGACAAACATGCGGCTGTGGCTTATGTGCGCCTAAAAGTAAGTTTTCTAAAAATTATTTAGATGTAGTAAAAAATCATATTGATATAAATGTATTAACGGAAATAAAATGAAGAATTATTTAGTTCTTCCGGAGATTTTTGCTTGAACAAGCCGTGGAAAACATCACCTACTTATTGTACAATGCCACATCATAACTTGGCAATTAAGTCATATCGAAATGGAAAATTGCACGAAGCATGGCCTTGTTGTATGATGGGTAACCCGGATGAGTTAGGACATACTGAAGGTAGATTAGATATTCCAAACGTAAACGATCTAACACCGCAAGAAATATTTGATCATCCTAGAATGCAACTGTTGCGAGATAATCTTGATAATGGAATTAGAGATACTGCATGTAACACTTGCTGGCGCCTTGAAGATAATGGTGTTAAATCATTCCGCCAGAACCAAAATGATCCTTATCATCTCGGCATATTAAAAGAAGTACAAGAAGGTATACTTAATACTAATTTAGTTGCTATTGATATTACAACGTCAAACGAGTGCAACTTAGCTTGCCGAATGTGTTATCCAGGTGACTCAAACTTATGGTTTAAAGATATAAAAACTCTTAAAGATAATCATATAGGTGTTGAACATATTAAAGAAACTTTAAAAATTGAACTGCAATTTGAAAACACAAAAGACAGATATATTCATGAAGACTCTGTACAGTGGCAATGGTTAATGAATAACACAGATAAAATTAAAGTTATTGAATGTTCTGGTGGAGAACCGTTGTATGATACCAAGTTTATTAAATTACTTAAAAAATATGTAAGTGATGACAATGCTGGTCAAACTATTCTAAATCTCCATACAAATGCAACACAATTTAACAATCCAAAGATGGTTGATACGTTAAAAGAATTTAAATTACAATGGCATTCATTTTCTATTGATGGAGTTGGAAAGGTTTGGGAATACATTAGATATCCTGGAAAATGGAAAGATTTAACTGATAGTCTAGACGCATATTTTTCTATGAAAAATATCTACATTCCAAAAATGACTACAGTTCTTACTGCACTTAATATTTTTGATGTAGACAATTTAAAAGAGTTTAATGATACGTTACACTATCGATACGGTCAGGTTGCTCATCCAGATAAAGAAGTACCTGTAGGAGAAATGAACTTTCAGGAAGTATATCCTATGGATAAAGGAACGGCTCTTATTCACCTACCAAAATATCTATTAGAAGAAGCATTACTTCAAACAAGAATGACTGATCAAGCAAGAGGATTAATACAAATGGGTATTGATAATAATAAAGAAAATCGCCAAAAAGTACTAGCAGAAATTAAAATGCTTGACTTTACACGCAACCAACACTACCGTGATTTTTTAGATAAGCGTCTTGTTAATTGGTTAGATGGAAATACCCTATGAAGATAGGAATTTTTGGAGATAGTTTTGCAGATTCTAATAATGGTGGAGATACAAAGTATCGTCATCAGTCTTGGCCATATCTTTTAGAAGAAAGATTTTCTGTCAACAATTATGCCCTAAGTGGCACTGGATTAGAATATTCTTTAGATAAACTGTTTAAACACGAACATGAATATGATAAAATAATTTTTGTATCAACTTGTCCTGATCGTCTTGCAATTCACGAAAGGCATCATAATAAATTAGCCTACCCCTGCAATAAAAATGCAGTACTGCATCAGCATATTAGACCCTCAGATGCAACTCCGCGCCTTGGTGATCGTTTTTACAATAAAGCGTTAAAACTTGCACTAAGACATCATGATACTTTTGTTGACTGGGAACATCTTGATCTAAGAGTTGCATTAATTTGGAAAGCACTATATGATTATTTTGGTGATAGACTTCTATTATTACACATGTTTGCTCCTAAAGTTGATATATTAGAAAAATTTAATCTTCCTCAAGATATTATGAACTTGTATAATATAACTCAATATGAAGACACTTATCTATTTGCCGACGAAACATACAATCAAGAATTGGATAAACGTAGGTGCCATATAACTCATTGGCATCATGATATGCTACATAATAAAATAATTAACTGGATAGAAACTAATGAATTTAGTTTGACAGAAAATGATTTAGTAAAATTAGATAAACAAGAAGTGAGAGATACATATTATGGAAAATACGAAAGTTAAGTATGCATGCCCGTTACCATTTAATCATATAGCTGTAAGGCCGGATGGCCAAGTGATGCCTTGTTGTGTTTTTAGATGGGACGATATACCAGAAGATTTAAATATCTTTCATGATGATCCATTAAATCATTCGTATATGAAAAACCTAAGAGAACAGATGCTCGACGATACTCCAGTTAGCGGATGTTCGTATTGCTATAAAGACGAAGAACTAAACGGTCAAAGCATGCGTACTATGATGTGGGATAAGAGTAAAAAGTACGGGTTATCTAGTTTAGAAAACAATACTCCACCTGAACTAACTTATCTAGATTTAAGTATTAGTAACACATGTAATAATAAATGCAGAATGTGTATGCCTGAACTTAGCACTTCTTGGTATGCCGATGCAAAGCAACTAGGTGATAAAATTCCTAAAGGTATTATTACTAATCCTTTAATTGAAAACGGTGACTTTAGTAAACTAAAGTATTTAAAATTACTAGGCGGTGAGCCACTATTAGAACAAGATAAACTTATCAAAATATTAAAACAATGCGATCTTTCTAATCTAGAGATAAATCTAATTACAAACACTACAGTTATACCTACTGAAGAATTACATAATCTGTTCACACAGTGTAAACACATATCAGTTAATCTGAGCATAGATGCAACTGGCGCATTAAATGATTTTTTAAGAAAAGGGTCTGACTGGTCTAAAACTGTCGAAACTGTAGAATGGTTTATATCTAATAACTATGATCTAAATGTACATAGTGTTGCTAGTATTTACAATGTAAACGTGTTGCATCAATTAACTGAGTTCTGTAAAAGCAAGAAGTTACCCCAAAGATGTGTTTTAGTTGATGGGCCTGAATACATGATGCCTAGGAATTTACCTGTTCAAGTTAAAGAAAAATTAAAAAAACACTTGGAAAAAGATAAGAATGATGTTATAATAAACACAGTAATCGAAGAATTGTCTATGCCAGGTGATTTTGATGTATTTGTAAACCAGGATGTTAAAATGAACAAATTAAGAAACGAGCATTGGAAACATGCAAACCCTGAATTATACGAACTACTAACGGATTATCTATGATTGCAGATTTAAAATGGAGATTTTTTAAAATTGATTATAACAGGAAATAAAGATACTGGCCTAGCAGGGGAATTGTTTACAATATATCCTAGCGCAGTATTTTGTAGCAGGAGTACTGATTTTGAATTAACAAAGATCCAAGATCAAGAAAGAGTTGCAGAACTTTGTTTAGACCACGATGTTATTATAAATTGTTCAGCACTTTGGAGATTTGAACAAACCAACTTACTAGACGCAATTTACAAAAAATGTGTTAAGCATAATCATAGTCCTCATATAATTTGTATTGGTAGTACAACTGATCGTGTTAAGAACGGCAAACCTTGGCGATATAATGCAGAAAAGAAAGCATTACGAGACTATTCAAATACACTTTCTTTAGGCGGAGTATGGGATCAGTATCCTAAAATTAGTTATGTTAGCTTTGGCACATTATCAAACAATCAAGAAAAACATCCTACCCGAAAATGTTTAAACATAAACGAAGCCGCTGAGTATATAAAATGGGTAATTGACCAGCCGGCGTATGTTAATATAAATGAAATAAGTATAGATCCCATGCAAGACGAGAAATGGTATGACTGAAGATTTAAAATGGAGTAATTATGATTTTTCAAAGATACCCTTTGACGATATCGTTAGTGTTGGTCAGCGTACTTTGCTGTATCGTGATTTATTTACTGTCAGTTGGCTACTTGGCCGCTTCTGTAACTACAAATGTAGCTACTGTTGGCCTTACGCAAGGAGTGATCGTAAAGACCACCGTCCTACCGAACTCTGTCTCAAAACAATTGATGAAATAAAAAGGCAAGCTAGGGAAAATAACTTTAACAGTTTTCATTTTAGTCTTAGTGGGGGAGAGCCCACATTCCACCCAGGATACTTGGACATACTAAAACACCTAGCAGACGATGTAGATAACACTAATTATACTAGTGTACATATGACAACAAACATGTCACGTAATATGAAGTGGCACAAAGAGTATGTAGAAGCAGTTAAGCCCTTTCATCGTGCTAGTATTACAGCAAGTTTGCACACAGAGCATGTGAACAGCATTGAAAAGATGCAAGACTTTGCAGACAAACTAATCTTTTGTCAAGAGCATGATGTACAAGTTACAATCAATATGGTTATGGTTCCAGACTGGTTTGAGCGTGACTGGGAGAACGCATTGTTCTTTCATGAGCAAGGAATAAACGTAACGCTGAAGCCTCAAAGCGACCCTACAGCAAGCCGAGTAGTAGACGGGTATACAAAGGGCAATCTAAAACGTTTGTACAACGGTATGCCGCAACGTGCGTACACAGAAAGCAAGCGCAAGTGGTCAGGTAGGCCAAAGCCTACTTTCGAAATGCCTACAGATGTTGCAGGTAAGAATGATGCAAGTGTTCCCTGGCATATGCAAATTGAACTCGAAGACTCTAAGGGCGATAAGTACTATATAGACCAAGCAGAACGGTTTAATGCTTTTAATTTCAATAATTTTGAAGGATGGCGGTGCAATGCCGGTTACAGCGGACTTATAATACGCGAGCCAGACGGTTCGGTAAAACGTAGTTATAGTTGTCATGATGCGCCACTAGGCAACATCGAAACAGGATTCGAACTGTTTAAGACACCTAAAACTTGTATTACTAAGAGTTGTGTGAGTAGTGCTGATAGTAAGATACCAAAAAGGAAAGTATAATGGAATGGGCAAATTTAATAGAAAAAAGACATACAACTTTTGCATGGGATGAAGACCGTGTTCCTACTAAGGATATAATTGAAGAAGCAATTAAAGAAGTGCTTTTACATATTCCTAGCAAGAATCAACAGTTCCCTTATCAAGTAAGAATGTTACGCAATAACAATCCGGAAATACGCAAAGAAATATTTACTATATGTCATAGGAATAAAGACTTAGAAGCTGAAGATGATCCAGGTAATCCTCAAGTACTTGCACCTTGGTTACTAGGGTTTAATGCAAGGTGGTGTGCAGATACAGAAGTACGTTACGAAAAAAATAGTGATAGAGGCAAAGTAAACGGATTCGGTAAGGGCAATTTACGAACTAACGATCCTCATGGACATCAAGCACAAACAGAAAATATTGAAATAGGATTGTTCTCTGCATATATTATGTTGGCATTAGCTAATCGCGGAATTCAAAGTGGCATGTGTCAGAATGTATGCAATGATTACGAAATGATGACACAAATATTCAAATTAGCTGAGGACGAAAAAGCATTAGACTTTAGATTTATAATGGGAATAGGATATGGAAAAGATCCAAACACTCGACATGATTATTTAGATCCAAGAGTAAACAAAACAAAGCCGATTCCTTTCGAGCCTACTAAGGTAGATCTTGTTTATCCTAAGCCAGAATACAAGGAGATTGTTAAATGGATTTAAAAAAAACAGATAAAGACGGAAAGCCTTTAAACTTAACACCAAAAGCTAATCGTTCGCAATCAGACTATTATAGTTATTGGGAAAATAATCCTGCAAGTTTAGAACCTACAGCAGAAGATATCAAGTGCGAACTACAACTACAAGCACTAGGAGATTTTGAACAACTAGAAATTTACTATGATCACAATCTTTTCCACCAACAAATTGAACAACAAAACTTTGTTCCATATCTTAGACGAGAAGGTGTAAGTAATGACAGAGAGGGATTGTTGTTAGTTGGATTAGAAGGCGACAAACCAACAGACAGTTTAAGCAGACCAGAAGCAATTAAACGCACAGGGCGTATGCTATATGAAAGTGATTTTAAATATCCTACACAAGCCTACAAAGAATTAACTAGTATTCAACCTCTTTTAAATTATTGGGGTACACTTGGACGTACAATGATTATTAGAAGTAATCAAGGTGGGTGGTTTCCTCCTCATCGTGATAGCCCGCATTTAACAAGAGATTGTTTTAGAGTAATAACATTCTTAGGATCACAGTCTGGAATGGACAGTTATGAATGGTGGTTAAATGATGTTAGGCAAACAATTACTGCAAATAAAACATATTTTGTTGATACAAGAAAAGTACATAGAACACATAGTTGGGAAGACAATAGTTTACATTTAATTTTAAACGTGCCTAAGACTTGGGAAAATGTAATGAAGTTAATGAGCTGTTTGAGAAACTATTAATGCGTACACAAGAACAAATAAAAAAAATAAAACAAGGACAAAGCGATCCTTATCCAATAAGAGATATAGTAGATGTCAACAGTCTATACAATTACTATGTGCTAAATGAAAAACAAGCAATACAGAAAAATACAGGACCTAAAGTGTTAAAAGTAGATCCTAATGAAAAAGTATTTGAACCTTTAATTACTTCTTTAAAGCAACAAGTGGGCGAGTTTGATATTAGGTACATGCATTACTTTGATGTTACAGACCCACATATTATACACAATGACGACGAATTTGATTATCCTAATTGTTATAAAGCATTTACCATACCTTTGCGTATATACGGAAATAGTGACGATGTAAAGTTAATTGTTTTTGACCAATATTACTATGGTGGCCCTGTAAAGTTTGTTAATGGCAGTGATATGTCTGACTATCCTGTACATTATAATACTTTTCTAACTAACTATAAAGATGTTCAAGACCAGTCAATAGCAGGATTAAATGATATTGAACTTGGTTATCTAACGCATTTGGAGTCTAATTGGCTTAAAGGACTAAGCATTAATAAAATGCTTTCTTGGAAAATAGGTGATGCATTATGCTTTGATAGTTTAGCATTACATTGTAGTTCCGATTTCAGAAGTAACGGAATAGAGCGTAAGATTGGGGTAAGTATATTTACAACAAAGGATGATTATGGAAATTAATAATGAAGGTTTATACATATTAAAAGATGGTGACTATGTACCATATGAAATACCTATGGGCAAAGTTATCTTGTGTGGTGTACCTGGAGCATTTACACCCGGTTGCACAAAAAGACATCTTCCTGGTTTTGCAAACAATTTAGATAAACTAGACTGTAAGGTAATTTTTATAGGTGTTAATGATCCTAGTGTGATGCACGAATGGAATTCAATACACGGAAATAAAGATATAGATGCAGTTGCAGACCCGTTGGCAGTTTTTAGTAAAAGTATAGGCGTAGACAAAGATTTTGGTAATACCATGGGAGTAAGGTGTCGGCGTTTTGCTATGTTGTTACAAGACGGAAAATTTGTTAAGTTTTATAACGATCCTTTTATAGAAGGTATTTTATGATGATACAAGGATTAGCAGAATACGTAAACATTGGTGATAGAGTAGATTTACTTGAAACCTTATATAAAAAAGTAAAGGTAACACAATCAAATACTTTTGGCAAGACACCATTTAGAAGTTACTCACTTGAAGATAGAGATGGCAAGCCAACAGGATATGAACAAGAGTTTGACCCTATACTTGCAGAACATAGAAAAGTTCATCCTAACTATCAATTTAGATCTACAGGATTTAACACATCAGACAGTACAGAGAAAGATGTATTTGCACATACTGATATAGATTTAGATACAGAAAATCCTAATTATTATAACTTGGTAATACCTGTGTTTGGTGCGTCAAGAATAGATTATTTTGAAACCAATGAAGACGAAGTGTACTTACCAGAACTAAATGCACACGGTTATGCTTATTATCATGAATTCCATGCACAAAAAGAAATGGGTCAAGGAACACCAGAGTTTGAAAATTTTTTAAGTCAAAGGAAAATAGGACATATTATTGTAGACAAACCTCTAATGCTAGATACAAATACAATGCATAGAGTAGTAGTTACAGAAGCACCAAGATGTGCATGGGTAACACGTTGGAATAATATTAAAGAAGATATTGATTTTTACACGTTTAAAAATATGATTGAATCAATATTGAGATAGGAGATAAAATGAATAAAAAACAGTTACCAACAATCGCTAATCTAAACTTAAACATTGATCTAGAAAAATTAAGACACGCAACAAATATTCTTGCTGAGAAGTTTGTTGATGTACGTACAGCAAATCCTGGATTGTGTATGAACCACGAAGACCTAGTTAAGGATGTATACGATAACTTTGAACAGATAAACCTAACTACGCCTAGTGAAGTATTACCGCACACAGCCAGCATTAAAGAGCGTCTAAGACGCCGCGAGGAGCACTTGTATAGTGTGCCTACTGAAGATTATCTGGGCAGTTACTTTGAAGAAATAGTTACACAATGCAAAGCACCAGCAAGTCGTATTAGAATTACAAAACTAGCACCAGGTAAGATGATCCCATGGCATGTTGATTATGATGTAAATTATGCAGTACGTTGTATTGTTCCTGTGTACGGTGGTAGTAATGTAGTAAATTTATTTAAAAGAGATGGTAAGCTAGAAGCATATAATTTAACAGATGGAACAGCAAATTTCCTTAACATTGGTTATGCTCATGCAGTTGTTAATATGAGTGATAAGCCTAGAATTGCATTAATGTTTAGTTTGGATGGTACAGATGATATCTCAGGTTTATGATTATAATGATGAACAACTAAGAGATCTTGTAAAGAAAATACAAACTCAAGGATTGTCAATACATCACGAGCAAAAGTTTACTGAAGCACAAATTATAGAATTCTTTAAACGTATAGGGGAGTGCGAAGCACCTGGATTGTTTATGAATCCTAAAGAGCATCCAGAATTATTTTTAGTTTCTGATCGTAAAGATGAGCAAGGAAACAAATTAGGAATGTTTGGCGGCGGCGAATTAGGTTGGCATTCAAACGGTAATAGTAGACATCTAATTGATAAAATTCTTATTGCATTGTATTGTATCAAAGGAGATGTCAATACAACTTTAAGTATCTGTAACACAAGTGATCCTTTTTACGACTTATCAAAAGACGAACAAGAGTATTGGAAAAGTATAACAATAAGATTAAAATTTCAGAATGATACAATGTATCATCTTGATGATGACGATCCTGAATTAGAATTTATGAGTAAAAATAAAGGAAGTATAAGACCACTAGTAGGACAACATCCACACACAGGCAAAGATTATTTTTATTTTCCATATCATTTTATTATTAAAGCATGGGAAGGAAAGAAGCCTGTAGACCATAATGAAATTGTAGAAAAACTAATACCTATTATTTTTAAAAGTAAATATCAAACACATCATATATTTCAAGAAGGTGACTTATTGTTAATGGATCAGTTTACTACTTTGCATAGACGAACACCTGTTATGGGTGATAGGTTATTATGGAGAGTCGCCTGCGACTACAAAAGAGTATGCAATTAGAAATTAAACAACAATTAAGAAAAAATGCTTACATAGATGTCCCCTGCCATAAAGATGTTTTAGATATACTAAAAAAACAATCAGTCAGTGACACATATTTTAAACGTGGTAGTGGCAAAGCTACAATAGAATTTGAAGCAGTAGAAGCACAACATAGAGAATGGGTTAAAGATATTATTGATCTATCTACTTTTAAGTTTTGTTATTTTACATATGGTGCTACTGATGCTATACATCACTGGCAACTTACAGAAAAAAGACCGTGGCAAAAATTATGTTATGGAGAATATGAATATGCAGATACTGTAGGTACTCCTGGACAAGTAACTTGTGATGTGCCAGGTCAGCATATGGACGAACAAACAGGACGTTCAGCACTAAAGGGAAATATTGATCCTACAAAGCCATTATTTGTAAGTGTTCCTAGTGCCGCTGATGGTAATTACTTTGATATAGGAAATATAGAAGCACCAGTAATATTAGATTGCACGTATATAAGTTCAACAAACAAGCAAAGAATAAATGTGCCAAAAAATACAGAACAAGTATTTTTTAGTTTTTCCAAAGGATTCGGATTAGTAGGTGAACGTTTAGGCTTAGTTTACACTAAGGAACCACATGCTACATTACACTTGTTAAAAGAATTTGAAAATTGGAATTACACTGGCGTTAGAACAATGCAATCGATAATGGAAAATTTTGCTGTTGATGAAATGTGGAATAAGCATAGAGATAAGCAAGTACAAATATGCAAGGATTACGATCTTACACCTTCAGATTGTTTTTATATTGCTACAAGCAGAGATAAATTTTGGACACGCAGAAGACGTATGCGTTGGAATGATACTGCTAGAATTTGTATAACAAGTTTATTTGACGACTATCTATAGGGAGAGTATAATGATAGAAAAACAAATATTAGATTACACAAATAAAGACTTTGAAAATTTAGTTGCAAAAATTGTTAAAAAAGGTAGTGCAGTATTACATGATCAAAATTTAACAAGACAGCAACTTGCCCAAGTTTGTGCAAGAATGGGAGAAGTAGAAGAGCTAGACTATTTTATGAATCCTGCAGACAGTCCACAAATTAGTATTGTATCAGGTGCAATCAAAGATGGTAAAGCAATAGGTATGTTTGGTCCTACAGAATTAGAATGGCATGCTAACGGAACTGGTAGATATAATTTTAAAGAAATATGTGTAGGATTATATTGTGTTGAAGAGTGCATAGATACAGTTTTAAGTTTAGTGAATCAGTGTGATGCATTTCAAGAACTAACTGAAGAAGAAAAAAACTATTACAGAAATATAGACATCAACCTTAATAATTCTAAAGGTGTTGCAGAACCTATTTGGCGCGATGACGGAGTTTACAGTAAGGCTTATCAAACAGCAGGAGAAGAAAAGTTTAGAACAGGACAAGAACATTATCAGGAAACAATAAATAGACGGCCTCTAGTTGCAAAACATCCAGTAGATGGTAGAGAATATTTTTATCCAATGTTTATATATTTGTACAACGCATATTATAAAGATGGTACAGAATTAGAAAACTTTAAAGAGTTTAAAGATACATTATATAATAAAATTACAAGATCAAAATATATGTTTCATCATGTGTTTAGAAAAGGTGACTTATTGTTTATGGATCAGCTAACAACAAGCCATAGAAGATCTGCTATAAAAAATAAAGATAGACAGTTGTGGAGAACTGCATTTGATTATTCAAAAGCAGTAATTGATTACACCCCGGTAGTATTTGAATGAACATAGTTGGTGTTAGTTTTAGTTATGCAGACAATAGTTTACAAACCCGTGGACTCAAATTATTACAAGAAAAATTAGACATTCAAGTATGTGATATGCTTGACTATAATATGCCTATATGTAATAGTAACAAGAGTGATGGGCAAGTTCCTGACAGCGTTAATTCATTTTGCAATGTTTTAGAAAGTGCAGATATTCTTGTTTTTGCTATAAGCGAAGCAACTAGCCATTATAGTGCTGGATTCAAAAATGCAATGGACTGGTTAGTAGTTAAGTCAAAATTCAATGCAAAACTTGGTACAGATTATGCTATCACTAATAAGCCTATATTTGTAGTAACTTTCACACCAACTTCTAAGGAACCAAACGGAGCAAGACATTTTGATATTACAAAACAGTTGTTAACCAAACTAGGCGCCAATGTAGTAGATTGTATTGCTGTAAATGATGCTTGGAAAACAGTTATTCCTGGCGGTTTAAACGCTGTACAAAGCGTCTACAGTGCTATTAAAGACTTTATGCACAGTTATACTCCTAGTTTAAATAATCCACCAAATAAAGAAGATTATAGCAGTCCTGAGTGGTTAAAAGCATATAATGAATGGAATATGGCTTGGAAATATGAAATGAAACCAATACATAAAGTAAATGGTATTCCGTGGCCTCGTATTAATGATAGAGAAAAGCAAATTGTTGAGGTTCCATTAAAGGAAGATTATAAATTACGTAGTATGGACTATTTAGATACTAGTGAAGCAAGGCCTATATTTGAAAAACAAGCAGACCTTATTATTGAAAATAAAATTGAAGGCATTGTTGATGTTGGTTGTAGGATAGGTATTATTAATAATATCTTACAAGAACGTGGTTATACAAGTTATCGATATATGGGTTACGATACTTCTAACCAACCAATAGAGTATGCACAAGAACTTTGGGCAGGTTATAATAATATAGAATATAGAGTTGCAAGTATGCATGATCAAAACCCTGTAGACTTTGATGTTGATTGCGTAATATGGAGTGGAGTGTTATTATATGATCCTGAAAATCATATGCAATTATTTAAAGATGTTACATTTAATCAGTATGGAGCAAAACATGCTATTATTCAAGAACCGTGCAAAGATCAAGATAAAGATAAGTGGTTACCAAATATGAAACTAAACACTATCGAACAAGATTTGTACAAATATGCAGAACAATATAATTACAAAGACTGGGTAGTAGAAGCAAATGTATTTTCAGGTAGAAGAAGGATAGCCCACGTATGGATTTAAAAATTATTCCTTACATTATAGATGGCAAAGAAAATGCACATCTTCCCGGCTTAGATTTTATTAATGCTAAACAATCTATAAAATATATGAAAGAAGAAAGTAAGTCTGATAGACTTGCGGAAAATTATGATAAATGGCTTAAACTAGAAACTATGGCAATGTACTGTGTTGTTTGGGATAATAAAGTTAACCGTCCTGTAATGGCAAGTGGAGCTCAAGTTATGAGCAAAAACTGTTGTAGACTGTTTAGTAGATATTACTTGTTTAATGAATATCGTACAAGACATACCGACAATTTGTATGCAAAAATAGATAACTTTGATACAGACATGTATATGTTGAACGAACTAAAAGATAAATTTAAGTTGTTCTTTTGGAGTAGAGACAAAGGAACAGGCTTCTTTAGACGCATTAAACAGGCACGTAGCGATGTATTTGACTCGTGGACAGTGCATGATAAACCTGTTGAAATACTATGGAAAGATAATATACAAGGGATTATCTATACAGGCGATATAAATTATATTAATGAATTAGTTTTTAACAAATAACTTTTCAGCAATCCATCCAGCAGTATCGTATTTGTGTAATCTTACTTTACGGAAGTTGTTATGGTGTTGTCTATGATAGCCTTCACCTGCAATAAAAAAGTTAAGCCAAGGAACATCTGCTCCACCTTCAACTTTATGTCCTACTGTATTCAGTAGTCCAAATCCTATTTTAGCAAATATAAATGGTGTTGCACAAAATGCAATCCAAAATAATGGACTAATAAGAAAGCTAACAACATTTGCAACGATTAATATTTTAAGCCAATGTTTGTGGCAAAATACTAGTCTAGGGTTATTATATAAGTCTCTACAATATTTCATTGGTATCTTAGGTATACTCCATGTAGTAAGCAACACTCTCCAATACCCAACATGCTTCGCGGCATGTGGATCGTGTTCTGTATCACTGTGAGCATGATGCATTCTATGACTAGCTATCCAACCAATAGGTGTACGAATACACGCTACCATTAGCATTGCTAATCCGATAGTTTCAAACCATACAGGTACTTTAAATTGTTTATGACAGTAATATCTATGTAATAGGATACTAGCACCCCAGTGACTGATCACTTGGCTCCATACTATTCCTATAAGTATTGCGATTAATATTTCCATTTGTACTCCTACAAATGTATTTATTGTAAATTATCTAAGATTTAGATTAAGTTGACCCAAGAACCGTTTTCGTAGCCTTGGAACTTGTTGTCTGTAGTGTTATATAACATCATACCGTTAGCCGGTGTAAGAGCGTTACGTTGGGTAGTAGTCATACTACCTAATAATAGTTCACTTGCATCTGTGATGTGTACATTACCATAAACTTCTAGATCAGCTGTTGGCTGTCTTAACCAACCGTCGTATCCACTTCCACCAGCTTCACCACCTATTTGTACTCTACCATCTTTATATACTTGTAAAAATTTTGTATAATCAGGAGTTCCAGTTGGATTAGGGGCTACGTTGTAATAATTTTTTGCAACACCAACTGTCCAGTATGGTGTATTTGTATTTTCTCTATATATTGTTGTAGCAATAGCGTCATCATCACCAAGTGCTGAACTAGCTGTATGTTGTAATCTCATTACAGCGGCTGTGGCATTACCTATAGCATTAAATGTTGCTGTTGTTATACTATTACAGTCAACATCGCCAACAATCTTGTCGTTAATACCATCAACTAGTAATGTACTAGAATCTCCAAACACACTACCTTGTACATCACCTTCTATATTACCTAGTACATTACCTTCTATATTACCAACAAACGTACCAGTAAATTGATTACTACTTTGATTCCAAGCTATTGTACTATCGTCGGCAATTAGATCGCTTTGTATGCTGTCTGCTTTTATATGGCCGCTAACATCTAAAGAACTAAAATGACCATCTCGCCAGCGATTACTAAATGACCCTAAATCGTGTGTTAGTGTTACATCTGGAATTAAATTTCCTTGTATTGCGGCACCTATGGCAAGTACATCTCCGCCAACGTTGTCACCTAAGTTAATGTTGCCACTAGCAGTAATTGTTCCAGAAATATTAATATCGCCAGTGCCTACAATGTTATTGTTGTTAAGCTGTAAATCACCGCCTAGTTGTGGAGAAAGGTCTTCTACTATATTGTTAATTGTTCCAACATATGACGTTGCTGTAATGCTACCAGTAATATTAACGTTTCCGGTTCCAGTAACGTTATTACTGTTTAAATCAAGCTCACCGCCTAGTTGTGGAGATGTGTCTGCAACTAAAGAGTCAATGCCGCTACCACTGCTGGTATTGCCTCCGACTGTAGTTCCGTCACCGACAAATAATTGTTTGGTGTCTGTTGTAAATATTAATTCACCTGCAGCAGGTGTGATACCTAACCTTTCTGCATTGGTGCCACGTCTAACTTGTAAGGCCATTTATAAACTCCTGGATAGTATTGTTACATGTATTTATGCATTTTGTAAGAAAGATTACTTCCGTTTTTTCATAAATTGATGTGTACGTTTCTTAATATCATATTTAACTTTTTCAGTATCTAGTCTAAAGTTAATTGCATCAATTTCGTCTTCGTACTGTTCGAATAATTCTTCCAATGCTGTTTCGATATTTATATTTGACTTTTCGCGAGACTTTTTAACGTCAATTTCCCAAATTTTACCATTTTTAAACTTGACGTTTATACTGTGTAAATATTCAATCGGCACAACATCAATATCTATTTCACTAAATATTTCTGGCCAAGAATCAATAACAGAGACAGGAAGTTTTTTGCTCTTAGGCACTCTCTGCAGTTTTCTTGGATGACTTTTTAACAGACGCTATCTTTTTCGTAGGAGAAAGCTCTTCTGCTTCGTTGCGTAATCGTTGTGCTTCTTTAAACATTGCATCAGCCTGCGACCGTAGATTTTTTGCTATAGCGTTATCATCTAAGACGTCATTAGTTGTGCTTTCTATATTTGGTTCAACATATGCATCAGCAGCATTAGTTACGCCTTTGTTGACTACTGGAGTTGCTCCCCCTAATGCTAAGTCAGAAATAGTAACACCTTTTTGTTCAGCTATAATCTTATTAAGTTCAGCTAAGTTAATAGAAGCATTATTGTTAGGAACTAGTTCTACTAAATTAGAAGCAACTTTTTGCATACGTCCAGTTTTATGGAATCGAGCAAGCATATTACTACCGTCAGATAGTTGTGATCTTGCCATTGCTTCGCCTAACTCGTATGAGTCTTGTGCAGTTGTTGAATTAATTAAGTTGATAAATGAGTCATGGTCTGCTGCATCTAAACTCTCGGTCATTACTACAATACAATTGTCTGGATCACCTGGAACTACACGATACACAACTCCGCATTTCTTATTTGTTTTTGTAATACGTCCTACATGTTTTGTATCAGCCATTATACATTTTCCTTTTGTTTTTCATTTTGTAAAGCAACTGCTCCTAAAAATGTTTCTAATTTACTATATATTGTTCCAACGGCTACCATTTCATTAGGTTTAAATGCACCACGCTGGCTTGCTACATCGATAACTTGTTTGATTTGTGATAAGTCGTTAACGGTTAACTCGGGTGCAGTATTATCTTCTGCTACTGGTTGTTGTACCGCCTCTTTAATTTCTTCAGACATAATAATCTCCTATATGTTCATTGTCTTTATATTTAATTGTATTTCAAATAAGGACACGCCAAAGTGAAATAAGAAAGTTCTTTAGCTTCCTCAAATCCAACTTTGGTCATGTTTTCGATACTATTAGTGGTGTTACTAACAGCAATAGTTTTACCTACATAGAATCTGCTTTTAAGATTTTGTTCTATCCACTTAACTAAACTTTGTTCTAAATTATATCTAGTAGGTAATAATATATATTGGAAATAGGGTGCTGGCACAGATGCTCTTCGTATTCCAAAAAAGTTTAAAGAGTTGGGTTCTTTTATTTTCATGCGGCAATCTCGTAGTGTGTAGTTTGCCCAAATGGCGCCTGCAAATTTTTGTCGTGATGTGAATGAATAACAAATACTGTATCACAATAGCTTTCGTCTCCCCAGCTATCCCAGGCATACCCGTCTGTAAACATAATAAACTTTTTAGGAATATAGTCTTGATCTTTCATATATGTCCAATTAGCCATAAAGTCAGTGCCACCGCCACCCATTAGTTCGTAGTCTAACAAGTCTTTGCCGTCATTTGCTTCAAAGTCTTCTTCGTTATACACCTTAGTGTCGAAGCACCAAACTTTAATATTGTAGTCTAGAAACTCTTCCATAATGCCTTTAACTTCGCTTAGGAAGTCTTTACCTTGTATTTCACCAATTGATCCACTCATATCAATTGCAACAGCAACATCAATAGTATCCTGGAAATTCATACTAGGCAATATAGCCCCACTCATCTGACCTTTGCGTGACGGGCGGCTAAATGTATAATCACTTCGAATAGTACTTTGGATTTGTTGACGTAACAATTCACGCCAGTTCATCTTAGGCTCAGTCAATTCTTTAATCATACGCTGTACTTCACCTGGCGTATTGCCTGCTCCTGACGATTGCGCAGCTGATATCATATTTTCTTTAATTTCGTCTTTAATTTTCTTCAGTTCATCTTTAGAATAAACAGGTTGACTTTTACTTTCTTTTCCATTATCGTCACCGTCTTTATCTTGTCCTTCACCTGGAGCGCCTTCACCTTCCCAGTCAATATGCTCGTCTAGCATTTCGCCTAGTTGTTTTAAGATTTCTTCACCATTCTTTTTAGCTTCTTCAAAAATATCGTCGTATACTGCTTCCGAAGCCCAATTGTCGTATTTAAAATTTTGGTAACAGTCAATAAATGAAGGCTTTGTGCCAATCCTGTCACGTACAAGTAAGTTATTTACAATATAATCAGCAGCAATGTTATAAATCATTGCATTACGATCTTCTCTACGGCCTAAATGATCAAACACGCAATGCAAAATTTCGTGCGCAATAACAAATTCAATTTCTTTATTAGACATTTCGTTAAAGAATTGTGTGTTAAAATATAAGTTACGACCGTCTACAGCAGCAGTACCTAACCAGTCATCTGCGCTTTTAATTTGCAGACGAGTAGCCATATTACCAAAGAATGGATGACGTAACAACAGACCTACACGAGCAACAATAATACGATCAAATACGTCTACACGCATTGCTTCTAGTGCTTCTGGAGTAATGTCTGGATCAGGTGTCCAGTTTTTTGTACCTTCTACGCTCATTATATCTTACCCTTTGTTGTTTATGTTACTATTATAACATTACTTAACCAATATGTCAACCAAAAAAGGTAGACAGTGATCCACTGCCTACCCTTCTAATTACGCCTGTTGTGCAGCTGTAATATATTTACCAAAGCGTTCGTGGAACTCATCAAAGCACTCTACTTCGTCCGGATCAATTGGTAATGAATACTGTGTAAGTGCAAGTTTAATGCCCATTATAACTAATTCAGTTTCAAAGTTATTCATTGAAAAGCGTAAGAAGTTGTTAACTTTGGCATCAAATTTCTTGTCGTTCTTGTCTGAAGCTTCTTTTAGCTCGTAGCAAAGAGATACAGTTAAGGAGTACATTGCACTAATTTCCTTAGTCTTTAGTTCCGTAATCTTGCCTGACAAAATATCAGTTGGGTTAGGCATGCTGGACGCAACCTTACGGTGAGCCATAAATTTAACAGCTAGTCCTTCTCCAACCGAACCACTAACTAAGTCAGTAGTGGTATTTTCGTCTAGGTCATCTTCTAATAACTCGCTTACAAATGACCAGCTACGAGGTGTTGCAAACGAACGGCTTGGACTTTTTGGATCAAAGTCATACAAGTCTTTCTTTGCAAATGTCAAATAACCAACAACGTCTGTGTGTTGATTGTTAGCAACAGCCCAGTTAAACCAGTCATCAAAGTTAACAGCAAGTTCTAAGTGGATAAAGCGGTTAGCCAACGGAGCAGGCATACGATATGTAACGCCTTTATCTGCTTCACGGTTACCAGCCGCAACAACTGATACATTGTCGGGTAGCTTATAAGTGCCTACCCGACGATTAAGAATTAGCTGATATGCAGCCGCTTGCACACTTGGCGCCGCCGAGTTCATTTCGTCTAAGAATAATGTAATATGGTCATACTGTGCTGCAAACTCCTCACTTGGTAATTCACTAGGCGCACCCCACACCATTGTACCTGAGTTGCTGTCGAAGTATGGAATACCTTTAATGTCTGTAGGTTCCCAAAGACTCAAGCGAATGTCAATTAAATGTGAATTAGAAAAGCCTTCGCTGACTTGGCGAATAATATCTGATTTGCCAATGCCCGGAGGTCCCCATAGGAAGATAGGACGTTGCTTTTTTAACGCATGCTTAATGCTATTCTTTGCGTCATTTGGGCTAACTGTGCGAGTTGAAGTATCCATGTTGTAGTACCCTCTTTAGTTGTTTTGCTTTATTTAAACTATACATATATAATAACACATCTACAGTATTTGTCAACCGTTTTTTGCTGTATAAATAAAAGATAATGCATAAATTAAAATCAATTAGAACTAATTTTGTTAATGGTCAAGAGTTCGCTATTTCAAACCCACACGACACAATACAACGAAAGTTTGTTAAAGGAACGCAGTGGAACAAGGCAGGTGTTCAGCATATTATTGATTTACAAAAAGAATATAACTTAAAACATTTGTTAAACATTGGAGCCCATATGGGGTCAATATCTATTCCATTATCGAAAGTTTTTAATAAAGTCACTTCCGTAGAACCGTATCCACCTAATTGGCAATGGTTACAATATAATATTGGCTTAAACAATATCACTAATATCGAAAGTCATCATTATGCATTAGGAAATAGTAATGAAACAATTTATTTTAGTAATATTACTTGTCCATTACGCAATAACAGCGGCGGCGTACATAGTCTTACACAATCAGATATTGATAACAAACGAAAATACGGGCAACAACATAGCACTTCGTATTCTAATCAAATACACAAGCTCGACGAAGTTAATATAGATAATTTTGATATTATAGTAATGGACGTTGAAGGTACTGAATGGGAAGTAATCGACGGAGCTCTTCAAAAAATTAAATCTAACAAGCCTTTTATAATAACAGAAATATGGAGTAATAACAAACGTAAAAGTGAAAGATTAGGTAGTACAAGAGAACAAATGATAGAAAAGATTGAAAGTATCGGTTACCAATTATATCATTCAAAGAAAGATGACTTTTATTTTAAACCTTGTTCTGTCGCTTAAGAGCTTTTTGTAATCCATATTTGCGGATATCGCCGCTAAACAAGTGCAACTCCATAGCTTTCTTTTCGTTTGTAACAATAATACTCTGAGTGTCTAAGTAGTACGGACAGTCAATAAAGTTGTCCATCCATATAATAGTATTAGTTGTTAGATCAAACCCTCTCGGAAATGGCACTTCATACGTACTTAACTCTATTTCTTCAGTAATGAATCGAAATCCTTCAGTAGTTAATCTAAGGCCGCCGACATCTTTTACCCGAGTATTCTTCCACCAAATTGGTAGATGTTCTTTTACTGAAAGAACACTAATACTCTTATTTGATGATTTAAGAAATATCTTAGTATAAGTTTCTTTCCAATTCATTCCAGTATTGTTTCACCTGAAGTAAGTTTAACTACAGTGAATTCATCGCTATTAAATAAATTGTTTAATTTTTTAGCAAGGTTATGTGCATGACCAGGATTAGAAAAACTAGTCTTCTTATACTTAGGACCTGGATAGCTCGTAAGCATGTTTGCACTTTTAAGATTAAATGGTTGATCCTGAAAAAATACAGCCCAAATAGCGTCAGACTGTAAGATTTGTTCGGTCTTATAAGTCTTTTTATCTACAAACTCTTTTAATACAGTTGGTTTTGGCCTGCTCATATATGCGTATCCTCTAGTTAACTACGCATATATTTATCTCTTTTTTAAAGTAATATTACCACTTATTTCCGCCGTCCATATTAATCTGTATTACATCATCTGCACCACTGTTCTTTCGTGCAAGTATTTGTTCTAGATCACCGTTCAATCTAGACATTACTTCGCCTAGTGTAAATGCTAGTCGCCGAGCTTGATCAATGTTAAGTTTAACTTCTCTTTGATTACTTGCATCTGCGCTCTTTACTTGACTAATAAATTGTTGTATAGGATTAGTATTTAAGGGTTCAACGGTTGACACGTGATAACTCCGTTCTCATTTCTATCTCAGTTTTGAATGGACCTTTAGTTGTATAACGTTCAGCCGTAATAAGTTTAGGGCAAAAACTTTTAACCCATCCTTTATCAAATTTAATAATATAGTAGCCTGCACAGTATAAACTTTTACTTTTGTCACTCTTAGTAAATAGTGGAAGTTTGCGTTTTACATCAAACATTGGATTATACGGTACTGAATTAGTTGCATATCCGTATATTTCTTTTGTAGTTGTTTCTGTTATTTCTAAATCAGTCCACTTTAATTTTTTATCAAGTGCTTTATTAAGAGATAGTTCGTTCTGATAAAACTTAGTACCAGTTGGAGTACTTAATATGTATTGATCTTCATTTAAACTAATGGTGCCAAATTTTACACCTTTGTCTTCAACAATCCAAAATTTGTTCTTTAATATTTCTTTTGCATTCATTTAAGATACCTCGCTTGTAATGATGGCGCATAATATTGCGCCTGGTCTGCAACTCGTTGCATATCCCACTTTGCACAAAACTTCATAAGACGCATGCCAACTTGACTAATGTCCTTAGGTTCTACATTTGCAATAGTTGTATCAATAATCTCTCTAATGTCTGCAGGCTGTGCAGTCAAGTCACACAATACAACATTGCGATTATAATCATCTAGTACACGATGTTCTACGCCTTCGTGATCAGTCCAGCGTTGCAGCATCATGTTATTCCAGTTGTAGCCTTTAGTGCCTTTATCTTCGTATGCTTCAATAAGACCAACTTTGTTCTTAGTGCCTTTCTTGCGTACACCAGGGTAAGCACTAAACACGTTATCACTAGTATCGCCACGCATACACTTTTCAAACAACATAAAGTCAGGTTGCGGAGCAGGCTTTGCTTCTTTAGTCTTCTTATCAATAATAGGCTCACGCTTCTTATCATCAAAGTAGCCTTCGTGTGTAATAATAGTATTACTTACGCCGTTATACTGTGTTACATTTGGAGCAATTAGCTGTGCAAAGTCACCGTCTGTACTAATAATAATATGATTATCATTAGGATGTGATTGTATCCAACCTGCAATAAGATCATCTGCTTCTAGTTGTCTATGCTGAATAACAGTACAGTTAGTCTTGTCTGTCATAAAGTTCTTAAACTCGTCAAAGATCTCCCAAAACGCTGTGTCTTCTTCACTCTCTTGTACTGTTAACTTATCACGAGCAACTTGTCTATTACGCTTGTAAGGCTCGTAATAGTCTTTGCGCCAACTACGACCTTCTAAGCAGATCACAACATGAGTACCATCAAAGTCTTGCCAAGCTTTCTTAATGCTGTTTAATGTAATATGTAAAGCCATGCCGACCTTAGTGTCAATATCGCCACGTACTACATGCCTTGCACGAAAAAACGTGTTAGCAGTGTCTACTATGATATAATTTGCCATTAGTTTGCCTTTGTATAATTTATAGTATTAGTATTAGTATAGCACCAGATCTGGCTTGCGTCAATCATTATGATACTTCACTCTTACTTTTATTAATTGGCACTACATTAATATATCCCATTTCTCTTGCAGTGTTTAACCCTTCTTCACCTAGGATTTGCATAGCAATAGTTCTAAACCAACTATCTACAATTTGCTCGTTAGATTCTCCTGAATATCCTGCATCAAGTAGTTCTTCAATAAACTGATTATTCCAATCGAGCTCAAAGAAACCGTTCTTAATGTCCTCAGGATTAATCTGCGTATCTATTACAGCAACCCATGCCTTGCCCTTTTTAGTTGCTTCTTGCTTTTCTTTATCAAGAACTGCTCTTCGTTCGTCTTCATTAGTTACAGCACTCTCGGTAATCTTAGGTGTAACTCCTAAACTCTTTTTTAATTTATCCCACATTATAGTAATCCTTTTTGTCTCATCTCTTCTGGGCTCATAGGCTGCTTAATTGAAGCCTTCATTGCCCGTTCGTGTTGTTCATTTTTGTACTGCTCACGTACCCCATGCATTTCCGAATAAGGATATATGGAGCCTTGGGGTGAATCGCCATCCTTTTTCCATACAGACTTGCGCAACCTCTTGAACGTTGAGAACATACTCTTCCGAGCGTCCCCCAAGCGGCATACAATATACTGGACACTCAACGCCGATGTCACGATATGCTTGAACAGCCCGCCCAGCTTCGTCAATGTCTGCACGATCAGCAACGACAAATTTAAGATAAATGTCACTGCCAGCAACAGTGGAATAATTAAGAGCAACATCAGGACGTATAGCGTCCTCCCAAGATTCTCCACTAACGCTGAGTTTAGGGCTACAACTCCATGTGACTGTAATTCTGTCACTGTCATTGAGATAGTTGTAGAGGTCGTCGTGTAAAACTTGTGTAGTGTTTGTTTCAAATGTGACATTTTTTAAATCCTTCATTCTAGGGTGTTCGAATAACTCGACATACAGTCGTTGCCAAGCAAGCAGCGGCTCGCCACCTGTCATAATAAGATGGATATCTTGGCCGTTATCCATAGTCCACTTACCTTCCGGAGTAAGCGATAGTAGATGTTCTACTACTTCTTCAATCTCTGCAAGTTTGTTAAAGTCTTTAAACTCAGGATAGATACTTGCATAAGTGTCACACCCTGTATGAATGATAGGCAAATCTGTAAACTTTTCAGTTTTAGCAATAATACCACCATCAAGCAAGTCTTTTACTTCCTGATTGTATCGTTGTCCTGCTTCGTGTTTCTCTGCACGACTAGGTTCATCTTTGCCAAGTCCAAAGTTCATACAACGAAAGTTACAACCGAATGTGCGTAGGAATACACTAGGTACTCCTACAAACTTACCTTCGCCTTGTACGCTATAAAACGCTTCTGAATATCTAAGTTTCATAATGGAAGACTCCCTGTCCAAAGTTCATTTGCAAGACTAATCATACCCATAGCAAATACTACTACAATAAAAACTTGTGCCATACGCACTGCAATATAATCACCCATTAGCAACTAAACTCCTGTTGTAGTTTAATGTTGTCAAAGAACTCTTTCTTTGTACGCTATAAAACGCTTCTGAATATCTTAGTTTCATTCTACAGTCTCCTTAGACGATTTAATGTATGCCACATGTTGTGTAATTTCACTTGCTTGTAATGATTTTACACCTTCATATGTAGACCCGCCAAGCATATTCATTCGGACATACACTCCATGTTGATGCAACGCCGCCCAAGTTTTGTTTAGAGAAATTATATCTTTATTAAGTTGTTTAACAAGTTCTATTACTTTAGGATCCTTCATCGTGCAAACTCCTGTTGCAATTTAATGTTGTCAAAGAACTCTTTCTTTGTACCTGCATCGTCCTTAAAACTACCTTTAAGCACAGTTGTTTGTGTAAGACTGCTAGTTGCCATAATTCCTCTGTTCTCACAACAGCCGTGTGTTGCTTGAATGTACACGCCTAAGTGTTCTGCACTAGTTGCTGCTTTAATCTCGCGGGCAATATCGTTTGCAAGTTCTTCTTGCAGTGTGCCACGTCGAGCGCACCACTGTGCTAGGCGTGTGTATTTACTAAGACCAATTAGTTTGTCTGCTGCAATAATACCAATATAAGCTACGCCGCTCACGGGCTGGTGATGATGCGAACACATACTTTTTAGCTCTGAACGCACTACTAGCATGCCTTCATAACGATCATCACTGTCATTAGGAAATGCTGTTGCACTGGGCGCCGGGTCATAGCGTCCTGCCATAATCTCATTGTAGTACATTTTAGCAAGTCGATGTGCTGTGCCCTTGCTGTTAGGATCTTGATATCTATCAATTACAAGTGCGTCTAACACACTTTCAAATGCTGTAGTTGCTTCTCCGATAAGTGCTTCTTTATCACCATCGTGCAACACTGCACTAATATTGTCGCCAGCCCAATAGCGTTGTTTTGCCTGTACCAGGCGGGCTTTAATTTCTTCACTTTTACTCATTTAATTCTCCGATGTTTAGGCAGTGGATTGCCGGTAGTAATACAATGCACAATATAACTTATATTATACATTGTATTTAGGTTTATGTCAAGCACTAAAATATTTTGTTAACATTTCTAGTCTATCATTTGCACCAGCCATTTTATCAAGTTCTTCTTGAATAGCTTCTACAATATCACTATGCTCACCAATACCTGTAGCATTGTTCATGTAAACCATAATGTTGGTCTTTGCTCTTTCGAGTTCGCCTTCGGCATGCATACGTGCTGCTTTTACTAATTGTTCTTGCAAGTTCATTTCCTTTCCTTAATATGATTGCATTGATGGAATGACGCCTCTAACGCCACCCTTTGGGTTGTCTGTGTCGCCGTCTCTTCTAAAGATAAGGTGTACATGAGGATACATGCAAGTTTGTCCTGCACTTTCTCCCATATTTAGGCCAATATTATAACCTGTAATATTATTGTTCGAGAGTATGTTTTGATTACCCATTGCTTGTGCAAAGTTAAAACATTTTAAAATACATTCTTCAGTATTTAATTTAGGTACTACTAATGTATGACCTTGAGTAACAGGATACATGTCGTTATACACAACAAATTCTTTAGTATCAATCTCTACATTAGTCCACGGTGCTCGACCGTCTACTTGTGCCTTAGCTAGTGTATCAGTACTCACCGACATTCTCCCAAGGATAAACAAGCCATACATCTTCTTCTGCTTTGTTAATTTCGTGACAAGTATATCGTACTTGACTAAAGTCGCTTGCTAGGTTTTCTGTTAGTGTAGCAAACCGAACATTCTGATCCCAAACTGTATCCCAACTTTTATCCATTGGCAAACAACCCGAAGGCCAGTCTTCCTTGATCCAATTGAAAGTAGCACCAGTATCATTAATATCATCTACAATAAGGATGTTCTTTGGTTGTTTTTTATAACCAAATGCATCTTCTGCCATCCAAAGATTACTTTCTGGACCTTGTTCATCGTCACGTAAGCTTACTTTAAGTGCTTCGCAACGTATACCTGTCATGTTACTAATAATAGTAGCAGGTACATTTCCGCCGCGTGTTAGTCCGACAATATAATCAGGACGCCAGTTGTCTGTGTACATTTGGTTAACAATGCTCACACACATGCGTTCAACGTCAGTCCAGCTGTAATAATGTTTCTTAATCATTTGCCTTCCTTTGATACTTTTTCTGCTTTAGTTAGTTTGTTGTTCCAAGTACTATTGCTAATACCTAGTTCGCTGGGCATTGGCTTTGTTTTGCCTTTAGTAATCTCACCACCTTTAGCAAGAAACTCTGCCTTCATTCGTTCTAGTTCATCGTCTTTAGGTTTTGCATCGTGATTCATACTCATGTGTTATCTTCTTCCTTGCCTTTGTAATCTTGTTCTACTAATTTATATACAGTTTGAAAGTTTTCGTATGCTTTTGCAAGTGCAGGATATTCATTACACATAGCATTTACAGTATCTACATCAGGCAATGTTTCAGTCCACAATGTAGGAACAATTTTAATGTTATCATAGTCAAACGTGAACTGATCATTTGATGAAGTAGCATAACCATTAAGATCAATTGTGTCAGTTGAGATATTGCTAATAGTAGTAATACTATCTAAATTAGAAGAAGTAATAAAACTACTGTCAGTATTCATAGTGTAATCACTCAGATCAATTGTAATTGTATCAACTGTTGATTGCGTCATATAATGCTTCTCCACTAAAAAATTCTTTGTTAAGTTTTGTGCGTTGCTTTTCTAATGACACTTGCAAGTCATTATAGTTTTCCATATAGTTTACAATCTGTGCAACTACCTTATCTCGGTTATGCAAGTAAGCATCGTAGTTCTCAGTCCATTCACTTGGATATTTAAACTCAGGTAATGCCATTTCACTGTAGCTTAGCCTATCAGGTACCATAGGAATAGCATCAACTAATGCACCTTCATACCAACTAATACCAAGTGTTTCCTGCAAGTTAGCTGAGAACACCATCTTAGCTTCACCTAGTAGGTTATGATATTCATTCTTTGAAAGTTCTTGTTCTTGACAAACAACAAATTCGTATTGCGGTAACCGTTGTGAAAGATCTCTAAAGATTTCAACTTGCTTCTCAGGAGCAACACGATGCGGAAACAAGATCAAGTCTCGTTTTTCCATACCTTTGTAACTAGTTAGGCTATCTTTAAGATACTCCATAGGCCAACCTACACGATGTATTCCAGTCCATTCAAGTGCATAGTCTTCGTCAAATGCATCTGTAAACATATCAATATGGAATTCACTTGCAAAGAAGTTGTCATCATAACATTCAAACATTGCCATTTCAGCATGTCTTACCCAAGGCGCATCACCTATTAGTCTACCAAGGAAATCATGAGGATCATAGCTACCAGCATGCCATAAGCCACCGATGTTAACGTCAACGCCTAGAAGTTCTGCCATATACTTTAATTGTATAACAGTAGGGTTCCAAGCATCAGTGTATAAGAAATAGTCACCATCGACAACTTGTCCATTGCAGAACATTTCACCGATAGTTTCTAGTTGTTTACTTTTGTAAACATTAGTACCACCAAAGTTAAGAAAAGCCCCAGGCGTAGTTGCCTGAGGCGTTTCCCCTCCACTAATAACCACAATATCTTCATTTGTAGCTCGTTGCAGTTGTTTAGGAAGATATTCTTTCCACTGTTTAGTGTAACGTGTATCTACTGCTTCGATGTCTACAATAAAGATTGTCATAATTAATAACTCCGGGTAGTATTATTGTGTGGTTTTGTATTCTGCCGCTTTGAACGACGGTTCGGATCGTAGTTTGCACCTGCACGGACCTTTGCACGTATCCATCCCTGATACTTTTGATAGGCAATCCAAACAGGTGAGTTACTTTTGTAAAGATCTGCTTCATTAAACACTTTGCCTTCGAAGCGACAATAATCTCTAAATTGATCGAGATCGTTAAACACTTTGTCTACGGTTGGGTTTGCAATTGTCATAATATATTCCTCTTGTTATGACTGGGGGTAAAAAATTGAACAGCCGTTTTCGCCATCTTCGGCAACATCAATCTCCACAAATCGGCTAGGGTATTTTGCAGAAATCTCTTTGTACAAGTCATCTGCGATCATTTCGCAGCTCTTGTGATCCAGTTGAATTACATCTTGTGCATACAACCGTTCCATCCAGCGTTTAAACTGAATAAACTCAATATCGCGATCGTTGTGAAACACTTCGATGCGTACTTTAAAGTGAAAGATATGACGATGTGGAATGCCTAGGAATGATACATCATCCCAATCGCCGGTTGCTAGTTTAGGATCAGTGTCCGCACCAGGGTACATATGTACACCTTCTTTGCGGAATGTAACCCAAATACTTTTTGTAGGTTCTGTCATAGTTCTTTCTTCTCTTGTTCTGCGTAAAATATAATTATGATAGCGTTCTTGCATATTACTAGTATACTTTCACTTTAACACTTTGTCAAGGCCATATTTGCTCCAATCCGTAAATTTATTACGGTCCATCAAATCATGCAGGCTATGGCACCAAACGCCTGGATTAGATGCTTTAAAATCTTTGTCATCGATTTTAATCATTGTATTATAATTCCACTGTGCTACATATGGAACTACAACACGAAGTTGTGGAATAAAGTTGTCACTTTCAACAAGTCCGCCATCTAAAAACCATTCTAAGTTAATAGTACTCGGAATATCTAAACTGCATAAGATACCTTGATCTGTAAATGCACGGATCATTAGATCCCAGTCTTCAAACTCTTCTGAAGTAACTGGCTTGTAACTGTGATTAGCACCAAAGAAGATATGTTCGCATTGTTCTTCTTTGTAATACTTCATTACTTCGTTAAAGTCTTGTATGCCAGTAACAAACAATGTCTTCATTCCAAACGCAGGAGTCTTTTCAACTTCTACACCTGTAAAAAAGATAATGTCGTTTGCCTTTCCTGTGTCGTAATCTCGCTTCACTTTGTTTCCTCAAAAAATAAGTTAGTTTGTTTAGCTTGATTAGAATAAGTTTTCATCTTCTTCATAGCAGCCGGAGTAATACGGAACTGATAATAACCATTAGATTGCATTTCAAGATATGCCCAGTCTCCAGCAACATATTGCGGTTCAAACCCAGTTTCTACAATTTGTGTTCTGCAAAAGTTGTAATCTTTTTTTAGTTTTTCTTGTATGAATGGATGTGTAAAATTATAAACTTTAGCTTCAGTAACAATACTACAAGTATATTGCTCACCTACAGGGCTATCATCTTTGTATTCAACTCTGTACTGCTTTTGTACTTTATCGTGGATATTGCTGTTTTCCCATTCAGTGTTTATAATATCAATAGGTAACATTGCACCGACAGTATGTCCACTAGTGCTGTCAACTAATCTTGTTTTTATTTCTAAGTGCAATCCTTTTAGATCAATACCTTTGCCACGGTTTAAACTATAACCATTGCGTTTCATTATATATTCAACATATCTGCCTATGTTTCCGCTTTCTTGTGTCATAGGAATACGATCGCCTACTTTGATTGCGTTGTTTAACTTTGTTACATGTAGTGTCATTCTAGACCTTTCTGTACTAGGTATGCGTTTATACGATGCATTTCATCTTTTAGATAAAGTTTCATAGTTTTCATTCTACGAACTTCGTCGGTGATTGTTTGATTATTATAACGCTTAATTAGCTCGTTGTCAAGTTCTCTATGCTTACGTTCTAGTTCGTCGTAGTGTGCGCGAAGTTTGTCTTCTGTATTATCATAGTTGCTCATCCTGGAGTTCCTCTAATTTAGTTTCATCTAGTTCAGTGTCATCAACTTCTGGATCAACCTCATCAAACAGCTCATTAAATTTAGGTTTAGCTGATATTGTCTTTTTACCAATTGCTCCGCGTGTTCCTGGAACTTGCATCCAATATGCACGATAATCTATAATTTTAGATAACGATAGTTCTTTAGTGGGCTGGGCAAACACTTCATTAATCATGTCACGTATTGATTGTTGATCAAACTTACTACCTAATAACATCTTAGGAGTATTGCCATCATCGTACTGTCTATTTGCTTCTTGTACAGCATTAATGTGTGTCCATACGTTATGGCCCATCTGTATAGCATAACTAAAGCTATCCCAGCTCGTTGAGTCTCTGCCACGTACAGTTGTATTACCGTCTGCATCTAGTAAAGGATTGCCTTCTTTGTCTAAGTCAACACCGCCTTTAAGTACTTTAATAGTACCAATTTTATTAACATCACCGACTGCATATGTGCAAATATCATTAACTAACAACCCATCAGTTACTGGGCTATCTTCAAACGTCTTAAAAATTCCATCTTGTGTAGTAGCGTCTTTAAATGTGCGTGTATCAGTAGCATATTTTAGTTCGTCTACACTAGGCACCATTCGGTAAGTCCATTTACCTTTTTCTGGTGTTTCAACCGATGTGTATACTTGTCCGTTTGCTGTAGCAAGGAAAGGGCTAGCACAGTCAAAGGTAACCATAAACGTTGGGTTATAGTGTTTGCGCACAGCTCGTTGTACGTCTGTTAGTAACGTGGCCCACTCTAGTTTACTTGTGCCTAGGAAGTGCATTACATCGTGTATACCGCTTTGTAGTAAGCCGTCGTAATGACATGTAACAATACGTTTAAGTACAAGTTCAACATCGCACATGTTTTGACCACCCATTGACCACCCGTTAAAGTGATTGTCTGGATATTTAACTGGATCGCAATAGTCCTTCATTTGCTCGTACCAGTCTTCTGCATCATCAAAGTTTTCACCTTGTAGAACGTTTAAGAATTTACACGCACCTGTTCTATGCTTCATCCAATATTCGTTGTTATACTTTGTAGCTTCAACTGCATCTTGGTATTCACTAATACCTGTTGCTAAAGCGCCTGCAGGTGAGCGCGATACCCACGCTGGAATATCAAGAATCATACCGTAGTCTGCATATGCATCCATCCAGCGTAATACTGCATCACGCTTCTTTTGTGCCATATCAAGTCTGCTCTGATATTCTTTTACAAGATCAACTGTAATACTTTTTGTAGTTACCTTGCCGTCCTTATTAGATGTTTCAACTGTCCGAATTTCGGTTCCTCTGGCAACACAGTCTGCCATTTTATCTTTAACAAACTTGCTGTTAGGATCTTTCCATTCGCCTTCCCAGACACCTTTACCAATTTGGAAGCCACCTGAGTCTCCTAGTAACCAAGTGTTTTCTCTATCTCTGTTACGGACCATGTCTTCTTTAGGACTATGCTTAGTAGTGTCTAACTCTGCATGTCCTGCAGAGTAGAGCGTCCACTTGTATGTGAACGCTCCTTCTTTAGCATTAAGATAGTTAAGACTTTCCATACCATTTGCAAAGTTGTTAGGCATACGTGTATCGGGAACATAAGGACCGTCGACAGGATCAGGATAGCGCTGCTTGCCCACATAGGTAGCATAAAAGCCACTAAGTGCGGGCAAAAAGTGTGCATAATCTTGTTGTGCTATTGTTAGATCTTTATTCATTTAATTTCCTATTAAATTCTGTGATATTACCATCATGCTCAGCCAAATCCACAAAGTATTAAATCCAACTAGTGTAGGCAATAGTTTTTTATTGCTTGCCCAAATAAGAGACAAGCTAGTAACTAACGCTACAAAATATAATTGCCAAATGTTATTTCCAAAAATAAGTGCTGGGATAATAATTGCTGCTTTTGCAATCCAACTTGCTGCTTCAATAACATTATAGTTGGTCCAGTATTCTCTAGTAAACCAGAGCTTGTAACAATCTATAATGTTGCGCCAACCGGTAACAGTATAAATGAAACTAGTTAGCGCCAACCAACTTAGGATTGCAAATGTTATTTGGTCCGTTGTCATAAATTACTTACTCTGCGCTGGAAGAATATAATTATATTTTGCTATACCACTATCGACACTAATTTGCATTGCACCCTGGTCACTAATGCTCATTGTAACATCACCAGTTAAGCCTAAGATTGCCTGTACTTGTGATACTGGCCAACTCCATGTATGCTTTAATTCGTTATCAACAGCATTTTGAAATACAAAGCTACCAACATGAGTACTTGCATCGCCAAAGCTAAACACTAGATCAGTTCTGCCGCCAGTAGTTTCTGTTTTAACATTAAATGTAGGCTCTTCAGAATGTGCAGCACTTTGCAATTTCATTCGACTAATTGCACTCATTTCTGGGTTAAAAGTAACGTTCCATGTAGCACCTTTAAACTTTACTGTTTTAAGTTTTTCTTCAATTATTGCTTTGTTCATAAAGCGATAATCATTTTCAAAATCACCAACTTCATTTTCAAAGTGAATATGTGTCGGAATAACTTCTCCATTGCGTTCTGCGGTAACTACGTCAATCTTAGCATCTTTTTGATACTCAGGATTCTTTAGATGTAGTGCCAACTTATCTAAGTTAGGCATACCAAATGTACCGTCTGCAACCCGATGTGTAGTTGTTGCTGATAAAATAACACTGCGGTCATCTGCCATTGCTTCAACTATTGTTGATTCATTATCATTAGTAACTTTAACTAATGACAAAAATCCTAGTGCGTGAGTATGTGCTACTACGTCTTGTAAAATATCTTTCATGCTTTTTCTCCGTTTATAATGTTTATTATATTGCCTTTATTGGCGTTTGTCAAGTATTTTTCTATACTATATTTAGGTTTAAAACCAAGTGCCTTCATTTTTTCTATGTTAGCACAAGTGTATTCTCGCTCGTTCGGGGTATTTAGACGCACTGGAACATTCGGTGCTAGGTCTTGAACACGAATCGGAACCCCACTTCCGACATCAAGTACACCTTTGACGTGATCGTGGTATATTAAAATGTTAATAGCATCAATCACATCATACAAGTGTACAAAATCTCTATAATGCCTTGTAACATACTCTAGTTTGTCATTAAATAGTTTGTCAAAGAACATATTCTTTCTTGGTGTATCTGAATACACTGTGTGAAAACGCATGCCTAGTGTATTAGGATAACGTTCTGCAAGTTCTTCTAGTATATACTTACTCGCCGCATACGGGTTCAAATCGGGCTCGTACGCACTCGAACTGCTCGCATACAGTATGCGTGTATTCTCATAACGATCAAACAAGCGCCTACTTGCTTCTACGTTATTCATCCAATATGCTGCTGGATCATTAATACTTTCACGCACACCCGAACGTCCTGCTAAGTGTATAATTAAGTCAAACTTAATATTTGGAAAGTCGCAAGTTAATAAGTCAACTCCATCTTGTAAATCAATGCCTGTCACAGTATGATTAAGTTCGAGTGCTTTTATTAGACTAGAGCCAATAAATCCTTTATGACCCGTTAGTAGAATATTCACGTAGTTTCTCCCATGTATGTTCCCAGTCTCTAACTTGATGTGAAAATCCTAACTGGTATTTTTGTAATGCATCAGCTAGCGGCTTATCGTTGCCACCGTCAAACATTGCATCACCGTAGAAGTGTATAGTATCGTCTTCTTTAAAGTCTCTTAGTATCTGTGATTTATTAGCGCCACACGGAGCAATGTCAATGCCTGTCTCACCACCTACAGTTGCTTGTAAGTCAGGAAACATTGTATTAAATGCGTTTGCTATTTTGATACGCTCGTTTTCTTTTGCATCATAATCTGCATATTGTTTACGTTCGTATAATGAAGCGTTGCGTCCTACAACACTAAAGTTAACCATGCCACTGCGTTGTTCAATATGATTACCTGTGCGTATGCTAAACGGACTTTCATATTCGCAACTAATTAAAAATGTTCTTGCTAGATCAGGTAATGTCCATCCGCTTTTAAGTATATTTGTTTCAGCATCCCAAACATCGCTGCCTGAACATTGATAAACACGTTTACACAAGTTGTAAGTCGGCTCACTGATTTGTTCAACTGTTTTAGGCTTGTCACTACCAGTAACTAGATACACATCATTCTGTAAACAGAACATGTTAAAGAACATTTTAAAGTCTAGATCAATAATACCGCGACTTGGAGTTAGTGTGCCGTCTACATCAAATATAAATTTGTTCACTTAGGTCCCTCGCAAAATGCATATTCGTCTTGTGTAAATTCTTTAGAAATTTCTACCCAATCTTGTACATATTCTATAGAAGTAGCATAATCTGCATAACGTGTTACTTTAGGGTCGTCTAGTCCAATAACTGTACTAATAATCAATAGTGTCCACATTATGTATTTCCTTGTTCTGATACTCTTTTGCGTAAATCACTTGAACTAAATCTGTGGTCACGCTTGTTAAAATGCAGGTCAATATCGCGGCGCCTACAAATATCCTTACCTGTAAAGTCTTTGTCACGATACTCCTCTCCTAATATTCTAACATCAATATTGTACATTGTCAAGATATCTTCTAGGTCCTGTTCTGTACCATACGGAATGATTTCGTTTACATAACTTACTGCTTTAAGTTGTGTATAACGCTCTACAACAGTTTGTATAGGAGCGTTCTTTTCTGGACGATCTGTACTGGGATCAACTTGTAATCCGCAGATTAAATAATCGCATTGTTCTTTTGCTTCACGCAACATTTGTATATGTCCTGCATGCAAGAGGTCGAACGTAGAGCAAGTGAATCCTACTATCATTTGTGATTCCTCTTACCATCAAACACGCATATAAACTTTAATCCAAAGTCTGTATTATTATGTACTTTGTGGAATACATTGTCTTCTATTAGTACAGTGTCACCTGCTGTAACATCAAAAATGTTATGATCAAGTTCCATTTGTCCGCTACCGCTTACAAACATATATACTTCTTCTTGTCCTGCATGTCGATGTCCAGTTGTACTTTTCTTAGCTGATAATAGCGTACTACTCACAACTAAATTGTTTAGTTCTGTATTATCTTTTACAATGTAACGAGCATCGTCTTTAACAACAACACCGTCAATGTCCCAGTTTTCATATTTCATTCATTATCTCCTTTAGTTCTACTAACTTTTCAATAACTTCTTCAATAGTATTTAGGTCTTGCTCGCTCTCAGTGTCAATTTCTATCTCTAGTTTGATCTTCATCTTATTCTCCGAAGTCAAACAAACTTGAGAATGTGTTATGACGCTTAGTATCTTCTAATGGATAGTTAAGCACACCAATTAAGTTGTCTAACTTATTATCAATAATAGTTTCTGCCATTGCTGTATCATCAAATGGTAGTTCTTTGAACCATTCTGGCAATCTCTGCAAATCTGTCGGATACGCAACACTTGTATATCCTAGCGGATTAGGCTTTAGTTTACAAACAATAACCTTCATACCGTCTACGACTTCTTCGCTATACTTGTCACCGTTCATACGTTTTAGTGTGTTCCAGTTAATACTTGCTCGAACGTGACCAGGCATGTTTGCTTTGCCTTGCTTTTCTTCTAAGCGTCTGTAGTGTCCAACTTTGTTTGCACGTTTGGGACTACCTTTCTCCCAGCCTGGACGCTCGTGGAACTGCTGACGGAATTCTGTAATACGCTCAAGTACATCTTCACGCGGCTTATCAGTAAGCACCATAAGTAATAGCTCACTTAGAAACTCCTGCATAAACACAGGTGTATCACTCCTGCGCAAGTCCAATCCCATAGCTTTTACTTTACCTGCCTTGCCGTCAATGTCTGTTCTAAAACCTTCAATATCAACCACTAGTGCAGCATACCGTTTTTTAGTAATAAACAACCCGCTTTGTGCAACAATTTCTCTAGCTGCCGCAATAACGTCTGATCTACTCTTTGGACAATGGAATGACTTCTGCATCATATCTGGAAATGTTACGTTTGCTGCTTCACATACTTGATCATATAATGTAATAACATTCTCTTTACTCCATGGAATTTTTCCTGCCTCAACTTCTGTTTTTAAAGCAGGCCAAGCACTAAAGTAACAACTGTCAGTATCACCATATATCATTGCTTCGCCGACATGATCATACACACCTGTAATGGTTTTATTAACTTCGGCACTCATGTGCTTAACAATAGTACGACCTGTAAGTGTAGTTGATTGTCCAATACGTTTGTCAAAGAATCTACAACCTGGATTAAGAATAGCACCATACAAACTGTTAAGCAAAATCTTCTTAACTAGCTGTCGCTTATCCCAATACTCAATCTCTGCTTGGTTTCCTGCATCCTTTGCTTTCTTTAGTTTCTTTTGCAATTCCTTACGCTCTGCATACCAACGCTTTAGTAGCCCTGGAATAACACCTTCAAATTCTGTAGTAAAGATAGTACCATTTGCACTAAGCATCCAAGGTTGATTGCTGTCAAAAATTACTTTATGGATTTCAGCACCACTTAGCACATCACTCCGACCGTCTTCCCAGTCAATAGTAAGTGAAGTATCTTTACGCTTGTCCATAACAGCATCATACTCTTCAGTAGCAAAGCGTCCTTCCCAACTACCAGCAAAGCTCTTCTTTTTTAAGCCCATGTCTTCAGTAACACGAGCATCACTAATCTCTGGACGTATTTGTCCTATAACAGTTTCTGGAGCCATATTCAATGCGCGAATTACTGATGGATACAGTGAGTTCAAATCCATTGAACCAATCCACTTGTGTAAGCCCTTTTTAGGAAATGCAACATATGCACCTGCAGCTTGAGTATTTGCTTCGTCGTCTCTATTTTTACGATTTTGTACTTGCAATCCACGATTATGTGCTTCATTAACAATACCTTGCTCAGTAACAGCTACTGCGCCCATTGTAGTTTGAATAAGAACTGTATTTTCATGTGCAATAGTATTTGATAGATCAATAAATCTTAGTTTTTTATCTAATTTATCAAGTAATGCAGTATCTTGAATGTTATATTCAATAAACTTACGGAAGTCATTGTTATATAATGCGTCAAGTGTTCCTTCATACGGGACTTTGTTCTCACCTACTTCGATCTCACCAATAGCATCTAGTCGATATGTGTGACGCTCTTCGTATGTGTACTTGCGATATAGATTAAGACTGTCTAAGTGTACACGCCCTACTAAATCAAACGTTTCACTTTCCTTGCCAAATTTTTCGTACATACGCTTCTTAGGAAGCTGACCCCACAAGCAGAATCTACGTGTGTCATCTTTGCTTAGTACTCTTGCAGTCCTGTTTACAGTATACGGAATATCATATCCTTCACTGTTCCAACCTGATAAGATGTCACTGTCTTCAATTAGTGTTAAGAAAGTGTCAATCATCTCGCCTTCTTTTTCAAACAGCATTACATTGTCAATGCCTTCAAGTGTTTTCTTTGCTTCGTCCATTGTAAGTGTCTTGGGCGGAACTGCCAAACACACCATTGTTTCAAGCCATTGCAAGTAAACAGATATAGATGTAATAGGCATAAACGGATCACTAGGATCAGCAAAGCCTCGCTCTGGATCAAAGTCAGTCTCAATGTCAAAGAAAGCAATGTTTAGTTTAGGAGCATCTTGATTAAGATAGTTTTCACTTAAACACTGAAAGATAGGGTTAATATCGCTTTCGAATAACGTTTTATCTCTATTAATAGCAACTTCTTTACGGAAGTCTTTTGTACTTTTACATACAATACGACTTAGTGGATCGCCATACACACTTTTGTACTTGCCTTGCTGGTCCTTATAATAAAATGTATATTTGGATTGATATTCACGGTAAATTCTCTTTCCGTCCTTGCGTTCAACTGCTCGAATAATATCGGCGTCTCGGTCAAACATTGCGTCTACATAACTCATTCATTCTCCTTGTTGCTTATGGCCAACTAACCGTATACCTGTTCGTAAAGTGAACGACTCTGTGTTATATATTATAGCACGAATAGTTGTATAAGAGCAAGTGTATTCATTACTACAAACCAACTACATAATACAATAACAAATGCTGCTTGCCTAATAACAGCACTAATTACACCTAGTAAACTTCCTATTAAATACATAGGAACAAATATCTTAGTAGCGGGATCCATGATAGTAAACGTTAGAACAGCACTTGCCCCAATAAGTAGCATTGCTTCTATCATTTCACAGTAAAACGCTACAGGACTAGTCTTGTAACTGTTCTTAAAAAACTTTGTAATTTTAATAATCACTTATCGACGCCAACCGTGGATACCAATGTTTCAAGGTCATCAAATGCATCTGCATGCTTTTCCCAGTCTCGTTTTTGTGCAATCTTAATTGCTTTGTTAATTAAAGAAGGCTTAATGTCGAGTTCTTCTGCCACTGCCTTAACAGTGTCTTTAAGGCCTTCATTTAGATCCTCAATCTCTTGCAGTACTGTTACGCCTTCCTTAACAAGACGTTCTAGTTTTGCCTTTTCTTCTGCACCGTAGGTACGATCACTCATAAAAAAACTCCTATTTAATTTTATATTACTAGTTAAGTATACAGCATTAAATAGGAGTTGTCAAGTGTTTTTTTAATTATTGAGTGTTTATGCTGGAACGCAGTTATTAACTCGGACGCCGCCCTTCATTTTAGTTTTAGGGCTACCAATTTTCTTACCCTTCCAACATTTTGGATCTAATCGTTGCTTGTCTTCGTCAAATTTATCTTCTGTAGCTTTTACATTACCACATTCATTGCAAGTCATCTCAGACTTTTTTTTTAAAGATTTCTGTACACGTTCTGATAATGATTCTGTATAGTTTTCTTCAGTAACTGTCTTCGTTCTGTTCATCACGTTCTTTGTTGTCTTAGATTCTGCAAATTTCATGTCATAGTCCATAGCGTGATATACACTTGATATATCATCTGCTGCTGTGGTAATCTTAGCTTGCTTCCAGCCTTCGATACCTTCTGCTTCGGATACACTCTTTAACATGTCGTGTAGTTTGATAGCATACTTTGCTAGTTTGTATAGATCAGCACGAGCCATTTGTACTTCGTGATCTCTTTCAGCTATTGCAGCTAAATCGCCTAAACCTTCTTTAACTTGTTTTGTCATTTGTTTCTCCGGAATACCTTATTAATAGTATTTATCTTTTGACAGTGCCGCCGCCCATTAAATTGTTGCCCAATTCAAGTGCGTTCTTAGCAGTGCCGTCTTTGTTTTTCTTTTGTGGAGCAACAGGTGCACCATTCTTTCGTTTAATTTTAGCATTAGCACTTGGAGGATTAGCAACTGCCGCAACATCGCCTGCTGTAGTAGTTTCGCTTATGCGTTGTTTTACTATATCCAACATCTGGCTATCATTAGTGTTTAACCAAATTATAATATTTCTATTTTTCATAAGCCACGCTTTTAATCCTTTAGGATCATTTTTATACTTTTCCATAGCTTGATCTAGTGCAATTTTTTCTGGATCTTCTTTTTTTGGTTGTTTACCAAACAGTTCGGCAGCAGCACCTTTAAGGGGATCTAGGAGAGCATCTGATTCGTTGCCTTCTGTTTGCATAGATTGTACGTCTTGTTTTACAAAATCTACTATAAATCCAGGCTCGTGTCTAGCAACCTTCATTAGTCTTGCTGCTTCAGGACTATCAACTGGACCTGCCATTGCTTGCTTAATTAAGCTCATCTGCTGTTGAGCATTTTTCATTGTTTTGTTGCCGCCGCCAAATTTTTGGATTTCTCTGCTTATTTCGATTAACTCCATATAGAGGTCTATCAAGAATTTGCCGCCTTGTTCTCCATTGAATGGACGATTTGGATCACTTGCTATTTTATTTTTGAATGCAAGATTTTCGTATCTTTTAGAAATTATCGTTGCCCTATCAATTAAGTCTTGAGGTTTTACTCGCCCCATCATATTGGATATTTTTTTGCCTAAGTTAAATTCACTTATTCCTTTATTATCTTCGTTCATTTTGTTCTTTTCGTGGCAGTCGCAATGTTCGCATTCAGGTCCGCATTTGCATTCTGTTACAGGCTTGCCGCAACATGCTTCTGGACACATTTCTACTTTTGCTTCTGTTATTTCAAATATTTTCATTTGGATTGTCCTCTTCTCATATTTAGTTGCCAGCGAGCCAAGCGCCCTTTTTCACCGCCCGACTTAGCTGCTTTTTCAAGTTGTGCTATTGTAGCGTTTTTTGGAATACCTACACGCTGTGATAATCCTTTACGACCTGGGTTCTTACCATCAGCAAAGTTTTCTTCTACCGGTGCATCCATGTGCTGTTTGATATCTTTAGCTGTGCGTTCAAACTTATGGTCTTTGTATTTAAACCCAATACCGCCAGCTGCTTCCCAAGCATTAATATTAACACCATAGTCGTCAATTAATATATTAGGTGTTCCGTCTTTTGCTGTAGCAAATTGTGGTTTATTGTGTGTAACAAATACTTCTTTAGGAGGAAAAAATGCTAGATTCTTTTCTACCCAAATGCGCTTATGTTTTTCTGAATTTGGATCATCTGCTAAAGGACTAGTACATATACTATATTCGCCTTTGACTTGTTTAATTAAGTTAAGTAAATTCTTTGCTTCTGGCAATATAGGTAACCGTAACCAAAAGTCATCTGTATCTCTTATTTTTTGCAATGCATCGCTAATGTCGTGTTGCTTATCAATATCAGTAAAGTGATCAACCTGCATTAGTTTAGCCCACTCACCAAAGAAGTCTGCAAGGACACCGTCCATGTCTACGTATATTTCTGTAGCACTGGCAATTTCACCAATAGCTTCTGCAAGATTTAAACTTTCTTCTAAACCTATAAACGATTCAGTTGTTAATACGTCTTTAGCAGTTTTTTCAGCATCCGCGCCTTGTGGGTGTTTAGGATTAATGCCAACTACATTTCCGTTCATTAGTTCACTAATATTAGCACTACGACCTACTTTATCTAATACTTGATGTAGTTTGTCCTGTGGATCGTAACCGTTGGTCTCGTAACCTTTTTTGCCACGCACTTCTATACGCTTCTTTGTTTTGGTATCCATGATGTGTAATACATCAATTTCTTCGTCACGCTCTAATTTTAATTGGTAGCCTTCAGTAAGTCCTAGATTAAACAATACGTTAGTTGACTTGCCTTTAACTTTTTTACTTAGTGTAGGCGGAACGCCGTCTTTGTCTACTGTATTACCAAATTTAGCAGTTTGTGTTTTGATCTCGTTTGGACCTACGTCAACAGTTGTGTTAACGCCTTTTACAATTCTGCCATCTTCAAATAAATCACGTAGTTTCATTACTTACGACCTCTAAATCCACTAGGCATATTTTGATTCATCATTTTAGGTTGACTGAACCAAAGTTTAAACCATTCAGCATCCCCTGGCTTGATATTATCTTTACGCATTTTACGAGCATTTGAATTTGCAGCATCACTAATGTTCTCAAGAGTGTACTCTGTGTAACCTTTAAATTCGTTTACACCGGCAAGCTTCTTAAGTTCTTCAATACTACTATACATTATGCTTCTACTTCATCTCTAACGCCCATACCTTTACGCACAGCCGCAAACATTTCGTCTGCTACTTCTAGACGAGGAACTCCGCTTCTAAAGCCAGGTTGTTTTTTGCCATTTTCGTCTTCATAATCTTCTAATTTTCCTTCAGCAGCAAGTTTCTTTAATTTACTTGCGCTCATACCTTCAGCACCTTCTGCATCAGGATCACGCTCACCTGCACTTACTAATTTGATGCTATTAAAATTATACTCTTTACCATTGTAATCATTAAACAGTTTATCAAAACTTGCTATACGATCTGAGCCTGCTACATAGATAATATCTGTATATCCCAATGCTTCTAATTTTTGTAGCATTTGGATAGGTGTGCGTACTTCAGGATGTCCAATAGTAATTTCAGGGAAAAAGAATTTAGCATAACGCAATTTATCTGCAAATGCTAGCGGGTCTGTTTTAGGTGTTTGTGTTTGACTCAGGAACACATAGTGATCGCCTTGGATACTTTTAACTTTATCTACAAGCTTTGCGTGTCCAATAGTAGGAGGATTCATGCGACCGAACGCTACTACTGCTGTTTTGTTAGGTGCCTCAAATAATTCTCTCAGTCTCATTTATAATCACCATTCTTAACGTCATCCATACACTCACTAAAAATTTTGTCAATTAATGAATCGCGATCTTCTTGTGTAAACACATCTTCTGAAGATGCTCCTAGATCATATTTTGAGCAATAAGTGTCAATACCTTTGGTAATCATTGGAGTTAATTGTTTACGATGATTAATATTTTTACCATCTCTATGCATATCTGCAATTTTACTCATTGCAGGATAATAATCATGACGATAAAATTGTGGATCATTTTTCATCCAAACACTAGTATCATCTATTAAATCAAATCCTAGATCTTCGTTTTCTTGTACTTCAGTTACTTCGTATATCTTTACCATTTTCTGCAACTCCAATATCTTGCCTTGTGACGCGGCCCGGGATTATCACAGTTGTGTCTAGCACGAAAACTTCTTCTAGCCGCCGGATTGTTTTTACGAATACTCATAGTCTTACCTTTAACACTTGATCCGCCGTGTCCAAAGTTTACTTTAACTACATTGCCTTTAGGATTCTTTACATACACTTTAAACTTTTTAGTGTCGCCTTGCATAGGCTTGCCTAGTTTAACTTTACGTCCTTGGTACTCTGCTTCGTCGACAATGTCATCATCATTGTACCACATCTCGCCGTACTCTGCATAAAACTCATCGTCATCGTCGAATGTAACTTCGTCTAGCTCTTCACCTTCACCTGTAAATTCAATATCAAAGTCTTCATGACCTTCTGCAAACATATAGTTAGCTAAGTGATTTGCATATTCGTCTGCTTCTTCGTTTGTTAATTGTCTCGACAACGGAATTTGATATACACTAGCACCTTGTGCTGATTCGTGTAATTCGCTGCCCGGGAAGATACTTTCGTCTAAACTTTCGTTTAAACTATTATTCTTTTCCATTACTATGTATACAAAATGTTCCACGTTATTATCCTTATAGTGCTGCTATTCTAACTTTAAATGCTGCAAAGTCTGCACTTGCTGCTACTTCTGTTTTTAAGTCTGCTAAACTAATGTATCCTGGTATTGCTGCATTGTGTGTAACTTCGCCTGTTCCAGCATTGTAACCAAGTATGGTTGTCATTGTATCGTTTCTAATTGGAGTAATTACTAAACTATCTTCTTGGGTATTATTTACTGCAACACTAGATGCGCTTATTACAATTGACCTTGCGGCTTGATTTACGTTACCAGCATTTGCACCGATTGCTATAGCACTTTGACCTTGATTATTATACCCTGCCAATGGGCCAATTGCTACTGAGCCTGCGCCTTGTGTTATTTCAGCAGCCTGTAGGCCTATTGCTATTGCACGAAGTCCTTGAGTTGTCATACCTGCTTGAGTACCAATTGCTACAGCAACGGCACCTTGTGTAGTTTCACCTGCCTTTTCACCAAT